>Ga0308160_10003994_pt1 | contig 16115 bp, 12 predicted proteins | sample PhyFR1_FD_201036 | JGI IMG/M metagenome (GOLD analysis project Ga0308160, IMG submission 201036) | Phyllosphere microbial communities from UC Gill Tract Community Farm, Albany, California, United States - DLSLF.R1 | ecosystem: Host-associated > Plants > Phyllosphere > Unclassified | place: USA...
TTGGGTGGGGGAGATGTACCTCGAGCTGCACCGCGGCACCTACACCAGCCAGGCGCGCACGAAGAAGGGCAACCGGCGCAGCGAGCACCTGCTCCGGGAAGCCGAGCTGTGGTGTGCCACTGCCGCCGTCCGCACCGACGGCGCCTTCGAGTACCCGGCAGCTGAGCTGAAGCGGCTTTGGCAGCTGGTCCTGCTGCAGCAGTTCCATGACATCCTTCCTGGCAGCTCCATTGCCTGGGTACACCAGGACGCCGAGCGCAATTACCAAGCCATCGAGGCCGCCCTGGAAGGCATCATCAGCCAGGCCGCCGCGGCAGCGCTGGGAACAGGGGAACGGACATTCCTGCTCAACGCCGCCCCGCATGCCCGGAACGGAGTTCCGGCGATGGCCGCCGCCGAACCGTCGGACCGGGGCGGAACAGTCCGGGCCAGCAGCGGGGATGGCGGATTCGTCCTGGACAACGGCGTGATCCGGGCGGTCCTGGACGCGGACGGCCTGGTGGCATCCCTGCAGGACTATGCCTCCGGCCGCGAAGCCATAGCACCGGGACAGCGCGGCAACCTGCTGGAGCTGCACCGGGATACCCCCAACGAGTGGGACGCCTGGGATATTGATGAGTTCTACCGGCGCAACGTCACTGCCTTGACCGGCGCGGAATCGATCCGGCTGGAGGAGGGGCCTTATGGCGCCACTGTTGTGGTGGAACGCCTGGCCGGAACCTCGCCGGTCACCCAGCGCATCACCCTCGCTCCGGGCAGTCCGTCCCTGGCCATCACCACATCGGTGGACTGGCAGGAACGGGAGAAACTGCTCAAGCTCGGGTTTGCCCTGGATGTCCGTGCCGACCGGTCGGCGTCGGAAACCCAGTTTGGACATGTCTTCCGGCCTACCCACACGAACACGTCCTGGGAAGCTGCGAAGTTTGAGATCTGCGCGCACCGCTGGATCCACGTGGGGGAGCCCGGCTACGGTGTCGCAGTTTCCAACTCGTCCACCTACGGCCACGACGTCGCCAGGAACATCAGGGAGGCCGACGGCGGCACCACCACCACTGTGCGCCTCTCGCTGTTGCGGGCGCCCAAGTTCCCGGACCCTACGGCCGACCGCGGCCGGCACGAGCTGACCGTTACCGTCCGACCAGGTGCAGATATCGGGGCCGCGGTGGAGGAGGGGTACCGGACCAACCTTGTGCCCCGGTTGGTCACGGGGGCCGATCCGGTTGAGCCACTGGTCTCGGTGGGCACGCCGGGCCTGGTTGTTGAAGCGGTCAAGCTTGCCGAAGACGGCTCGGGCGACGTCGTGGTCCGCCTGTATGAGTCGCTGGGGCAGCGCACTGCCGGGCGCATCACGGCGAATTTCCCCGTGCGTGACGTTGTGGTGACGGACCTGCTGGAGCGGCCCACCGAGGCTCCCGGCGTGTCCGCGGCTGAGGGCGGTGCGGAACTGCAGCTCCGGCCGTTCCAGCTGGTGACCCTGCGCTTCGTGCGGTAATGCCCCGGAGGTCATTGTCCAGGTCTGCAGGTTCAGTGGCCTGCCGGCCCGCTGGCCTGGACAGAAGCCCGCGGCGCAGACGCGCCTGCATTGCGAAAAGGGCCCTTAAATAGGCTGAGTGGGGGCGGTCCCCAACGGCCGCCACCACTCATCCCCCCAATGCGTGTGAAGGCCCCCGAAGCAGGGCTTCGTCCAAGAATTTATCCCCGTTCAAAAACGCGCCGTGCCTCACCTTCACACATTCATGATTGTTTCATATTCTAATGATTTTGTGAAAGGCAGTTTGGTTACTTTTCGGTAAATGACGTTCCGCTGCCGGCCCGTTTGTCCTGGCGGATTCGCGCGGCCCAGATCAGTGCCAGGCCAATGACGAAGCACAGTACGGCCGTGTAGTTGACCATGAACTCCAGCGACCCCAGTTCCGGGGGGACCGCCGGGAAGAACAGCGTCAGCGCGATCGACAGGCCGCCCACCGCCAGGAGTCCGGCGGCAATGCGGACCAGCAGGGGCAGGCGGCTGCGCGCCGCGCGGACCATCGCCGGGAACAGTACGAGTGAAACGAAGGCGGGGTAGGCCCGCCCCGCGGCCCCGTAGTACTCCACCAACAAACCGTTGCGTGGGTCCTTGCCGGAGACGGTCACCAGTCCCGCCGAGGATCCGGCCGTGTCCATCAGGAGGTACACCACCACTACCAGTGCCGAGAGGGCAGCCAGCGCCAGCATGCCTGTCCGGCCCGTGATCAGCCGGTATGCATTCGCGGCACCGAAGCCCTTGGTGATGCGGACCCCCACAAAGTAGATGGCACCGAAGATGACGAACCGCAGCAACAGGTTGGTCAGGTTGACACCACCCAGCGCATGGTCGATGGCAACGTAGGGAGCCTCGATGCTGAGCAGGATGGCGAGGGTCATCAGGGCGAAAATATAGAACAGCGACCTGTTTTCACCCCGCACCGCACTGGGGATGCGGGCCAGCGCGACCAGTCCGCAGATCGCCAAAGTGGTCCATTGAAGGATCGTGATCATCCCAGGTTCTCCCAAATTTTTTCCGTCTGTGCCTGGTCCTGCTCCTGGCGGCGCAATACCTTGCCCAATGCCTGCATCCTGTCGCCCACCAGGGCGGTGAGGTCGCCGTCGGACATGCTGTCCAGCGCCTCCTGGCGCGCTCCGGGCGCCCACCCGGCTTCCTCTTCCGTGACCAGGCCGGTGGCTACCAGTCCGCCGGCAGGACCCACCCCGGCCGCCACTGACGTGGCCACCGCCAGTTCCGGCGACAGCCTGTTGGCCGTCAGCTGGGCGGAGTAATTCTGCGGTGCGATCCCGGTGGCGGCTGACACCCGGTGCCGGACCTCGCCGTCGTCGATCGCATCCACCCAGTTCTTCACGGAGGAGGCATGCGGGACCGGGCTCAGGGCAGGTGGCGCAGCGCCCCGGCGGCCCACGGGGTCCATGGCCGGGCGTGCCAGCGCCGCGCGCAGCAAGTCCGCCGTCGAAATCTGGCTGACCAGCTCACACCGGGTGGGTGGCTGCGGCGGCCCCGCAAGGATGCGATAACTGTCAAAGCCCGCAAGGGCGGCCACCGGATTGATGTTGTACGCACGGCTGATGCTCACCACCGTGGAGACGGAAACCTTGCCGCGTACCAGTTGCTGGGCCAGCGTGGTCCGCTTGATCCCGGAGACCCGGCAGACGTCTGCCGTGCTGGCATCAGGGGCGATGCCGTGCAGCCAGCGCTGGAACGCCTTGGCGGGAAGGGTCATGAAGTGCTCTCTGCAGGACGGATGGTGAGTCGATTTTACCGTGCCGCAGGACAGCCGATTTTACCCCGGGAGGTGTTTCGACTATGCTTGATGGTCGAGCCCGTTGGTCCGTACACCCCCCAAGTCCGGACCAGCGGGTTCTTTCATGCCCGCGGCCCGGAGTGCCTTTCCCGGGACTGTCCGTACGGCATCGCCGGCCCGTTCCGGCACGGGACCGGCTGCGCATGCACCCGGGCGAAAGGACGCATCAATGACTGCAACCCTTGTTGCCAAGGACCTCTCCGGCGGCCACGGCCACCGCAGGCTTTTCGAAAATCTTTCCTTCACTGTGGCCCCGGGAGACGTGGTGGGCGTGGTGGGCGCCAACGGTGCCGGGAAATCCACGCTGCTGCGCCTCCTCGCCGGCGTCGACCAGCCCCAGGGCGGCTCCGTCAGCCTGGCCCCCGCCGATGCCTTTGTGGGGTGGTTGCCGCAGGAACACGAGCGCGTGTCCGGCGAAACCGTGGCAGCCTACATCGGCCGCCGCACCGGCTGCACACAGGCAACCGCCGAAATGGAATCCGCCGCAGAAGCCCTGGGTGCGGGAGCTCCCGGCTCGGACGACGCCTACGCACGTGCCTTCGACAGGTGGATGGCGTCGGGCGCCGCAGACCTTGACGAACGCATCCCGTCTGTCCTCGCCGACCTCGGCCTGGCAACGGGCGCCGACGCCCTGATGACCGGACTGTCCGGTGGCCAGGCCGCCAGGGTTGCCCTGGCCGCGCTGCTGCTGAGCCGGTTCGACGTTGTGCTGCTGGACGAGCCCACCAATGACCTCGACCTTGCCGGGTTGGCCAAACTGGAAGACTTTGTCACCGGCCTGCGCGGCGGTGTGGTGCTGGTCAGCCATGACCGCGAGTTCCTGGCCCGCTGCGTCACCACCATTGTGGAACTGGACCTGGCCCAGAACGCCGTGGCGGTCTACGACGGCGGGTACGACGCCTTCCTCGAAGAGCGCGCCGTGGCTCGCCGGCACGCCCGCGAGAAATACGACGAATTCGCTGCCACGAAGGCGGACCTGGTTTCCCGTGCGCGGACCCAGCGTGAGTGGAGCTCCCAGGGCGTGCGAAACGCCATGAAGAAGAGCCCGGACAACGACAAGATCCGCCGGGCCGCGAGCGTGGAGTCCTCAGAAAAGCAGGCCCAGAAGGTCCGCCAGATGGAGTCCCGCATTGCCAGGCTGGACGCGGTGGAAGAACCGCGGAAGGAGTGGCAGCTCCAGTTCAGCATCGGCCAGGCTCCCCGCTCCAGCGCCGTCGTGGCCACCCTGCGCAACGCAGTGGCACGCCAGGGCAGCTTCACGCTGGGACCGGTCAGCCTCCAGCTCAACGGCGGCGAGCGCATCGGGATCACCGGGCCCAACGGTGCCGGGAAATCCACCCTCCTGCGCCTCCTGCTGGGAACCCAGGCACCGGACGACGGCGACGCGTCCATGGGTGCCACTGTCGCCGTCGGCGAGATTGACCAGGCCCGCGGGCTGCTGGACGGCGGCTCGCCGCTGGGCGACGCCGTGGAAGCGGTCCTGGCCGACTGGAACAGCGCAGACGTCCGGACGCTTCTGGCAAAGTTCGGCCTGAAGGCGGACCACACCTCGCGGACCGTGGATTCCTTGTCTCCGGGGGAGCGGACCCGGGCGGCCCTGGCACTGCTCCAGGCGCGCGGTGTGAACCTGCTGGTGCTGGACGAACCGACCAACCACCTCGACCTGCCGGCCATTGAGCAGCTGGAAGAGGCCCTTGAAAGCTACGACGGAGCCCTGCTGCTGGTCACCCACGACCGGCGGCTGTTGGAAAACGTCCGACTCGACTACCGGTGGCACCTCGAAAACGGCACGGTCCGGGAGCTCCACCACACTGCAGGCCAGGAGAAATAAGCATGAGTATGGACCGCGTGGCCTGGAGCTCGCTTTACAACATCAGCACCGCAAAGAGCGGCTCCAAGCCGTTCTCCAAGGAAACCCTGAAGCGGGTGCTGGCCTTCGCCGCCCCGCATAAGGGCAAGCTCATCGCCTTCGTGCTCGCTTCCATTGCGGCGGCTTTCCTGGCCGTGGCCACCCCGGTGCTCGCCGGCCAGGTGGTTGACGCCATCATTGCCAAGTCAGCCACCGGGACCGTGATCTGGCTTGCCGTGCTGATCGCCATCGTGGCTGTGGGGGAGGCCGGCGTGGGGCTGCTGACCCGCTGGTTGTCGTCGACAATCGGCGAAGGCGTCATCGTGGACCTGCGCACCCGGGTGTTCGACCACGTGCAGCGCATGCCCATTGCCTTCTTTACGCGCACCCGGACGGGAGCGCTGGTCAGCCGGCTCAACAATGACGTTATCGGGGCGCAGTCCGCCTTCGCCGGCACCCTCTCCGGCGTAGTGAGCAACTCTGTGGCACTGGTCCTGACGCTGGCCGTAATGCTCAATACGTCGTGGCTGGTGACCGTGCTCGCCATGGTACTGCTGCCGATCTTCCTTATCCCGGCCCGGCGCATGGGTTCCAAGCTGGCAGACCTGCGCCGGGAAGCCGCCGCACACAACGCCGCCATGGGCACCCAGATGACGGAGCGGTTCTCCGCGCCGGGTGCCACACTGGTCAAGCTGTTCGGCCGCCCGGATGAGGAATCCCGCGAGTTTGCTGCCCGCGCAGGCAGGGTCCGTGACATCGGCGTCCGCATGGCCATGCTGCAGTTCACCTTCGTCACGGCCTTGACGCTGGTCTCCGCGCTCGCGCTGGCGCTGGTGTACGGACTGGGCGGCTGGCTTGCCCTGGGCGGCCAGTTGGCCCCCGGCGACGTGGTGGTCCTGGCGCTGCTCCTGACCCGGCTTTACGCCCCGCTCACGGCGCTGTCCAACGCCCGGGTGGAAGTCATGAGCGCGCTGGTCAGCTTCGAACGGGTGTTTGAAATCCTGGACCTGAAACCGCTCATCCAGCAGAAGCCGGACGCTCTCCCGGTTCCGGCCGGGCCGGTGTCCGTTGAGTTCGAGAACGTCCGCTTCGCGTACCCGTCGGCGGACAAGGTCTCCCTGGCCTCGCTTGAGGAAGTCGCCACCCTGGATACCAGGGGCGGCGAGGAAGTGCTGCACGGTGTCAGCTTCCGGGTTGAGCCGGGCCAGACGGTGGCGCTGGTGGGTTCTTCCGGCGCCGGCAAGTCCACTATCGCCCAGCTGCTGTCGCGGCTGTATGACGTCGACTCGGGCGCGGTGCGGCTGGGCGGCACCCTGCCGGGAACCGGGATGGATGTCCGGGACGCCACGTTCGATTCCCTCCGCGACACGCTGGGAATGGTCACCCAGGACGGCCACCTGTTCCACGAAACCATCGCCTCGAACCTTCGGCTTGCGCGCCCGGACGCGACGGACGATGACATGTGGGACGTCCTTCGGCAAGCACGCCTGGAGACGATGATCAGGTCGCTGCCGGACGGGCTGGAAACGGTGGTGGGGGAGCGCGGCTACAGGCTTTCCGGCGGTGAACGCCAGAGGCTGACCATCGCCCGGCTCCTTATCGCCCAGCCCCGGGTGGTGATCCTGGACGAAGCCACCGCCGCGCTGGACTCCACGAGCGAAGCCGCTGTGCAGGCAGCCCTTGGCGCCGCCCTGGAGGGGAGGACCGCCGTCGTTATTGCGCACCGGCTGTCCACCGTCCGCGCGGCCGACGCCATCCTGGTGGTGGAGGGCGGCCAAATCGTGGAACGCGGGACGCACACCGAGCTCTTGGCCGCCGGGGGCCGCTACGCGGAGTTGTACCGGACGCAGTTCGCCGAGGCCACCGCCGTTGCCGCAGAAGCCGTCCCCGAGCCCTAGCAGCCCATCCGGGTTTAAGGGCTCGGCGGGGTGGCACCGGGAGCGGCCAGCGCAGGCAGGATGTGGTCCGTCAGCAACGGTGCGAGGTCGCCCGGAAGCGGAGCGCCGGCACCGAGCCCGGAAGCTTCCGAACCAACGGCTTCCGAAACGGCTCCGTCCCGGCCGGCAAGGTCCAGCCAGCGGATCTCCGCAATCTCGGCTGAAGGATGGGCCTGCCACGTCCCTGGCGCCATGAACACCGTGGCCTCAATATCCGTGTCGGCTTCGTTGGCGGCATCGGCAATCCATACCCCCATCAGCCGGAGCTGGCCAGGATCGATGACGATGCCCACTTCTTCCTCCAGCTCGCGGGCCGCCGCCTGCACGGCCGTCTCCCCGGGCTCCGGTTTGCCGCCAGGGTGCATGAACATGGTGGTGCCGCGTTTGCGGACGGTGAGGAGGCGGCCGGCGTCGTCAAAAACGCAGACGGCGGACACCACGATCCGGTGCTTCATGAGTCCCCATTCCGGGTCAGGTGCGAGGTCAGGAGCAGGTCCTTGTGAGGCCCGGCCACGTCCCAGCTGTAGCTGAACCGGTGCCGGCCCTCGAACGTGTAAGCCACGCGGTAGGTATCGGGATCGCACCAGTGGTTGTCCAGGTTGGCCTCCGGAGCGAAGCTCATGCGGTGGAACGGCCGCCCGTCCGGGAAAAAGACGTCCAGGGCGTCCGGCCGGCCGCTGGGCCTGAGCATGTAGTCGCGGGTGGCGGGGCCGGAGAAGGTGGGCCATCGCATGGTGCCTTCCTCGCGAAGGTCCAGGCCGGCGTCGGGCGTTGGCGTGAAAAGTACGACGCCGGAAAAGGTTCCGCGGGTGCCGGCCGCCCGGTCCAACAGGTCCCGTTCGACGGTCCAGCGGCCGGGGCGTCCCGGTCCCACTGTCCCGTCCGGTGCACCGGCGGGGCCGAGCAGGTAGGCGCGAAGGTCGAACGCCGGGGACGCGAAATTCAAGTGCCCTCGATTGGAATCGAACCAACGACACCGGCTTTAGGAGAGCCGTGCTCTATCCACTGAGCTACGAGGGCAGGCATCCTGGGGATCGGCGGCGCCGGTCCGGACGGACACGCATACCAGCATACAAGGTACAGAGCCGTACTACGCTCAAGGCATGAGTCCTGCCCCGTCGGCCGCTCCCGCTGCCACCTTCATACCGGACACAGCGTCCACCCGGCAGTACATCGGCGCGTGGTCCGTCCTGAGCGTTCTCCAGTACTTCGCGGCGGAGGCCGCCGTGGTCATGGCCTGGGCCGGTCCGCGCCCCTACGACCTGCGCACCGGCTACATCAGCGACCTTGGCGCGCTGAACTGCGGTATCTACGATGGCCGCCAGGTGTGTTCGCCGTTGAACTGGCTGATGAATGCCTCGTTCGTGGTGCAGGGGCTGGGGATGCTGCTGGGCGCGGTGCTGCTGACGTCCGGGCTGCTGTGCGTCGCCGCCCGTCCCGGAGCCCGGGTTGAGCCGGGCCGGCGCAGGCCATGGTTCGCGGCGGCCGCGGTGCGGGTGCTGACGGCAGCGGCAGGGGCGGGAACCGTGGTGGTGGGGCTCGTCCCGGAGGACGCCGGCTCCGGTTGGCACTTCGTCGGTGCCGTCACGTACTTCCTCACCGGCGCCGCGGCGCTGCTGGTGCTGGGCTTCCTGTGGCTGCGGAAGGCCAGCATGGCCTGGTTCCTCCTGGCCTGCGGGGCCGTCTCCCTGGCGGCGCTGGCAACCGGCGGCCTGACCGGAATGGATGTTCCCGAACCCGGGACCCTGGAACGGCTGATGGGCTATCCGGTCACGGTGGGCATGGCAACGGCGGGCATCGTCATTGCACGGCGGGTCCACAGGCACCGGAAAAGCCTGCGGGCTTCATCGATTGCTCCGTAACTGCCGTTTCGGGTGTCCAAAAGGGCAGCTACGGAGCAACGGAGGGGCTCAGGCGGCCGTCGCTGCCTTCCGGTTCCGCGTCCCGATAACCACCGCGGCAGCGCCGGCCAGGAGGCTCAGGACCAGCAGCACCCAGCCCGCCACCGTGAGGCCGGACGCGAGGGCCACCTGGCCGGCGTCGGGAGCATCCGGCCCCATCAGAGCGTCAATCGCCACGTTGGCCCACAGCCGGACCACGACGAACAGCATCGGCAGGGCCCACAGCACCCAGCGCAGGGTCTTCTTGGCCACATTGGTGCCGATGAGCAGCAGCCAGGTGAAGCCGAAGATCAGGGGGAACAGGATGCCGGCGGTCTTATGGACGTAGTTGAGCTGGCCGCGCGCGTCGTCATTCATGGCGCCGCGCAGATCCTCGATGTAGACCGGATCGAAGCCGCCCACCAGGGAGTCAGGCATGGGTTTGTCGACAGAGAGCTGGGTGAGCTGGTCCATGGTCAGCAGGTGCAGGTACCAGAACAGGAACAGGCTGGCCACCACACCGGCGATCAGGATGAGGTTGCTGTTGTTCTGCGCTTTCTCGGGCGTGCGCGGGGTAGTGGGGTTCACCACCGGCGGGAGATGGTGCTGCGGCACGGCAGCCTTTGCACCGTGCTTCTTGATCCGCTGGGCAGGGGTTTTGGCCATGGCTCCATTATTCCGCCCCATAGACTGAAGCCATGACCATTGGCCGACACAGCGCAGCTGTACTTGATCCTGCACTGGACGACTACCAACTGGCTGCGGCACTGGTCCGCGAAGCCGGGCAACTGGCGCTCCTCATGCGGATGGCAGGACTGCAGTCCCGGCAGAAGACTTCCGTTTCCGACGTAGTGACGGCCGCGGACCACGCTGCGGAGGAATACGTCCTCTCCCAGCTGCAGCGGTGCCGGCCCGGGGACGGCATCCTGGGCGAAGAAGGCGCCTCCGTGCAGGGCAGCAGCGGCCGCACCTGGGTCATCGACCCCGTGGACGGCACCTACAACTTCCTGCACGGCTCCACGTACTGGTGCTCGGCCATTGCGCTCAAGGATGAGCATGACGTCCAGTTGGGGGCCATCTTCCAGCCTGAGGAGGACAAGTTGTGGCTGGGCGGCAGCGACCGGCAGGCCACTCTGAACGGCGACACCATCACCGTGTACGGCGACAACCACGGGGAACGCAACGCCACCCCGGCCGCCCAACTGGGCGCCGCCACGTACATCCACCCCAATTGGCTGATGGACCCGCTCTGCGCCATGCCCTGGCACGCAGCGGCAACCTCCGCCGCGGCGCTGCGCATGCTCGGATCCGGCTCCTGCGACCTGGGCAGGGTGGCGGACGGGCAGCTCGGCTGCTGGTTCCAGCACAGCTGCCCCGAATGGGACTGGCTGCCCGGAAAGGCAATTGTCCGCGCCGCCGGCGGAGCCGTTGACACCGTGCAGGTCAACGGCCTGGAGTGGTTCATGGCCGGGGGCACGACGGCGGTGCGCGAGTTGCGTGCCGCGCTCGAATCAGGCTCGGTAGCGTAAGCCGTTCCAGGCTCTCCGGGGCACCTCATCCACAGGCCGGGAGTGGGTGTCGGTCCCACCGCCTAGACTTGTATGCACCATGGATATGTTGTTTGACCCGTACTCTGACGGACCGTTCAAGGCCGCCCCCGCATCTGCCACCCACACAAGGACCCGTTCCGACGGGGTGGCCACCGCGGCCGGGCCCGGTGGTTCGGCGTCCGGCGGCCATGCCGCTGACGAGCACGCAGGGCAGCACCAGTCCGGGCAGCATCACGGCAGGCGCCTGGATCCCGCCAAGCTGACGGAGGGCCTGAATCCCCAACAGGAGGAAGCGGTCAAGCACGCCGGAACGGCACTGCTGATCGTTGCCGGTGCGGGCTCGGGCAAGACCCGTGTGCTCAGTAACCGGATCGCCTACCTCATCGCCACCGGTCGTGCCCACCACGGCGAAATCCTGGCGATCACCTTCACCAACAAGGCCGCCGCGGAAATGCGTGAACGCATCGAAGCGCTGGTGGGCGGCCGCGCCAAGATCATGTGGATCTCCACGTTCCACTCCTCCTGCGTCCGCATCCTCCGCCAGGAGGCCGCCAACGTGGGCCTGAAATCCAACTTCTCCATCTACGATGCCGCGGACTCGCTGCGCCTGGTCACCCAGGTGTCCAAGGCCCTGGACCTGGACCCCAAGAAGTTTGCGCCCAAAGCCATCCAGCACAAGATTTCGGCGTTGAAGAACGAGCTCATCGACGCCGATTCCTACGCCTCGGACGCGAACTACAACGACCCCTTCGAGCAGGCCGTCGCCGAGGTCTACAAGGGGTACACCCAGCGGCTGCGCCAGGCCAACGCCATGGACTTTGACGACCTCATCGCCGAGACCGTTTACATGTTCCGGGCCTTCCCGGCGCTCGCGGAGTCCTACCGGCGGAGGTTCCGCCACGTCCTGGTGGACGAATACCAGGACACCAACCACGCCCAGTACGCACTGGTCCGCGAAATCGTGGGGGAGGGCCCCGGCGCCTCGGAACTGACCGTAGTGGGCGACTCGGACCAGTCCATCTATGCCTTCCGCGGGGCAGACATCCGCAACATCGTGGAGTTCGAAAAGGACTACCCCGAGGCGCGCACCATCAAGCTGGAGCAGAACTACCGCTCCACGCAAAACATCCTCAGCGCCGCCAACTCGGTGATCTCCCGCAACCCCAACCGCCCTGAAAAGCGGCTGTGGACGGCCGAGGGCGAAGGCCACAAGATCATCGGCTACGTGGGTGAAAACGAACACGATGAAGCCCAGTTCATCGCGAAGGAAATCGACCGGCTACAGGACGAGGACAACCTCCGCCCCGGTGACGTTGCCATTTTCTACCGCACCAACGCCCAGTCACGCTCCATTGAGGATGTCCTGGTGCGCGTGGGGTTGCCGTACAAGGTGGTGGGCGGCACCCGCTTCTACGAGCGCAAGGAAATCAAGGACGCCCTCGCCTACCTGCGCGTCCTGGTTAACCCGGACGACGACGTCAACCTCCGGCGGGTGCTCAACGAACCAAAGCGCGGCATCGGCGACCGCGCCGAAGGGGCAGTCGCGGCGCTCGCCAGCCGTGAGCGGATTTCCTTCATGGCCGCTGCCCGCCGCGCCGAGCAGGCTCCCGCCATGGCCACCCGCTCCGTCAACGCGGTCCTGGGCTTCGTGAAGCTCCTGGACGACCTCGCCGAGGTAGCGGCCGGTTCCGGTGCTGCCGCCGCCCTCGAAGCAGTCCTGGAACAGACCGGCTACCTCGCCGGCCTGCGTTCCAGCACCGACCCCCAGGACGAGTCCAGGGTGGAGAACCTCGCCGAACTCGTGGCCGTGGTCCGCGAGTACGAACAGGAGAACCCTGAAGGATCGTTGGGAGCGTTCCTGGAGCAGGTGTCGCTGGTGGCTGATGCCGACCAGATCCCCGATGCCCCCGGCGCCGACATTGACGCCGCCGTCGCGGAAGCCAAGCGGCTGGGCGTGGTGACCCTCATGACGCTGCACACTGCCAAGGGCCTTGAGTTCCCCGTGGTGTTCCTGACCGGCATGGAGCACGGCTTGTTCCCGCACCAGCGGTCCGCCACTGATCCGAAGGAACTGGCCGAAGAACGCCGGCTGGCCTACGTGGGACTGACCCGGGCCCGCAAACGCCTCTACGTAACGCGCTCCGAAGTCCGCAACATGTGGGGCCAGAGCCAATACAACCCGGCAAGCCAGTTCCTTGAGGAAATCCCATCGGAACTGCTGGAGTGGAAGCGCGAGGGTACCAGCCGGCAGGCTGCCTGGGGCGGGGGATCGATCAGTTCCGGCCGCTACAGCGGCTCCTTCTGGGGTGCGGGCACTTCCCGCGGCGCCGCCGCCGATCCTTCGGCAGGATTCAACGCCGACGTTCCCGCGGCCATCGCCCGGAACAGGGTCCAGCCGCAGAAGGAAATTATCGCCGTCAACGTGGGGGACAAGGTCAACCACACCAGCTTCGGCAATGGAACCGTCCTGGCGCTTGAGGGTGCCGGTGACAAGACCGTGGCGAAGGTGAAGTTCGATGTCGGCGAGAAACGCCTGCTGCTGCGTTACGCTCCGCTGACCAAGGTCGAGGTCCAGTAGCCCGGGCGATGTCCGCCGACCCCCGCAGCGGCTGCCGCCGACGTCGAGGAAGGTGTGCTCCCGCCGTCGTCCGCCTGATTCCGCCATGGAGCATAATGGAGCCCATGCGACGGACTGCTTTGGGGATGCTCGCCGCCCTGCCCCTTGTGACACTCCTGCTCACCGCCACGGCGTGCAGCGTCACCACTGAGGATCCTGACTACGTCCCGCCGGCGCCGCTGGCACCCATGGCGCAGCTCGAACAGGCCCCGCTGGCCAACCCCGAGGACTTTTCCGGCGGCGGGGAGGACGTCCTGTCCTTTGCCACTGAAGACCGGAGCATCGTCTGCTCGCTCACCTCGGCGCGAGGGGAGCACGTCAATCTTCCCTACGAAGAAAACAGCTTCAGCGACACCGCCAACAACAAACTCGCAACTGTCCCCGTGGCCCACTGCGAGCTAGCAACCTACGCCGAGCCAGCCCGCGAGGACGTCAAGGATGACTGCGCGGGAACCAACCTCGGCTACCTGGGCGGCGTGGCACTGCTGACGCCGGACGCTGCCCGCTACGGGGAATGCCGTTCCGGCGTCACACAGACCGAAGCCACTTACGGGCCGGGCGGCAGCAAGGCCGGGCCCCTGCTCCAGGTACGCGCTTTGGCCAACGGGCAGAACCTGGAACGCAACGGCCTGCGCTGCTCGGCCTACAACGGTGGCGTGGCATGCGGAAACGTCTCGGCCGGGGTGGGTTTCTTTGTCTCCCCGCAGAAGTATGAATTGATTTCCGCCCCCGAGCCCGGACCCGCCACAGCGCCCGCAGATGCCCCAAAAACCCCGTAATTCCGCGGTTTTTCTACGCCCCATAGAATAGTGTCGTTACTCACATAAGCGGTACTCTGGGACGGCTCCGTCCTTCCAAAGGACTAGAGTTCCCCATGGAGCAACAACGCCGCGTGGCTCGTTTCCATCAGGCCGCCGGTGCGTGCATTCCGCAGCCCGGTCATCGTCTTTCGATGGTGTCCGGCTGTATAGAAACTACTTCGACGTAGAAGGACACTAAACCGTGGACCTGTTTGAATACCAGGCGCGCGATATGTTCGAGGCGCACGGTGTACCCGTGCTGGCCGGCATCGTGGCGTACACCCCTGAAGAAGCAAAAGCAGCTGCCGAAAAGATTGGCGGCGTAACCGTCGTCAAGGCACAGGTCAAGGTTGGCGGCCGCGGCAAGGCCGGCGGCGTCAAGGTTGCAAAGTCCGCAGACGAAGCACTTGAGCACTCCACCAACATCCTGGGCATGGACATCAAGGGCCACACCGTCAACAAGGTGATGATCGCCCAGGGTGCGGACATTGCTGAGGAATACTACTTCTCCGTCTTGCTGGACCGGGCCAACCGCAACTACCTGGCCATGTGCTCGGTTGAAGGCGGCATGGAAATCGAACAGCTCGCCGTCGAACGCCCCGAGGCCCTGGCGAAGATCGCCATCGACCCCGCCGTCGGCATCGACCAGGCCAAGGCTGACGAAATCGTCGCAGCCGCAGGCTTTGCTGAGGAACTGCGCGGCAAGGTCGCCGATGTCATCCTCAAGCTCTGGGATGTCTTCAAGAAGGAAGACGCCACCCTGGTGGAGGTCAACCCGCTGGTCAAGACCGGTGCCGGTGACATCGTGGCCCTGGACGGCAAGGTCTCCCTGGATGAGAACGCCGAGTTCCGCCACGCCAAGCACGCGCAGCTGGAGGACAAGGACGCCGCTGATCCCCTCGAGGCCAAGGCAAAGGCGCAGGACCTCAACTACGTCAAGCTCGATGGCGAAGTGGGCATCATCGGCAACGGTGCAGGCCTGGTCATGTCCACCCTGGACGTCGTTGCCTACGCCGGTGAAAACCACGGCAACGTCAAGCCCGCCAACTTCCTGGACATCGGCGGCGGCGCCTCGGCCGAGGTCATGGCCGCAGGCCTGGACGTCATCCTGGGCGACGAGCAGGTCAAGTCCGTGTTCGTCAACGTCTTCGGTGGCATCACCGCCTGCGACGCCGTCGCCAAGGGCATCGTGGGTGCGCTGGCCGAACTGGGCCACACCGCCAACAAGCCGCTGGTAGTCCGCCTCGACGGCAACAACGTCGAGGAAGGCCGCCGCATCCTCAACGAGGCCAACCACCCGCTGGTTACCCTGGCCGCCACCATGGACGAGGGCGCCGACAAGGCCGCCGAGCTCGCCAACGCAGCGAAGTAAAGGGACGCACCATGTCTATCTACCTCAACAAGGACTCCAAGGTCATCGTCCAGGGCATCACCGGCGGCGAAGGCACCAAGCACACCGCCCTGATGCTCAAGGCCGGCACCAACATCGTCGGTGGCGTCAACGCCCGCAAGGCCGGCACCACTGTGCTGCACGGCGAGAAGGAAATCACCGTTTTCGGCACCGTCAAGGAAGCCATTGCGGAGACCGGCGCTGACGTCTCGATCGTCTTCGTGCCGCCGGCATTCACCAAGGCTGCCGTCGTTGAAGCCATCGAAGCAGGCATCGGCCTGGTCGTCGTCATCACCGAAGGCGTGCCGGTCCAGGACTCCGCCGAATTCTGGGCCCTGGCCCAGGCCACGGTTGACGCTGACGGCAACCAGGTCACCCGCATCATCGGACCGAACTGCCCCGGCATCATCACCCCCGGCGAAGCACTGGTGGGCATCACCCCCGCCAACATCACCGGCAAGGGCCCCATCGGCCTCGTCTCCAAGTCAGGCACCCTGACCTACCAGATGATGTACGAACTGCGTGACCTCGGCTTCTCCACCGCCATCGGCATCGGCGGCGACCCCGTCATCGGCACCACCCACATCGACGCCCTGGCCGCGTTCGAGGCCGACCCCGAGACCAAGGCCATCGTCATGATCGGTGAAATCGGCGGTGACGCTGAAGAGCGCGCAGCCGACTTCATCAAGGCCAACGTCACCAAGCCGGTTGTTGGCTACGTTGCAGGCTTCACCGCCCCCGAGGGCAAGACCATGGGCCA
>Ga0308160_10003995_pt1 | contig 16111 bp, 13 predicted proteins | sample PhyFR1_FD_201036 | JGI IMG/M metagenome (GOLD analysis project Ga0308160, IMG submission 201036) | Phyllosphere microbial communities from UC Gill Tract Community Farm, Albany, California, United States - DLSLF.R1 | ecosystem: Host-associated > Plants > Phyllosphere > Unclassified | place: USA...
CGACCTCGGCCCAGCCTTCGGCCGCGCCCCGGCGCAGCAGCGTGCGGGCATCCTGCGCGGTGACGGTTTCTTCGCCGACATCGGGCAGGCGCGTGCTCGAACGCTTCAGCAGGCGCGGCGTGTCGCCATACAGCGCCAGGCACAGTGCGTCGAGCAGGGTACTCTTGCCGGCCCCGGTCGGGCCGCTGATGGCAAACAGGCCGGCAGAGGCGAGCGGTTCGGACTCGAAATCGATGGCGAATTCGCCCGCCAGCGAAGCGAGGTTCTTGCCGCTGATACGCAGGATCTTCATCGCGGCTCGCCCTCCACCGCGTGGAACAGTTCGGCGAACGACGCGATCTGCTCGGGCGGGGCCTCGGCGCCGTATTTCTGCAGCCACAGGCGGCGGAACACGTCGTCCGGCTGCAACTGCGCCAGTTGATCCAGGCTCAGCGCCAGTTCGGTATCGTCGACGGCCACGTGCTTGCGCGTCGGTTCGATCTTGGCCAGGCGCACGGGCTTGCCGGCCAGTACCGCCTCGATGCGCGCGCGCAAGCCGGGTTCCGGGCCGTCGAGCAGCACCCTGACTTCGAGAAAGGGCCAGGCCTGCTGCGGCAGGTCGGGATCGAGTTCGAGCGCCTCGAGCGCTGCCAGCGCCTCGTCGAGCGGCGCGGGTTTGGCCGGCACCCGCAGCAAGGCCACCGCGCGGGGCACGAACAGCGGCGTGATGTCCACGGCACGATCTCCTTCCAGGTCGATCCGCAGCACTTGATGCTGGTAATTGACTTCGGAAAACGACAGCGGCAGCGGACTGCCGCTGTAGCGCACGTTCTCGCGCCCGCCGACCTTCTGCGCCAGGTGCAGGTGCCCCAGCGCCGCATAGGCGATGCCCGGATCGAACATGCTGCTGGGCAGCGCCTCGGTGCCGCCGATGACGATGCGGCGCTCGGAGTCGAGCGACGCCTGGCCATCGACCATATGGCAGTGGCCCATGGCAATGATCGCCTGGCCGTCCGTGGCGCGGGCACGCGCCAGCGCATACGCCTGCCGATACAGCAAGGTGGTGCCCTGCAGATACGGATCGAGTCCTGCTTCTTCGGCGTGCACATCGCCCGCCGCAGCGCGCAGGCGCGGCACGTCGCCGGGACGCAGGAACGGCACGGCCAGGCACCAGGCGGCCACCTTGCCGTCGCGGTCATGCAACGGCACCAGCAGCCGGTCGAGGTCGACCTCGCCATCGCTGCTGCGCAGCACGTTGCCCACGACAATCGTGCCATAGGCCTCGAGCAGCGGCGTGGGCGCTTCCAGCCGGCCGGCGGAATCGTGGTTGCCCGCGATGACCACCACCTGCAGATGGGGCACGCGGCTGCGGGCCTGCTGCAGGAAGCGGTACAGCTGGCGGTGGGCGGCCGACGATGGATTGGCGTTGTCGAAAATATCGCCCGCGATCAGCAGCACGTCGATGCGATCTTCGTCCAGCGTCCCGACCAGCCAGTCGAGGAAGCACTGGTGTTCGTGGATCCGGTCGAAATTGTGCAGGGTCTGGCCAAGATGCCAGTCAGAGGTGTGCAGCAGCCGCATGGGGAGTTCTATCGTTGGGAAAGCCGAAATCGGGGCCTACTATAACGCAGCCGGCGACCGGTCGTGGCGCGCCGTGCAATACCATCTCGCAAGCATGTTGTGTGGGGAAATTCGTCGTGCCTGACCCCGCTCTTGTTGTCAAATCGCATTTGACGAACATCAAACCTGACCAGGACCGTGTCTCTACACTAGCTAGTTCCTGTCGCCGGCTACTACTACAAAATCCATCGCCGGCTACCCCGATACCCGCATCCCCAGCCGCCCCGGCATGGCCTCGCCATGCGCGCTGGCGGCGCATTGAGAGGAGACATCATGCTCACTTCCACCTACACACTGGTGGCGTTGTCCGTTGAACAGGCCCGGGTACGCGTCGATCTGCAGGCGCTGCTCGAGCGCTGGCGGCCCGCCGCCTGGTGGGGCGAGCCGCCAGCGGCGCACCAGTACCAGGCGGCATGCGACGCGCTGCGCCAGGTCAGCGATGCCTGCCAGTGGCGCAAACTCGACAAGTTCGTGCTGCCGGCACTGCGCCGGCGTGGCGCCGATGCCGGCGCGCTGCTGGCTGAACTCGATGCGCTGAGCCGGCGCGCCAACGCCGCACGCATGGCGGCCCAGGCCGCCGCTGCCGAAGGCGATCCCGGCTGCCTGGCGGCGCTGGAAGCCTGCTGCGAACTGCTGCTCGAGCGCCTCGAACGCGAAGAGATCGAGTTGCTGCCGCTGGCGCGCACATTGATTCCCGGCGACCACTGGTTCACGATTGCCAACCAGATGCTGGCCCACGACACGGTGCAAAACGAACACCGTGACGCCGGGCGCGGCATCGTGCGTGACAGGCTTCCCGCAGAAGTTTCAACCAGGAAATCGCCGGCCTTGCCGCCCGTCGTGCCCATCGTGAATTAGCCGCTGCGGCAGAGCGTGCGCGCCGGTCGATGCCATGTTCTTTGCTATGATGGCAGTTTTAGCGGTGCGAATTTCCTATGTTCGATTTTCTCTTCAAGCGGCAGGGCAGCAAGCCGGCCGCGTCCGGCGAGCAACAGGGCGCCGCCAAGCCGGCCCCGGCAAAATCGGGCGCTGCCCAGCCAGTCGCTGGCAAGGTGGGTAGCAAAGCCAATAACAAGGCCAGGGCGGCCGCAGCCGCTGCTGCCGAGCAGGCGGCAAACCAGGCCGCAGCGCAGGCTGCCGAGGCGCGCGCCGCCGTGGCCACTGCCCGCGAGCGCCAGGCTGCGCAGCTCAAGGCGCTCGGCAGCGACCAAGCTGCTGCCGCCGAGTTCATCCTGCAATCGCCGTTTTCCGAATTGCGCCTGGCCGCCGCCGAGCTGCTCCATGGCCGTGAGCACCTCGAGCGCGTGTACGGCGCGATGCGCAATGTCGATCGCCGCGTTGCCAAGCTCGTGCATGGCCGGCTCGACGCGATCCGTCACCACGAAGCCGAACTGCGCCGTGCTGAAGACACGCTGGCACAGGCGCGCACCATGCTGGGCGATGCATTGCTCACGCCCAATCACGTTGGCGAACTCGACCGCAAATGGTCGGTCATCCGCGCGCCCGAACTCGCTGCCGACTTTGAGGCCGTGCGCGCCCAGCTTGGCGCCCGTCTCGAAGCGCAGGTGCAGTTGCAGCGGGCCATGATCGATCGCCTGACGACGCTGCGCCAGCTCGACGGGCAGGGGCTGAGCGCCGCCGCGCTCGGCGACACGCTGGCCCGCCTGCAGCAGGAACAAACAGCGGCACTGGCCGACCCTGGCCATCCATCACTGCCACGCGCACTGGTCGGCGAGGTGAGCAATGAACTGGCACGCCTGACGGCCAGCCTGGCCACCGCCGAGAAGGATGCCGCAGCGCTGGCCGCCCGTGATGCGGCCCTGGCCGCATGGTCGGCGCAACCGCAAGACGAATTGACGCCGGATGCCCTGCGCCGCGAATGGCAGCGCCTGCCGGCCATGCCTGCCAACGGTGCCGATGCAACCGCCGCTGAAGCGCTGCAAGCGCGCTTCGACGCCTTGCTCGCGTCGTTCCCGCAAGCGATCCGCAAGCCAAAAGCGGTCCCGGTTGCAGCACAGGCAGGGGCGCCAGCCGATCGCGGCGCCGCGCCCGCCACCGACAAGGGCGCCGACCAGGCTTTCCTCGACCAGCTCGAGGCGCTCGAAGCCGCCCTGCAGCAGGGCTCGCTCGGCACCGCCGCCGAAATCGACAAATCGCTGAAGGAAGCCAAGGACAAGGGCGTGCGCCTGACGGGCGCCCAGCTCGAGCACCTGACCCATCTGCGCGCCGACCTGAAACGCTTGTCGGATTGGGCGCGCTGGGGCGGCAACGTGTCGCGCGAAGAATTGATCAAGACAGTCGAGACGCTGGCCACGCAAAACCTGGCGATGGGCGAACTGGCCAAGAAGGTCGGCAGCATGCGCGAGCGCTGGAAGGCGCTCGACACCTTGTCCGGCCCGGCGCCGCGCAGCCTGTGGGAGCGCTTCGACACTGCCTGCAGCGCTGCCTATGCGCCGGCTGCCGCGCATTTCCGTCAGCTGGCCGACGAGCGCCACGCCAATGCCGCGCGCGGCCAGGCGCTGGTCGACGAAGCCCAGGCCGAGATCGCTAACCTGCAGCAGGACAATGCCGACTGGAAGCACGTGTCGGCCACCGTCCAGCGCTTGCGTACGGCGTGGAGCCATCTGGGTGCGGTCGACCGCAAAGAAAAGAAACGTCTCGACGGATTGTTCTCCGAGGCACTGACCACGCTGCAGCGCCCGCTGGAAAACCAGCGCAAGGTCGAAGTCGCCGTGCGCGAACAACTGATCGAAGAAGTCCACAAGCTCGACCCGAACGAGCGGCACGCGGTCGACATGCTGCGCGAATTGCAGAGCCGCTGGCAAGAGCATGCGCGCGCATTGCCGCTCGAACGCAAGGCCGAGCAGGCGCTGTGGCAGCGTTTCCGCGCCGCCTGCGACGCGCTGTTTGCAGCCCGCAAGGAGCATGCACACGCCGCCGACAGCGAGCGCCGGACCCACGAAGCGGCCAAGGAAGCGCTGTGCGCCCGTCTCGAAGCGGCGGCGCCGGATGCCACGCCGTCCAACGTCGCCAGAATGCTGCGCGAAGCGGCCGCCGAATGGCAGGCGATCGGCCCGGTGCCGCGCGCCCACGAGGCACGTGTTGAGCAGCGCTATCAGGCTGCCGTGGCCCAGGTGCAAGCCCAGGTCGCGCAGGTGCGGCGCGCCGCCGACACGGTCCTGGCCGGCGTCGTGCGCGACAAGCTGCGCCTAATCCAGGCGCTCGAAACCGCGCTGGCCGATCCGGACAGCAATGCCGGCACCCACACGCAAGGAGACGACTGGCGTACCCGCTGGGCGGCACTGGCCCCGGTCGACGGTGGTTACGAGCCAATCCTGCAACAGCGTTTCGATGCGGCGCTGGCAGCGCTTGAAGGCGATCGTGTCGCGTATGCGCGCTTGCTCGAAGAAAACCGGCCGCGCATGCTGAACGATCTGCTGCGCCTGGAGATTGCTGCCGGCATCGACAGCGGCGCCGAATTCGCCCGCGACCGCCTGCGCCTGCAGGTCGAGGTGCTGCAAAGCTCACTCAAGTCGGGCCAGAAGCCGGGCGGCAATACGGCCGAGCTGCACGCGCTGCTGGCGCTGCCGGCGCTGGCTGACGTGCGCACCGAGACGCGCATCGAATGCCTGATGCTGCGGCAGCCCAAGGAGGCGTCATGAACAATGTCCGTGTGCAAACCGGCGACTTCGACCTCGGACTCGAAGTCGCGCGCCTGCGCGAGGGCGATGCCCGCGTCGGCGCTGTCGTGGCATTCGTCGGCACCGTGCGCGACCTGAACGATGGCGCGCAGGTCGCGGCGATGGAACTCGAACACTATCCCGGCATGACCGAGAAAGCGCTCGACGACATTGCCGCCCAGGCTGCCGCGCGCTGGCCGCTGTTCGCCACGCTCGTGATTCACCGCGTGGGGCCGCTGCTGCCGCTCGATCAGATCGTGCTGGTGGCGGTGACCGCCGCGCACCGGGGCGATGCGTTTGCGGCCTGCGAATTCATCATGGATTACCTGAAGACGGAAGCGCCATTCTGGAAGAAGGAAGACACGCCGGACGGCGCGCGCTGGGTCGATGCGCGCGTGACGGACGACACGGCGCGGGCGCGGTGGCAAGCCCGCTGAACTTTCTCGCGATCGGGCTCGGCGCCGCCATCGGCGCCTGGCTGCGCTGGGGCCTGGGCCTGTGGCTGGGCAGCCTGCACGGCTTTGTCCAGATCGGCACCCTGGCGGCCAATCTGCTCGGGGGCTTCCTGATCGGCTGCGCGCTCGCGTTCTTTGCCGACCAGCCCGGGCTGGCGCCGCACTGGCGCCTGTTCATCATTACCGGTTTCCTCGGTGGCTTGACGACCTTTTCCAGCTTCAGTGGCGAATCGATGACGCTGCTGCAGCGCGGCGATATTGGCTGGGCGCTCGCCCACACGGCATTGCACCTGATCGGCTCGCTGCTGTGCTGCATGGCCGGTTTCGCGCTGCTGCGTACCCTGCGAGGGTAAAGTCGGCAGGGCGGGGCGGGTTTGCCTGAGAACGCACAAGTGGCCCCGTTGAAGCATGCTAGAGTTCCCGTCGAGTAATTACACAGGAGATCGAGCATGAATACCAATTACCGGCCGACCGCGGCCTTCGTCGGCGCCTCCTGGGGCGCACTCATCATCGGCATGGCGGCCTATCTGATCGGTCTCTGGAATGCCCAGATGCAGCTCAATGAAAAAGGCTATTACCTCGTGCTGCTGCTGTACGGCCTGTTCGCTGCCATTTCCCTGCAAAAAACGGTGCGCGATCGTGCGGAAGGCTTGCCGGTCACGGGCCTGTACGCGTCGCTGTGTTGGTTCTCGCTGATGGCATCGATCGGGCTGCTCGGCATTGGCCTTGTCAACGCCACGCTGGCACTGAGCGAAAAGGGCTTTTATGCGATGTCGTTTGCGCTGTCGCTGTTTGCCGTGGTCGCCGTGCAAAAGAACGTGCGCGATCTGCAAGCCGCCGGGCCAGCCCCCGAGTCCAAGTTGTCTGACAGCTAAGTGCTTTCCTGCTTGTAGGTGTTTTTCTTACGCGCGGCGCGACGCCGCGCTTGAAAAGCATCCCGTCATCCCAATCTTGTATCGCAACCAAGAACAAACTCAGGAGTCACACCATGCGACAAGATAAATTGACGACCAAGCTCCAGGAAGCGCTGGCGGATGCCCAGAGCCTGGCGGTTGGCAACGACAACCAATACATTGAAACAGTCCACCTGCTGGTGGCACTGTTGAACCAGGACGACGGCAGCGCGCGCTCGCTGCTGCAGCGGGCCGGCGTGAACGTCGGCGCCCTGTCCAATGCACTGAAGGCCTCGCTCGAGCGCCAGCCGAAGGTCACCGGTACCGGCGGCAACGTCCAGGTCGGGCGCGACCTGATGGGCCTGCTGAACCTGGCCGACCGCGAAGCGCAAAAGCGCGGCGACGGCTTCGTCTCGTCTGAAATGATTCTGCTGGCGCTGCTGGAAGACAAGTCCGACGCCGGCCGCCTGGCCCGTGAAAACGGCCTGGCGAAGAAGGCGCTTGAGGCGGCGATCCAGGCCGTGCGCGGTGGCGAAAGCGTCAATTCGCCCGAAGCAGAAGGCCAGCGCGAATCGCTCAAGAAATACACCCTCGACCTGACCGAGCGCGCCCGCGCCGGCAAACTCGATCCGGTGATCGGCCGCGACGATGAGATCCGCCGCGCGATCCAGGTGCTGCAGCGCCGCAGCAAGAACAATCCCGTGCTGATCGGTGAGCCGGGCGTGGGCAAGACCGCCATCGTCGAAGGCCTGGCGCAGCGCATCGTCAACGGCGAAGTGCCCGATTCGCTCAAGGGCAAGCGCGTGTTGTCGCTCGACATGGCCTCGCTGCTGGCCGGTGCGAAGTTTCGCGGTGAATTCGAAGAGCGCCTGAAAAGCGTGCTGAAAGAGCTGGCGCAGGACGAAGGCCAGACGATCGTCTTCATCGACGAGCTGCACACGATGGTTGGCGCGGGCAAAGCCGAAGGCGCGATGGACGCCGGCAATATGCTCAAGCCGGCCCTGGCGCGCGGCGAGCTGCACTGCGTCGGTGCGACCACGCTCGACGAGTACCGCAAGTACGTCGAAAAGGATGCCGCGCTCGAGCGCCGCTTCCAGAAGATCATCGTCGACGAGCCGAGTGTCGAGGCGACGATTGCCATCCTGCGCGGGCTGCAGGAGAAATACGAACTGCACCACCAGGTCGACATCACCGACGCGGCGATCATCGCGGCGGCCGAGCTGTCGCACCGCTACATCACCGACCGCTTCCTGCCCGACAAGGCCATCGACCTGATCGACGAAGCGGCGGCCAAGATCAAGATCGAGATCGATTCGAAGCCTGAAGTCATGGACCGCCTCGAGCGGCGCATGATCCAGCTGAAGATCGAGCGCGAAGCCGTGCGCCGCGAAACCGACGAAGCGTCGCAGCGCCGCCTCGAGCTGCTGGGCGACGAAATCACGCGCCTGGAGCGTGAGTACAACGACTTCGAAGAAATCCTGAAGGCCGAGAAGGCCGCGGTGCAGGGCACCACGCACATCAAGGAAGAGATCGAGCGCATCCGCTACCAGATGGAAGAAGCGCGCCGCCAGAGCAACTGGCAGCAGGCATCCGAGCTGCAATATGGCCGCCTGCCGGAACTCGAAGCGCAGCTGCGCGACGCCGAAGCGAGCACCGCGCGCGCCGAACTCGACGGCCAGAAGCCCAAGCTCCTGCGCACGCAGGTTGGCGCTGAGGAAATTGCCGAAGTGGTCTCGCGCGCGACCGGTATCCCGGTCACGCGCATGCTGCAGGGCGAGCGCGACAAGCTACTGCACATCGAGGACGAGCTGCACAAGCGCGTCGTGGGCCAGGACGAAGCCATCGAAGCGGTGTCGGACGCGATCCGCCGTTCGCGCGCGGGTCTGTCCGACCCGGATCGCCCATATGGTTCATTCATGTTCCTGGGCCCGACCGGTGTCGGTAAAACCGAGCTGTGCAAGGCTCTGGCCGGCTTCCTGTTCGATACGCAGGACGCAATGATCCGCATCGACATGAGCGAATTCATGGAGAAGCATTCGGTTGCGCGTCTGATCGGCGCGCCACCGGGCTATGTTGGATATGAAGAGGGCGGTTACCTGACCGAAGCCGTGCGACGCAAACCGTACAGCGTGATCCTGCTCGACGAGATCGAAAAGGCGCACCCGGACGTGTTCAATGTGCTGCTGCAGGTGCTGGACGATGGCCGCATGACCGATGGCCAGGGTCGCACGGTCGACTTCAAGAACACGGTGATCGTGATGACGTCGAACCTCGGTTCGCACCGGATCCAGGCGATGGAGAGTGATGAGCCGGCCGTCGTGAAGATGGCGGTGATGGCCGAGGTACGCGGGCACTTCCGTCCCGAGTTCATCAACCGTATCGACGAGATCGTCGTGTTCCATGCGCTCGACGAGAAGAACATCGGCGCCATTGCCCGCATCCAGCTGCAGATCCTGGAAGCGCGCCTGGCCAAGATGGACATGACGCTCGACATCGACGAAGAGGCGCTGCAGAAGATTGCAGAAGCAGGATATGACCCGGTGTATGGCGCACGGCCGCTCAAGCGCGCGATCCAGCAGCAGATCGAGAATCCGTTGTCAAAAGCGATCCTGTCGGGCCGCTTCGGACCGAAGGACGTGATTCCGGTGCGGGTGCGTGGTGGTGAGCTGACCTTTGGCGAGCAGACGGTCGAACTGGCCAAGTAAGCCGGTTCGTTGTTAATGAAAAGGGCGCGGCATTTGCCGCGCCCTTTGTCGTTTCTTGACGGGAAATAAGACGCCGTATTTCAGGATGCGAAATGATCGTCGTGCAATGTGGAATGCGCAGCATGGCAGCGGCGCCATTCCTTACCATCGTGAGAAATTTCATTCCGCATCATGATATGGATAATCCAAGTCATTGATATTCCTAATAATTATTTTAGTCGTATGTCTTATAGAAGACTGATGGTGCCACGCACAAACGGCTTTATGATTGTCTCAACGGATTCGCAAGCTTGATCAAACGTCTTATCACCCTTCAGGAGAACACACCATGACTACCCGTGAACAGCAAATCGCCGAACTCCAGCAAGACTGGGACACCAATCCACGCTGGAAAGGCGTCGTGCGCAATTACACCGCGGCCGATGTGGTTCGTCTGCGTGGCTCAGTGCGCATCGAGCACACGCTGGCCAAGCGCGGCGCCGAGAAGCTGTGGAACCTGGTCAATGATGAGCCGTATGTGAACGCCCTGGGCGCGCTGACCGGCAACCAGGCCATGCAGCAGGTGAAGGCGGGTCTGAAGGCGATTTACCTGTCGGGCTGGCAAGTGGCGGGCGACGCCAACGCCGCTGGCGAAATGTATCCGGACCAGTCGCTGTATCCGGCCAACTCGGTGCCGCTGGTCGTGCGCCGCATCAACAACACGTTCCAGCGCGCCGACCAGATCCAATGGTCGGAGGGCAAGGACGATATCGATTACTTCGCCCCGATCGTGGCTGATGCCGAAGCCGGTTTCGGCGGCGTGCTCAATGCCTACGAGCTGATGAAGTCGATGATCGAAGCCGGCGCCTCGGGCGTGCACTTCGAAGATCAACTGGCCTCGGTCAAGAAATGCGGCCACATGGGCGGCAAGGTGCTGGTGCCGACCCGCGAAGCCATCGAAAAACTCAACGCGGCCCGCCTGGCTGCCGACGTGATGGGCACCACGACGCTCGTCATCGCCCGCACGGACGCCGAAGCGGCCGACCTGCTCACGTCCGACGTCGACGCCAACGACAAGGAATTCTGCACCGGCGAGCGCACGGTCGAGGGTTTCTTCCGCGTCCAGCCGGGCGTCGAGCAAGCGATTTCGCGCGGCCTGGCCTACGCACCGTTCGCCGACCTGGTCTGGTGCGAAACCGGCAAGCCCGACCTCGAGTTTGCCCGTCGCTTCGCCGAGGCGATCCACGCCAAGTTCCCGGGCAAGATGCTGGCCTATAACTGCTCGCCGTCGTTCAACTGGAAAAAGAACCTGGACGACGCGACCATCGCCAAATTCCAGCGTGAGCTGGGCGCGATGGGCTACAAGTTCCAGTTCATCACGCTGGCCGGCTTCCACTCGCTCAATTACGGCATGTTCAACCTGGCTCACGGTTACGCCCGCACCGGCATGTCGGCCTTCGTCGAGCTGCAAGAGGCCGAGTTCGCTGCCACCGAAAAAGGGTTCACCGCCGTCAAGCACCAGCGCGAAGTGGGCACCGGCTACTTCGACGCCGTGACCCAGGCCATCCAGCAGGGCCAGAGCTCGACCACGGCGCTGCACGGCTCGACCGAGGACGAGCAGTTCTTCGAAGAAAAGAAAGTCGCCTGATCGATCCGACGTAGCGTGGACGGCTTCGCCGTCCACGCGGTGATGGTGATCGGTGCCGTCGCCGCGCCGGATGGGCTCTCAAACAACGCCGCTGACGTTTCGAATGATCTGTCGGATAGCGATCAACCAGCTCCGCTTACCTCCTCAATGATCACTCGGATAGCGATCACCGCTTGGACGGCGGAGCCGCCTCGCCGGCCGCGTCTACCCTACATTGCCGGAAGTCCATACCCGCATTCCCCAAGTCCGTACCACAACCGCGCAAGTCCACACCCATATTCCCGCAAGTCCGTAGCCGCATCCCCGAAACTCTGCACCGCATTCCCAAAAGTTCGTACCCGCATTCCCAGCCGGGCCCGGTTGTAGTGGATAATGGCGCCTAATATCGCCGCCAGTTTCGCGCGGCAACGTCACTTTTAGGAATTCCAGCTTATGTTGAGCTACCGCCACGCCTTCCACGCGGGTAACCACGCCGATGTCCTCAAGCACTTCATTCAGGTGCAACTGCACCAGTACATGAACCAGAAGGATGCCGCCTACACCTATATCGATACCCACTCGGGCGCCGGCGTGTACGCACTCGACAGTTTCCAGTCGACCAAAACCGCCGAGTTCGATACCGGCATCGGCCCGCTGTGGGCGCTCACCGACGTTCCGGCACCGCTGAAGGAATACCTCGATCTGATCAAGGGCATGAACCCGAGCGGCAAGATGCGCTATTACCCGGGCTCGCCATATGTCGCCGAGCAGATGGCGCGCGAGCAGGACCGCCTCCGCCTGTTCGAGCTGCACCCGGCCGATTGCAAGATCCTGGCCGATAACTTCCGCAAGCTCGACGCCCACAAGGCCGAGCAGGGCGAACGCTCGCGCGGGCGCCGCGTGATGATCGACCGGGGCGACGGTTTCGACAGCATGAAGGCCCTGCTGCCGCCACCGTCGCGCCGGGCGCTGGTGCTGATCGACCCGCCGTATGAAGTCAAGGATGACTACAAGCGTGTGAAAGAAGCGCTCGACGATGCGCTGCTGCGCTTCCCGAGCGGCATCTACGCGGTTTGGTATCCGGTGCTGCAGCGCATGGAATCGCGTCAGTTCGCCGATCGCCTGAAGCGCGTGCCGGCCAAGGAATGGCTGAACGTCACGCTGACGATCCAGACGCCGACCCCGGACGGCACCGGCCTGCACAGCTCCGGCATGTTCATCCTGAACCCGCCGTACACGCTCGAGCCGATCCTGCGCGAAGTGCTGCCATATCTGGTGCGCGTGCTGGGCAAGGATGCCGGCGCACGCTTCACGATCGAAAAGGGCACCCAGGTCACGGGCACGGCCCTCGGCCGCAGCGCCAGCCGCACCGATGGCGCTGCCGGCATGCCGCGCCAGCCGATCGGCAATGCACGCCGCGCCAGCCCGCTGTCGGGCAAGGGCAGTCTGCGCCTGCCGGGCCAGGTCATGCCGCGCGAAGGCGACGAACCGGCAGCGCCGGTCAAGCCATCCCGCACTGGCACGGGCCGTCCGACGCAGGATGCGGGCCGGCCGGGCGCGCCACCACGCTCGAGTGCGCCGAAAAGTGCCGCCCCGCGTGCGCCCCGTGCGCCCGGCGCCCCATCGCGCGCGGCGTCGGATGCTGCCGCCCCACGTGCACCCCGTACCGGTGGCGATCGCCCGGCAACGCCGGGTGCACCGCGCACCGGCCGCACCCGCCAGGGTGGGGGGCGCAGCTAGCATTCGATTTGATGTCGAAATGCTAAGATTGATGTTTTTGTAGTATAGTCGGTGCAGGTGGCGCGCGGGTGCGTGCCGCCAGCGCGCCGCGATCCGCCGCGACAGTTTCCAGGAGTAATATTTCAATGCATGCTGATGCAACGGCAGCGGTCTTGGTGCCGTCTGACGATTTTTTCCTCGCACGGCAACCCATTCTCGGGCGTGACCAGCAATTGCTGGCATTCGAGCTGCTGTTTCGTGCTGCCGGCGAGGATGAAGACGCCAAACTGACCGACGGCGCCGCCGCGACGGCGGCCGTCATTTCGCATGCGTCCCAGCTTGGCATGGAGCAGGTGGTGGGCGATCAGCTCGCTTTTGTGAATGTCGACGCTGTCGTCCTGATGAGCGACTTCGTGCGCTTCCTGCAGCCGCATAAGGTCATTCTCGAAATCCTGGAAACCGTCAAGCCCACGCCCGAGTTGCTGGCGCGGGTGGACGAACTCAAAAACCTCGGCTTCAAGTTTGCCGTCGACGACGTCATCGAACATTCGCCCGAACTCGATCAGCTGATCTCGCTGATCGACATCATCAAGGTCGATATCAAGGGCGTGGCCCCGGATGCGCTGGGCGGTCTGGTCGCGTCGCTGAAAAAGACCGGCAAGCGCCTGCTGGCTGAAAAAGTCGAGACGATCGAAGAGTTCAAGCTGTGCATGGAACTCGGTTTCGAATACTTCCAGGGGTATTACTTTGCGCGGCCCGTGATCCTCAGCGGCCGCAAGATTGCCCCGACCGAAGTCGTGCTGCTGCGCTTGCTTGATCTGGTCAATTCCAATGCCGACAACCAGACCATCGAGACGGCCGTCAAGCGCGACGCGCTGGTCAGCCTGAACCTGCTGCGCCTGGTCAACAGCCGTGCAGTGCCGGGTCCGCGCATCGAATCGCTGTCACAGGCGCTGGCGGTGCTGGGCCGGCGCCAGCTGGGCCGCTGGCTCCAGATCCTGCTGTACACCGCGGCGGGCGCGCAAGTCTCGCTCGACTCGCCGTTGCTGCAACTGGCCACCACGCGCGGCAAATTGCTCGAACTGATGACGCTGCGTGTACGCCCCGGCGACACGGCCAGCGCCGACCGCGCGTTCACGGTCGGCATCATGTCGCTGGCCGAAGCGCTGTTCTCGGTGCGGATGGCCGACATCCTCGTGCATGTCGAGGTCGCGCATGACGTACGCGACGCGCTGATCGACCGCGATGGCGACTTCGGCACGATGCTGCGCATCGCCGAGCTGCTCGAAACGGCCGTCGGTGGCCGCAAGCTCAATGTCGAACTCAAGAAAATCGGGCTGACGGTGCCCGAGGTACGCGAGATCGAACTGGCAGCGTTCGACTGGGTCCGCGAGCTGACCCACGACGTGCGTTGAGTTCGATCCTTCCCTTATTGCCCCAGCAGCAGGAACACGGTCGGCTTCTTGTGGAAGTCCGGCCCCTTGTCCGCCCCCAGCGCTGATTTCCACTTTGCCGCCGTCATGGTGCGCACCGACTCGCTCGGCAACGACAGGTCGGTGGCCACGCACACCAGCGTGCCCGGCTGGCAACCCGCCACCAGCGCTTCGAGCATCGCGCCATTGCGGTACGGCGTTTCGATGAACAACTGCGTCTGGCGCTCGTTCCGTGAACGGGTTTCCAGCTCGCGGATGCGTTTCGTGCGCAGCGCCGCATCGGTCGGCAGATAGCCATTGAAGGCGAAGCTCTGGCCGTTCAGGCCGCTGGCCATGACGGCCAGCAGCAGCGACGACGGGCCGACCAGCGGCCGCACGGCGATCCCGTGCTGATGCGCCAGGCGCACGAGGTCGGCGCCGGGATCGGCCACCGCTGGCACGCCGGCCTCTGACACCAGGCCCGCATCGCGGCCCGCCAGCAATGGCGCCAGCAATTGCGTCAGCGCCGCGGCCGGCGTGTTCACGTTCAGTTCGGCGATCTCGATTTCCTGCAGCGGTTTGGCCAGCGGATGGTCGATGGCGATCAGCTTCAGGAACGCGCGCGCCGTCTTGGCGTTTTCGGCCACGAAATAATCGAGCGAGCTGGTCAGTGCCTGCACCTGCGTCGGCAGCAGGCCGTTCAGGCAGCCGGGCGCAGCAGCGAGTGGGCCGAGGGTATTGGGAATCAGGTACAGGGTGCCGGGCATGGGTCGTTTCAGGTAGGTGGTCAGGTGCCGAAGAAGCGCACGCCGGCGCGCCGCAGCATGCCGGTCAGGGCGATGAGCGGCAAGCCGGTGAGGGCGGTCGGATCAAGCGAGTGGATGTGGTCGATCAAGGCAATCCCCAGGCCTTCGTTCTTGGCGCTGCCGGCGCAGTCGTATGGCTGTTCGATGCGCAGGTAGGCGTCGAGTTCGGCGTCCGGCAGGTCGCGAAAGCGCACGCGGACCTGCACATTGTCGACCTGGACCGCGGCGGCAGGGTTGGCAGCGCGCCCGTCCCAGAGGCACAGGGCCGTATGGAACACGACGTCGCGGCCCCGCATCAGTTGCAGTTGCGCCAGTGCGCGCGCATGGTCACCCGGCTTGCCGATCTGCAGATCGTCGAGCGTGGCGACCTGGTCGGAGCCAATCACGAGCGCGCCCGGATGCAGGCGTGCCACGGCCTCGGCCTTGGCACGCGCCAGGCGCAGTGCGGTCGCAGGCGGTGTTTCGCCTGGCAGCGGCGTTTCATCGAGGTCGGGTGCGATGGCCTCGAACGGCAGGCCGAGCCGGCCCAGCAATTCGCGCCGGTAGGCCGAGCTCGAGGCGAGGATCAAGCGGGGCGGGGTAGAACTTGGTAGCATGCGGCCCTCGGGATAAATCGGCAGCGAAGCCACAGTTTCATGGCGCTGCGGTGAAAAGCCTGCTATTATCGCAGGTTTTCCGGGACGACTTTCTAAATGAGCGCTTTCATCATTGATGCCTTCGAGTTTTGCAAGAGCGATGGTTTTCGTGAGGGCAGCACGCCCCTGGTCGAGATGACCCGGCTGGCCGAAGAGAGTTCTGAAAAAGGCGGCGACATCCGCTGGACGATGCAAGGTGGTCAAACCCGTCACGGTTATCCGTCGCTGACCCTCGCGGTCGCCGGTCACGTGAAGCTGGAATGCCAGCGTTGCCTGCAACCCATGGATTACGACATCGATTCGTCGACCATGCTGGTGCTGGGCAAGGATGACGAAGAAGCCGATGCCATCGAGATCGTTCTCGACGACGACAGCATTGATGTGATCGTCGGCAGCCGCACCTGCGATATTCGCCAGTTGCTCGAAGACGAAGCCCTGCTGGCATTGCCGCAGTCGCCAAAGCACGATGTCTGCCCAGAGAACAAGCTGCTGGACAGCCTGAAGAACGAGAAGCCGTCGCCATTTGCCGGCCTCAAGAATCTCAAGACAGAATGATGTAGTACCAAATACAGCAGGATCGGTTTCGCAGTACGGTGGCGGC
>Ga0308160_10003996_pt1 | contig 16111 bp, 17 predicted proteins | sample PhyFR1_FD_201036 | JGI IMG/M metagenome (GOLD analysis project Ga0308160, IMG submission 201036) | Phyllosphere microbial communities from UC Gill Tract Community Farm, Albany, California, United States - DLSLF.R1 | ecosystem: Host-associated > Plants > Phyllosphere > Unclassified | place: USA...
TTACTGGGGGACGTAATCGTTATTCATGCCATTGAAGTATATGATGGCAGTATGGATCTCGAGTTTAAAAATAAGTTCAGGGAAAAATTTAGTCAGCTGGTGTGTGCTAAATTATTGATTCAGAAAGATCGTTAATGTTTAAAAAATTTACTTATAACTGCATTAAGCTGTAGCGATTTACAAGTTTGATTCGTATTATTGGAAAACAAAGGTATTTTATGAAAAAATCGCTCCAAGTATTGTCTATGCTCATCTTATTTTTAATCACCAGTTGTGATAAGGAAAATGTTAATCTGGATAGCAAAAGTTTAACAGGGAAATGGAAGTTAACAGAATCCTTAGCCGATATTGGCAATGGACAATCATCCTGGAAAGAAGTTTCTAAAAAAGATATTAAGCGTGTTGAGTTTAAGGCAAACGGGGAATTAGCTGGAGATGCATTTCCGGACTATGTAAGTTACAGCATTAAGGATAGTGTGACCATCAGTATGACACATAAAAACCAATCCATTCAAAATTATACGTTCCGATTTGAAGACAATAAACTAAGTATGAGTCCTGCTGGCCCGATCATGTGCATTGAGGCCTGTGGAAGCCGCTTCGAAAAAATGGATTAAAATATATCATCTAAATGAAGGGAAGCGCAGATTTTAATCTGCGCTTTTTTTTTGTGCTGCACCGGTTCTAAAAACCAGGGATTGACAAATTTGTTGTTGTAGTTCGAAAAGATACTTTTATGAATCAACACCAGCCGTTTGAAGACTTCAAAAATAAATATGAAGAGTGTAATGATCGTTTTGAATCCATTTTTAAACATACATCAGTTGCCAGTAAAATTATAAACAAGGATCTTTCCATATTGAAAGTAAACCAGGCACTAATTGATATGCTTGGCTATTCCGCTGAAGAAATAATCGGGACCAAAATCATGGACTATGCCTGTCCGGAGTTTAAACACCATTGGCAGGATTTGCAGGATGCGATGTGGAACCGGGGACTTCCGGTATTTAAACTCGATGCCTGTATTGTAAGGAAGGATAAGTCTCTTGCCTGGGTACATGTTACGACTGTTTGTTTTGAGGAAAATGATGAGCATTTTGGATTTACGGTACTCGATGATTTCAGTGATCAAAAAGGTCTGGAAGCCACAGAAAGGCGATTGAGTATGGCCCTGAAAAATTCGAAGATGGCTGTTTGGGAACTTGACTTAGGTCATGGCACTATTCTGCATACGGAAGGATTTAAGCAACTTTTTGGCGTTGAGGAAAACATGCAGACCTGGAATCTCAACGATATGCTTGATCAATTTATCGCGGAAGATGCCGGGAACTTGAACCTGGTGCTGGAGCAAATCATACCAGAAGGCTTGCTGGATTTCCAGGGTCGGATACGAACGATAGATGGCGTGGTAAAATGGGTGCACCTGCAAGGTAAAGCATCGAGTGTTAATGGTTCTATTAAAGTTTTAGGGACTATGACAGACATAACCAAGGAAAGACTTGCAGAGAGAGATAAGGATGACTTCATCAGCATTGCAAGTCATGAACTTAGAACACCGATCACCGCATTGAAAGCTTCGCTTCAATTACTTGAAACGAAGAAAGAAACCTTTGACTTAAGGAGCAACAGCCTAATCAGTCAGGCGAATAAAAGTATGGACAAAATCAGTCGGCTCATTGATGATCTTCTGAATGTAAGCAATCTTAATGAGGGTCAATTAAAGCTAAGGAAGACACATTTTAAAGTTATGAGTGCCATAGAAGATTGTTGTCATCACATAACTGCTGCCGGCGTATTTCAAATCAGGATTGTCGGAGATATCGAGGCCGAAATAATAGCAGATTCCGAGCGGGTTCAACAAGTTGTGGTAAACTTTGTGAACAATGCGATGAAATATGCCCATGAAAACAAAGAAATCATTATTCATATTTCAGATGAAATTGAGCAGGTTAAGGTTTCTATTACCGATCAGGGCCCGGGAATAGCGCGGGAGAAGGTACCTTATCTCTTTGACAGGTTTTACCGTGCTGATTTGAATGCTGGCCAATATTCCGGGCTTGGCCTTGGACTATATATTTCGGCTGAGATTATTAAGCGGCATCAAGGCAGGATTGGCGTGGAAAGTGAAGTGGGTCAGGGTAGTACCTTTTGGTTCACACTTCCAAAAAAGTAGAAAAATGTTACTTTTGTATTGAAGAAAGAGGCCATAATGAAGGAAGCTGGTATAGAGAAAGATATTGAAGCTGTAAAGAAAATACCAGCTGTAAGTTCCATATTAGAAGTTATTTGCCGTACCACAGGTATGGGCTTTGCCGCAGTAGCACGTGTTACAGACGAAAAATGGGTAACCTGTGCGGTGCGTGATGAAATAAATTTTGGGCTTGTGCCAGGGAGTGAACTGAAATTGGAAACAACCATTTGTCATGAAATCAGGCAAAGCCAAACTCCGGTTATTATCAATGAAGTTTCTGAAGATCCTGGTTTTCGGGATCATCATACACCGGCTTTATATGGTTTTCAAAGCTATATTTCGTTTCCGATCATTTTAAAAAACGGTAAAATGTTTGGTACATTATGTGCGATTGACCCGAAGCCAGCAGTCCTTAATACACCCGAAATTAAAGGCATGTTCGAACTTTTCGCTGAGTTAATTTCCTTCCACCTGCTTGCGGTAGATGAACTTTCTCAGTCGGAAATCAAATTAAATGAAGAGCGGAAAACCGCAGAATTCAGGGATCAGTTTATAGCAATTTTAGGTCATGACCTTCGAAATCCTGTGGGAGCAGTTTTAAATGCTGCTCAATTACTGCTGAAAATGCCACTTGAAGATAAAGCAAAACGGTTGAGTAAAATTGTACTGGATTCTGCCTATCGGGCAAAAGGGCTAATCAATAATATTTTAGATTTTGCAAGTGGACGATTAGGGAACGGCATACAATTAAGCAGTATTCCGGATGCGCCGCTTGAAGACTTGCTGATACAAGTAATTACAGAAATGCGCATTGTTTCGCCAGGTACCCAATTTGAAGTGGATATTGCACTTGATAGGCCTGTCTATTGTGATGGTGTGCGTATAGCACAGTTGTTTTCAAATTTATTGGGAAATGCAATCACCCACGGTGATAAACAATTGCCGATTAAGATAACAGGCCGTTCTGATGGAGCTGACTTTGAATTATCTATTGCCAATGGAGGCAACAAGATTCCCCAGGAAATTATGGATAGATTGTTTCAACCTTTTTCACATGGTAAAGGTGAATCTCATAAGCAAGGACTGGGACTGGGACTATTTATTGCGCACGAGATTGCTTTGGCACATGAAGGCGAAATTCTCGTTAGCTCTACAGATGATGAGACCCGTTTCACTTTGAGAATTCCGCTTCAAATCCTGTAAAATTATTTTTTAGTACTGAATTTATAGGTTGTAGCAGTTTGATAAACTGTTCCTGGTTTCAGGGTGATCGATGGGAAGCTTGGTTGGTTCGGAGAATCTGGAAAATGTTGAGTCTCTAAAGCAAATGCCGTGCGGTAGTCATCTTTGTGATTGCCTTTCATCACATTTTTGCTTTTCATAAAGTTTCCACTATAAAACTGTAAACCAGGCTGATCCGTGTAAACCTGCATTACAATACCACTTTTATCACCACTAACGGTTGCAACAGGCATAGAATTATCGACCTTATTTAGTACGTAATTGTGATCATAACCATCGCCATTAATTAGCTGTTGATTTTTGTCATTGATTCTTGCACCGATTTTTTCCGGTTTTCTAAAGTCTAAGGGTGTTCCCGCTAAGGATTCAATTTTTCCGGTGGGAATTAATGTCGAATCTACCGGGGTGTACTTATCTGCATTAATTTGTACAATATGGTCGAGAATGCTACCACTCGCTTCGCCGTTTAAGTTAAAAAATGCATGATTGGTAAGATTGACAACCGTTGTTTTATCTGTTTTAGCCAGATAACTAATTTTCAATCCGTTATCATCCTGCAGGTCGTAAGTGACTGTAACATCAAGATTTCCGGGAAAACCTTCTTCCATATCCTTTGATAAATAATGAAGCTCTAAGGTATGTTCGTTGATTTGCTTGGCATCCCAGACTACATCCTGAAATCCCTTTTTACCCCCATGAAGTGTATTAGGACCATTATTGGTGAATAAGGTGTATGTTTTTCCTTCCAGTTCAAATTTTCCTTTAGCAATCCGGTTACCAACTCTACCGACTGTAGCACCGAAATATGGTTCTGCGGAATTTTGAAAACCTTCCACACTGCTGAAACCAGCAACTACATCCGTTAAGTTGCCTTCTGCATCCGGTACATAAAGACTTACCAGACGTCCACCATAATTGGTTATTAAAGCTTTTAAGCCTGATTTGTTTTCAAGTGTAAAAAGTTCAGTCTCTTTCCCGTCGATTGTTTTTTTGAAATCTTTTGCTTCTAATGACACGTCTGTAGAATTTTTTGATGAATTGTTTTGTTTTCCATTTTGCTCATTGCAAGATGTATTGAGCATTAAAGCTGTACCGAGCAAAAATAAGGTACTGAAGCTGTTTTTAGTGTTCATCGGATTTATTATTTGGTTAAAATTTAAGGTGATTAATGATGTTGACCATTAATACACAAGATATTGTGTTTTGTTCAAATAAATTACCATTCTGGAATTTCTGCATATATATTTTGACTATAAATTTTTTCAAACCAAAAATTAAACAACCATCTATGACTACAATTCATTACAAACTTAAGTTGCTCCGGCAAAAACATGCCTTCACCCAGATTCAGGTAGCAGAAAAATTAAATTGTTCTGTACCGGCATATAGTAAAATGGAAACGGGATCAACAGATATCACTGATTACCGTTTGAGACAACTGGGTGAATTATATCAAATGAAAGTTTCCGAAATTTATGAATACGGAGAGCCAAATGAGAATGAGCATTTGCGTATGATCGAAAAGCTCAAGGAAGATAATAGTAAGAACTCATCAATAATTCTGAATCTTCAACGCAAAGTGATTGAATTATATGAAGAGAAATATAGATTGCCGGGCGTTTAAGGGCTTAAAAGTAAAAGAACGGCCTAAGGGCCGTTTTTTTAAAATAGTTCCTGCATATCCCGGTCTGCAGTCGGTATCTTTTTTAGAAACTCATCGAATCCAGGTCCTTTCTGTTCACTGTACATGCCATAGGCATCTGAGATAAATGAAATCTGATCTTCCTGATCTTTAAGGATGTAAATAACAGCATTGTCTCCAGGATCTGAATGACCCTCGAAGCGGTAAGTTTTAATGATCGTCAACTCTTCAGGGCTATAAACTTTGTCTATCTTATTTCCTTTCATATGACCATCTTCTGTCATAGATAACTCGTTATCATATCCTTTTTGCCTTAATTTTTCCAATATCTGGCTTACGGTGTTCATTTCTACTGGCTGTTTCATCTTGGTCTGTTTTGAGAATAAAACAACAGCGGCTATAAATGGTTTGAAAGAAATAATGGGTAAAAAAAATAGAGCTGCCATTGGCAGCTCTATTTTTTAAATGCTGAAGGCAGCTTTAACCTTATCTACATAATCAAGTTTTTCCCAGGTGAAGAGTTCCACTGTAAGGACTTTTTCTTCTCCATTTGGTGTTCTGAAGGTTTTAGTAACCATTTCGGGCTTTCTGCCCATATGGCCATAAGCTGCGGTTTCGCTATAGATTGGGTTTCTTAATTTTAGACGTTGCTCAATGAAATATGGGCGCAAATCAAATATTTGTTCTACAACCTTTGCAATTTCACCGTCTGTTTTATTGATTTTACTTGTACCATAAGTGTTGATATACACCCCCATTGGTTTTGCGACTCCGATGGCATAGCTTACTTGAACCAGGATCTCATCTGCTAAACCTGCAGCTACCAGATTTTTAGCGATGTGGCGTGTGGCATAAGCTGCGCTACGGTCTACTTTGCTTGGGTCTTTACCAGAAAAGGCACCACCACCATGGGCACCTTTACCACCGTAAGTATCTACGATGATTTTTCTACCGGTCAATCCCGTATCACCATGTGGACCACCAATTACAAATTTACCGGTTGGATTGATGTGATACTGAATCTGATCATTGAACAAATGCGCGTACTGCGGATTTTTAGCAATAATTCTTGGAATTAAAATGCTGATAAGATCTTTCTTAATCTTTTCAAGCATTACAGCTTCCTCGTCGAAGTCGTCATGTTGTGTTGAAATCACGATGGCGTCTATACGAACTGGCTTGTTATTGTTGTCATATTCAAGGGTAACCTGTGATTTGGCATCAGGACGTAGATAGGTGATGTCTTTAAGTTCACGACGAAGGATTGCCAGTTCCTGCAATAATTTATGAGCAAGATCCAGTGCCAATGGCATATAGTCGTCGGTCTCATTTGTTGCATATCCAAACATCATCCCCTGATCGCCAGCACCCTGATCTTCTTTGTTGGATTTGTCGACACCCTGATTAATATCCTGTGATTGCTCATGTATTGCAGAAAGAATTCCGCATGAATTAGCTTCAAACATGTATTCACTCTTGGTATAACCAATTTTGCGAATCACGTCCCGTGCAATCTGCTGTACGTCTAAATAGGTTTTTGATTTCACCTCACCGGCAAGGATCACCTGGCCTGTAGTAACTAATGTTTCACAAGCAACTTTAGAATCAGAATCAAAAGCCAGGAAGTTGTCAATTAATGCGTCTGATATTTGATCTGCTATTTTATCAGGATGACCTTCGGAAACAGATTCTGATGTAAATAAGTATGACATTCTAAATAATTTATTAACGATTAATAATTATATAAAATGGATGATGATCTGGTCTAAACAGTCAGTAAAAGGAAGTGTATTGATGGTTAGCACTTTTTTTTACGTGGTTGCAATCCCGCTATCCTGCGATAGCATCACAAATCAGTCCACTTTAAGGGGTCAAAAATAGGATATATATTCATATAGTCAAAAATTATCAATTATTTTGCAGCTTCTAAAAAACCTCGCTTTGGCTAAAACTAATATCATATTCATTATTAATCCCATTTCCGGCGGTAAGGATAAAACGAAGATTCCGGAAGTAATTGACCGTTATTTAGACAAAGCGAAATTTAATGCAAATTTTAGATTCACAGAATATCCCGGGCATGCTGCTGAAATTGCAGCAGAAGCAGGGCTGAAAAACTTTGAGGTAGTTATTGCCGTTGGCGGCGATGGAACGATAAACGAAGTCTCCACACAAGTATTAAAGCAAGGCAAGATTTTGGGCATATTGCCCTTTGGTTCCGGGAACGGACTTTCCAGGTATTTAAAAATACCTATGAACACCATTAAAGCGCTGGAAGTAATTAATGGGATGCATGTGAAAAGGATTGATACTGCCAACTTCAATGGCATGCCATACTTCAATATGGCTGGAATGGGATTTGATGCACACATTAGTGCTTTATTTGCAGCGAACAAAAAGCGCGGTTTATCCGGGTATGTGAAAACCGGTTTGAAGGAATTACTTAATTATAAGGCGCAGCATTACAAAATAAGGGTAGACGGCAGGGTATTAGAAAGAGATGCATTTGTAGTAAGTATTGCAAATAGCTCGCAATATGGCAATAATACCTATATCTCTCCGGAAGCCTCCATAACAGACGGACTGCTTGATGTCTGTATTATAAAAGCCTTTCCGCTTATAAAATTGCCGAAGCTGGCTTACCAGATGATTCGTGGCAATACCCATAAAAGCAGCATGGTTGAAATCATCCGCGGACGAAAAGTAGAAATCAGCAGGAGTACTGAAGCGGCGATACATATAGATGGGGAACCACATATGATGGGTAAAGAAATTGACATTTATATTGTTCCACGCTCTTTAAATATAATTACACCTGATTATGAAGCCTAAAAAAAAATCATTGGAAGATTTGGGGGGCATTATGTACTCCACAGATCCGGATTTCCAATATCCTGAAGAGGAGATCACTGACGAAAAAATACCTAACAAGCAGCAAGACCTCAGGGTGACCCTGGATCGAAAGAACCGTGGCGGTAAAGCAGTTACATTGATTACAGGTTTTAGGGGTGACTTAGCTGAACTAGAACAACTGGGTAAGATGTTGAAAACCAAATGTGGCGTAGGCGGTGCGGCAAAAGATGGGGAAATTATTATTCAAGGCGACTTTAGAGATAAAATTGTCCTTTTGCTGCAAAAAGAAGGTTTTAAAGTCAAGAAGTCAGGCGGATAGCTGAAAATAATTTATCACCATAATAACCTGAAAGTCAGGGGTATGTATATAGTGTAAGCAGCACAATAAGTAAAAAAATAAGTCTGCAAAGCCATTTTTTCTTTTTTAATCTCTTTAGCTTTGACTCATAATTTAATACATATGAGTGAGATTTTGCTGCATACACCAGACTTGAGTTACCTTGGCTTAAACGCTGAATTTGCTAAATATCAATTAACCGTACCGGAATTGGTTGAAGAAGCCTTGGCTAACCAGGAAGGCACTTTAGCCAGTAATGGTGCGCTGGCGGTTGATACCGGTAAGTTTACAGGAAGATCGCCGAAAGATCGGTATATTGTTGCTGATGCAATCACAAATGACGAAGTATGGTGGGGTGATGTAAATATCAAAATTTCTGCTGTGCAATTCGATAACCTTTTAGGGAAAGTTACTGCATACTTATATAATAAGAAAGTATACATATGGGATGCCGCCGCTTGTGCAGATCCTGAATACAAACTGGGCATCCGACTGATTTCGGAAAAAGCCTATCAAAATTTATTTGCTCATAACCTTTTTTTAAGGATCCCGACCACGGAGTTAGGCGAAATACCGGAATGGACAATTATCGCTGCACCGGGTTTTGTAGCTGATCCAATTGTTGATGGCACAAGGCAAGGAAACTTTACCATCATCAATTTCAGTAAGAAGATGATCTTAATTGGTGGAAGCGGCTACACGGGAGAGATCAAAAAAGGTATTTTTTCTGTGCTTAACTTTATTCTGCCCGTAGAAAGGAAAACGCTTAGTATGCACTGTTCAGCAAATGTTGGCGAAAAAGGTGATACCGCAATTTTCTTCGGCTTATCTGGCACAGGTAAAACAACCCTGTCAACGGATGAAAGTCGCGGATTGATTGGAGATGACGAACATGGCTGGGGTAAGGATTCCGTATTCAACTTTGAAGGAGGTTGTTATGCAAAATGTGTGGATTTAAGTTCGGAAAAAGAACCGCAGATTTTTAAGGCAATTAAGTTTGGGGCTCTTTTAGAGAATATTAATTATTTACCTGGGACCCGCGATGTTGATTATGCAGATATCAGCAAAACTGAAAATACCCGTGTTGCTTATCCGATAAATTATATCAGTAATGCAATTGAACCTTCTGTTGCGGGGGAACCTAGGAATATTTTCTTTTTGACGGCGGATGCAAACGGCGTACTTCCACCGATTTCGAAATTGTCCAAAGGTCAGGCGATGTTTCACTTCATTTCTGGGTACACCGCTAAAGTTGCGGGAACGGAAACGGGGGTTACAGAACCTCAACTTACCTTTTCGGCATGTTTCGGGAAAGCCTTTATGCCTTTGCACCCAACAAGATATGCCGAACTTTTAGGCGAAAAGATGGAGAGACAGCAGGTTAATGTTTGGTTGGTGAATACCGGATGGAGCGCTGGGCCATATGGTATAGGTAAACGCATCAAACTTTCCTATACGCGGGCGATGATAGCGGCGGCATTGGACGGTTTACTGGCTGATGTTCAATATGAAACACATCCTGTGTTTGGTCTTCAGATGCCAATATACTGCCCTGGCGTGCCCGCAGAAATGCTTAATCCAAAGAATGTTTGGGCGGATGGAAATGCCTATGACAGCAAGGCAAATGAATTAGCCCATGCGTTTATAGAGAATTTTAAGGAATTTGACACATATGCAAGTGACGAAATGCGGGGATCACTTCCCAAAGTACGTGAAATAGTGATTTAACGCACAAAAATTGGGTAAAAATTTGCTTTTCATTATTTTTTTAGTTTTAATTGTGAAAGATTGTCTGGAAAAGGCAATCTTTTTTTAATTGTATTGAGTGCTAATAGACAACGTAACGAATTAATAACTTTCGAAATTTTAATGTAATTTTAAAATTGAAATTATAAATTTGTTATAGCAACAATTGCATACATTAGCCCTTGGAAGTGTATTAGAGAATTTTATTCCCAAATTGAAACAAACTAAAAACTAAAAAACTAAAAACAAAAAAATGGCAAACGCACCAAAAACTACAACAGTTAAAAAAGAAGGCTCGTCATCAGCTTCTAACTTATTTGCAACACTGGTTATTCCAATCTGTATTATCATTGGTATTTTACTATTTAAGTTTGTACTTGGTAACCCATCAAACTTTATTGACAACAATCCAGAAATGGGACCAAAAGCAGGTAATTATGGTGGTATGGCTTACAAAGGTGGACCAATTGTACCAGTATTGATCGGAATGCTTTTAATGGTAATTGTATTTTCGGTTGAACGTTTTATCGTTATCGGAAAAGCAACAGGAAACGGAAGTTTAGATGCATTCATTAAAAAAATTCAAGGCTTTTTAAGCGCGAACAACATTGAAGCTGCAATGGTTGAATGTGACAGACAACAAGGATCAGTAGCAAACGTGATTAAATCAGGTTTGAAAAAATACCGTGAGATGGAAGTTGAAGCAAACATGGATACAGATCAAAAATGTTTAGCAATTCAGAAAGATATTGAAGAAGCTACTACTTTAGAAATGCCAATGTTAGAGCAGAACTTAACAGTAGTTGCAACATTAGTATCCGTAGGTACATTAACAGGTCTATTAGGGACAGTAACAGGTATGATCAAGGCCTTCGGTGGTTTGGCTACATCTGGTGCTCCTGACCAGGCTGCATTAGCAAACGGTATTTCTGAAGCTTTGATTAACACTGCAACTGGTATCAGTACTTCTACCATCGCGATTATCATGTACAACATCTTGACTTCAAAAATTGATAAATTAACTTATGCAATTGATGAAGCTGGTTTCAGCATCATCCAAACTTATGCATCTACGCATAAATAAGAAATAATGAATTTTTTTTTACCGGCTTTATGGAAAACCGGAAGAATAAACATCATTAATAAAAACATAAGTAATCATTAAATTATGCCAAGAGCAAAGGTTCAAAGAAAGAGTACTTCGATCGATATGACTGCCATGTGCGACGTATCGTTCTTACTACTGACTTTCTTTATATTAACAGCTACTGCGCGCCAACCTGATCCTCTTAAGATAACCATACCTTCTTCTACGTACAAGATTCCTGTACCGGATGTTGATATTGCTAAGTTATCTATTGGACATGGCAAGGTGTTTTACGAAGTAGCAGGAAAAGACGTGAAGATGGCCGTTTTGGATAAAATGGCTAATCAATACAAAATTGAATTTACTCCTCAGGAACGTGAGCGTTTTGGAGTAATCCAGTCATTTGGTGTGCCAATTCAAAACTTAAAGCAGTTTATTAATTTAAGGGATGAGGCTGCACGCGAAAAATCTGGATTATCAACAGGGATACCGGCAGATTCAACTAACAATCAGTTAGCCGATTGGATTTTAAACTCGCGCCAGGCAGTTGCAGAATTGCACTCTGAAGCCATGAGGATTAGTATTCGTGGAGATGGAGATGAGGAATATCCAGTGATTAAAGAAATCGTTGATATTCTTCAAAAGCAGAAAATTAACAAATTTAGTTTAATTACATCGGCCGAGGGCGGTGCTAAATAATAGAAAGCAATGGCAGAATTAGATACCTCCAGCGGGGGTGGCAAAAAAGGCGGTAAAGTTAGAACCAAGAAAGCCAACACGAAAGTAGATTTAACCGCGATGGTGGATTTAGCTTTCCTTTTGATCACTTTCTTTATGCTAACTACCTCGCTTTCGAAGCCTATCGCAATGGATATTGCGAAACCCGATAAAGACGCAAAAGATGAGAACAGGTTGGAACTACGTGCCTCTCAAACCATGACAATCCTTTTAGGTAAAAATAATAAGGTTGCCTGGTACATGGGTGAGGCAGGTAAGGAAGCACCTACGGTTGAAGGATTTTCTGAGATCAGAAAGTCAATCTTAGCAAACAAAAAGAAAGTTGCCGATTTTTATGGTAACGACCCAAAGAAAACATTAGTTGTAGTTATTAAGCCAACTTCAGGATCAACCTATAAGAACTTTGTGGATATCATGGACGAGTTGAACATTGCGCAGATTACTGCAGCTCCGGCTATTGATGATGAGAACATCCTCGATTCAGAGATTTCTGTAATGAAGCAAAATGGGATACTCTAAATTTTTAACAATTAAAAACAAGCACAATGTCTAAAATAGATTTGTTCAGAAAAGAGTGGCTTGATGTTGTCTTTGAAAACAAAAATAAAGCTTACGGTGCCTACAAGCTCCGTCAGAATAATGCTTCAACTACAACAAAAGCAATGCTGATTGCATCAGCAGCATTCATACTTCTGTTCATCACACCAAGAATTATCAGTGCGATAAAGGGTGCGATGCCGGAAGAAGAAGTAGTACAAGCTGTGGAGGTTGCTATTCAGCCACCACCGCCCGTGGATCCTAAAACACCACCACCGCCACCAGTGGAGCCACCACCCCCTAAACAGGATCAGGTGAAGTTCCCTCCTCCGATTGTGAAGCCGGATATTCAGGTTCGTGATCAGGAGCCTCCTCAAATTGAAGATTTGAAGAAAGCTGACCCTGGCCAGAAAACCATTGCCGGAGACCCGGATGCAGACATTGTAATTACAGCGCCTGTAGGTGAAGGACCGAAACAAGCTGCAGTAGTGGAAGATAATACGGTTTACGATTTCGTAAGTATCGAAACTCCTCCAAGCTTTCCAGGTGGTATCAATAAGTTTTATGCCTATGTTGGTAAAAACGTAAAATATCCACCTATGGCAGCTGAGAATAACATTCAAGGTAAAGTATTCCTTTCTTTCGTAGTAGAGAAAAATGGTGAACTTACCGATATTCAGCTTGCTGGTAAAAAACTTGGTGGTGGTACTGACGAAGAGGCCATCCGTGTATTGAAAGCCAGTCCACGTTGGACTCCAGGTATTCAGAACGGAAAGCCAGTACGTGTTAAGTATAACATTCCAATCAGTTTCACCTTATCTCAGTAAGAGTTAACATATGTTTAACTATAATAATTTCAAACAGAAATCGCCCCAACAGCGATTTCTGTTTATTTTCGGGCTAGTCATATTGCTGTTTTATCTGGCTTTGGGTGTGCTGTTAATCTTTTGGAAAGACATTCCATTTGATATTCAGCCTACTTATCGAGTGGCCTTCGGCCTTCTTTTGATTGTATATGCTGTGATCAGGTTTTTTAGACTTAACAAACAAACGGATCGATAACCATGAGGTACCTTAGTTTTATATTACTGTTATTATGCTTCCTTTCCTGTAAGCGAAAAGTGGAAAAGGAAGGCATTGAGGAAACCAGGACAACTGGAGAAGCGAAGATTCTTGTTGATGAAACCCTTTCAAACATTGTTGATGGTCAGATTGAAGTTTTTAATGCTGATTATCCAAATGCAAAAATTGACTTGATTAAAGGTCAGGAACAACGCATTTTGCCTACATTTTTGAATGATAGCGTTCGGGTGATTATCATGTCGAGGGTTTTGACACCGAAGGAAGAACAATTTTATATTAAACGTGAAATTCCAATATACACGCAGCGGTTCGCCATTGACGGTATAGCACTTATTGCCAATTCGAGTAATCCTGATAGTACCATAACGGTTGATGAAATTGTTTCTATACTTAAGGGTAATTATAATGGAACTAAGAAATTGGTATTCGACAGTCCATATTCGAGTACAATGAAGTATTTTAAGGACTTAGCGAAAATAAATTCACTTCCATCTAAAGGTGTGTATACTTTAGAAAGCAATAATGACGTTATTAAACATGTTGCTGAAAATTCTGAATACATTGGCATCATAGGGCTTAACTGGTATTTGCAATCAAGTGCAACTACAGCCAGTTATATGCCTAAGATTAAATTGATGGGTGTTAAGAATGTGAAAGGTGGGAAGGGAGATGATGCTTATTATAAGCCTACTCAAAAAAATCTAATCAGCGGAATTTATCCATTTCTTAGAAATGTCTATATCATCAATTGCGAAGGTAAGGATGGATTAGGTACGGGATTTGCAAACTGGTTAGCAAGTCCGAGAGGACAACTTATTGTCTTGAAATCAGGTCTGGGACCACATAAGCTGATTTCAAGGGATTTTAACTTAAAGAATTCAAACTAAATAATATATTTGAAATATGAAGATGACAAAAAAAGCAATAACCTTAAGTCTAGGTTTAGCAGTAATGGGTTCTGCCTCTTTTGCTCAAAGCCTGGAAGATGCGAAGAAAGCAATAGATGCTGAACAATACCAGAAGGCGACTTCGATGCTTAAAAGCTTAGTAAATTCTCAAGCTAGCAAAGGAGAGAACTATTTTAATTTAGGTGAAGTTTACTTAAAAACCGATTACATCGATTCGGCTAGAGCTGTTTTTACTAAAGGAACAACCGCTGATCCAAAAAATGCACTTAATTACATTGGACTTGGACAAGCTGATTTGCTATCAAATAATGCTGCATCTGCCAAGACTAATTTTGCTAAAGCAGTTGAGGTTTCTTCAAAGAAAGATTATATCCCTCAATTATATATAGGAAAAGCTTACATCGAAGTTGAAAAGCCTGACTTTGCTTCGGCATTGCCTTATTTGCAAAAAGCGGATGAGTTGGATAAAGATGATAAAGCGGCGGAAACGTTTTTAGCGATGGGAGATTATTATGCCTATCAAAAGAAAAACTCTGAGGCTCTTCAAAGCTATATGAGAGCACTTAACATCAATCAAAACATATTAAGGGCTAAAGTTCAGATTGGAAGAATGTACAAAGAATCACGTGCGTTCCCGGAGGCTGAAACTGCATTGAAAGAAGTAATTGCTCAAGATCCTAACTATGGTCCTGCATACAGAGAATTATCTGAGTTGTATAACCAATGGTCATTTGGTGATCCAAATGGACAGGCTAAATCTGCTTCTGCAATCGAAAACTATAAAAAATATCTTGACTTAACGGACAAATCATTTGATTCAAGAATCAGGTATGCACAGATCTTATTTTATGCAAAGGACTATGCTAACCTGGAAGCGGAAACATCAGCATTAGCTGCAATGAATCCAAACAGTCCAAAAGCAATTATCGTATCTCGTTTAAGAGGCTACTCTGCTTATGAGAACAAGAACTATCCGCAAGCATTGCAATACATGACTGATTTCTTCGCAAAAGTTAAAGATACCAGCCGTATTGTAGCAGACGATTATTTATATCTTGGACAAGCGCAGCTTCAACAAAAACAAGATGATGAGGGTATCAAAAATATCATGAAAGCAGTACAGATGGATTCAACTAAAATTGAACCGTTAGCGAACATTGCTAAATCATTCTATGAAGCTAAAAACTATCCTAAAGCAGTAGAAATGTACGATGTTGTGAACCGTTTAAATCCAACTGGAGTTGGTTCTCTTTACAATTTCTATTTCCATGGTTTAGCTGCATATTTTAATTATGCTGCTGACTATACTGCAAAGAAAAATCCTTCTAAAGATTTGTTGGTAAAAGCAGATTCATCATTTGCTACATTGGCAAGATTGTCGCCATCTACTTATGATGCTTACTTATGGAGAGCAAGGGTAAACTATTTCAAAGACAGCGAAACTGCCCCTCAAGGAATTTATCTTCCATATTATCAGCAATATTTAGATTCAGCTGAAGCGCATGTTGATAAGCAAACACCTGCAGTAAAGAAAAACATGGTTGAAGCTTACAATTCAATCGCTGGATTTACTTCTACCACTGACAAAACCAAAGCTAAATTATATTGGGATAAAGCACTAGCAATTGACCCGCAAAATGCAACTGCATTAGCTGGTATCAAATCACTATCTGCTCCTGCTAAAACTGCTAAAAAATAAACGTTAAATAATTCAAATTGTTAGAGAGAATGCATTAACCGCATTCTC
>Ga0308160_10003998_pt1 | contig 16110 bp, 22 predicted proteins | sample PhyFR1_FD_201036 | JGI IMG/M metagenome (GOLD analysis project Ga0308160, IMG submission 201036) | Phyllosphere microbial communities from UC Gill Tract Community Farm, Albany, California, United States - DLSLF.R1 | ecosystem: Host-associated > Plants > Phyllosphere > Unclassified | place: USA...
ACAAGGTGGCATACCTCTCGGATGGTCTGCTCGTTGGCATCAATCGTTGATCGAGCCTCCCTGAGCTCCTTGACATCGGCACTACCTCCCTCGCCAGCTTCTTCCAACAGCTTGACCTCCTAGCGAATCAGCCACATCCCATACCCGTTCTATAAGTCACATACCTCTTTGAGCAGAGTCGTCTCCTCGAGAAGAGACTCGGACCTCTCCTTGAGCTCTGCGTTCTCGGCAGAAAGTTCTTGGATAATGTGCTGGAATCCACGGAGCTTTTTCTCGGCATCGACTGAAGCGGTATTGTCGGCATGCTTTGCCTTGAGCTGGTTGTCAGTCGCGTAGTTGACTAGGGTACGGCATAACTTACAGAAGTGATCTCGGCTTCGAGACTGGCAATCTTGTCTTCCAGGATCTTGCTCTGCTCCTGGCTGCGCTCCAATTCCGAGAGCTTGGTCTTGAGCTCGGACACCTCGGTATCCCTATCGGCGAGTAATTTCTCATTGCCAGAAGCAGCCTGGAGAGCCGAGCGCATAGATGTCGCTTCCTGCACAAGTCAGCGTATGACCTGTTACATAATGTCACATCGGACACTTACAGCAGCTTCAACTCTCAACGTCTCAATTTCCGCCCTGGCCCCTTCCAACGCAGCCTGGGTCTCTTTGAGCGCACCCTCCAACTCTCCAATCCTATTTTTGGCACTCGTAGTCTGGGTTTTGAAATCCCCAATCTCCCCACGAAGACTCTTGACCAGCTCAACCTGAATCTTCTCTGCATCACGAACTTTCTGAACCTTTTGCTTCCAGCTCTCTGCCTCAGTATCGAGCTCGGCGCGACGTTCATCCAGTTCTTCTTCGAGATTGTTGACTTTGTTTTGTAGGTGTTTGACTTGAGCATTGAGTGTTTCATTGTCGATTTCTGCGGCAGAGACTGCTGCTCGTGCACGTGATGATGGAGAGGGAGGGCGCTGAGAAGCGAGTTCTTGAGCTTGATCGCGTTCTTCTCGGACTTTGGCGAGTTTATCTTCTAGTGTACGGATCTTGTCGTCTAGCTTGAATTTTTCAGACTCGTACAATGCGATCGTTGCCTGTATATCAGCCTACTGTCGCAGTTGACGCGATGTGCTTACCTGTCCTGCCTCAGAGAGCTCGTCGACCAGCCTGGAAAAGGACTGATTCTCCGCTTCAGACCTCTCAATCTTTTCCTTCAAGTCGTTCAATTCAAGAGTCTTGGCCTCCATCGCAGCTTCCAACTCCCCACTCGCTCGCTCTGCCGACATTCTCAGTTCCCTCTGCACTTCTCTCAATTCCGATTCTCTCCGTTGCAGTTCCTCAGCCGAGGTACTTTGAGCCGCTTGAAGCTCTTCAGCCAATTTGGTAGCGTCCGTTGCATCCGCTTGAGAAGCTGATAGCTGATACCGCAATGAATCCGCTTCTTCCTTGTACTTTTCATTTTCTGTCCGTACAGCTGCAATCTCGTCTCCATCCGCATTGGCATTGTCGTACCCCTTGAGTTGATGCTCCATTTCGATATTCTTGGCTTTCAAGATCCGTATCTCGTCTTCGAGTTGTGCTTGATGTGCGTGCATTGCCTTGTTGATATTACTAGGACTGGGTGGTGGTGGCATCATGTCGCCAGCCGTACTAGCTCGAGGAACCTTTGCGCGTGGAGTCATAAGTGAATTGCCCATACTCTGTCGACCTCGACCAGGAGTCGACATGGCCGATACTCTAGTCGGCTTGGGTGTTGTATTGCGCACCGAGGCGGATAGATTGGCGTTACTTTTAGCCTCTCCGAGCTGTTTTGCCGTCATCCCAACATACTTGCTAGCTCGGGAACCGGCAGTGATAGCGGGTCCTGCGTTGGCGGCAGTACTTGCACCTAGAAGGGTCTTTGGAGTGGTCTCGTCTGCGTCCATGCGACGGGTGACGACTCGTGGACGGGCGGGAGTGGTCATTGTGGAGCGATTACCTGACGGAGTGGCACGGCCAGAAGGGGTGGCCCTTCCATGAAGCGAGAACGAGGCGTGTGACGATGCCAGTGATCGATGCGATGCGACAGATCCAGGACGAGACACTCCGGCTGTGGGGGCAGAGAGCTTGGAGGCGAGAACGAACATGCCGAGATTTGGGGCACAGGTGAAATACTGAACGCTGCAGGCATTAGTACGAATTGCCTACTCCAGTCAATGTACTTACCCATCAACTGATCCATCATTCTTTCCCCGCCCTGCGAATCCTGGGCTAAGCTCGACACCAGCAAAGATACCCTCTTTCCCTTGTACCTCCCCAAGATACCTCAACGTTCCCTCGAACCCCTGACTATCAATCCTTACATTCTCCCCTACTGTCGGCGTCCATGATCTCTGAGACTCATGTATTGCCGAAGCTCGACTCTCTGGCCGACGGCTATATGGCGTGGTCCCCGAGACTGAAGAAGCCATAGATGTCCTCCTCGAAGGCATACCACTCGCAGCATTTGAACTGGCAAAGCTCGGACGACCCGCTGCCGATGGTCTGATTGGTGTTCTCGTATTCGACGGTGTGGCTACAGAAGGTTGACCAAGGCCAAGACCAAGCGACGACGGTGTCTTGGACCTAGCGGCAGGTGTCCGCGGAGCAGCTACTCCTCTACCAGGCCCTGCTTGGAGGTACGACGAAGGTGGATGACCATGTGAAGTGGGTGTATCGGGATCATCAGAAGTTGCAATCGAGGACGATCTCATAGACGATGGTGGACGGGTACGTAGGACGTCACGAAGAGCTTGATCCATCTCTGCATCGGGTGTTGAAAAGGCACCAGGTTGTGGTCCGAGCGATGATCGAGAACGACGGCCGGCTACCGGTGTAGGGAGACCGGATCCGCCTGAGATCGACTGTCTACCGGGTGTCGATAATGTTGGTAGTTTCGACATGATCTAGACAGAGTGTATGTGTGGGTGTACAGACCCCTGTTGCAGACGGTGTATAATGTACACAATCCTCAACTCGGCAGACGAGTGTTGATCTTTCAAAGACGCGTCGAATAGGCGCATGATTTTGGCAACCTCAGACACGCCTAATTCGAGCTACTTGGCTATGAAAGATCTACTGGAACTGCATCACCATACACACACCTATAATCATAATGGAGACACCACCTCAAGCAGGCCCCTCGACCCGCCCACGCCGAGCACGCCCACATCCCCACCCCGAAAGAGTATACACAGGCCCAGACCCTTCAACACTTGCTGAACCAAGATCCCGTACGCAAGCAGACAAATATTTCGCAAGAGTCGCCAATGATAATATCTTGCCTAATCGATATACGAAAGCAATAGGGTTCGGCGGTTGGTTCTTTGGTGGATGTGAGCTATTGGAAGGTGTTCCATTCCTTCCAAGAGCTGATGATCAGTATCCGTAGTGTATATGGCTTTATATGCGGATTTTGGAGACAAAGAACATGTCTTTTCACCGGTACGCCTCTCTCGAGGAGCTCATCGCATATTTGGCTGACATACAGCTTCGCCGGAAATATCAGGAATGGACGCAAGATATGACGACCCTAAGTGCAGGGGAACGATCAATATTAGGTCTGGATAAACCGCTAAAGACCGACCTGGAATCGAAATCTGAAAAAAGGCCGTCATAGCCATTTAGATATACGGAAATCTGGCTCATTACATACAATGTACAACAATCATACATATCAAAGATGTATCATCCTTTTGGGTTCTCATTTAGAGAAACGTATCTGCTCCCCAGATATCGTCGAGGTGGTTCTGATATTCATCCCTCCATTTTAGTCCCTTGAACATAACCCTCTCCGTCTCCTGGCCGACTGACGATGTGTATGTTGACGTTCCAATTCCGTAAATGGTACTGATGAAAACGACCAATGCCGCCCAGAAACAGATATTGACAAGTGTATCGTATTCCCTCTTATCCGCTATCCAGTCCATCAACTCCCTCGCCATATCCCTTATCCATCGGATTTCGGCCCCGTAGGGAGTTTCGGCATAATCAAGCCGACGAGCTGGAGAGACGGATATGGGGACTAGGCGTCGTCGACAGAACGGATTCGAGGGAGAGTAAGTTGAAGATCGTTGGAAGGAGGGGAAAGGGTGTGGACTGAAAGCTCCTGCGGGTTGGCATGGTAGGAGGAAAGAGCGGAGGGGTGATGCTCGAGGTGAAGGCGACTGCCTGCCCATGTGTGAACGTCTGCTCGACTCGCGAGATTGGTACTGAGGTAGAGTGAATGCTTGTCCTAACATCTTTTACTGCTTGAGTGGTTGATTGATGATGGTTGTTATCTACACCTGTCTAATGTATGAACGCCCAGTCTTTGTTTACGAAAGTGAAACGGTTGAGTCCGATACATCTTCGGTGTCGGCTCAAACTTGTCTGTCTCACCCTATCTGCTTGGCTCTTCCACATTGTCGATATTGCAGCAGCACATGGTAGCTTGTGCATGGAAGAGAGTGAAGAGCCGCATACACGATATGCATAACATCAACCGCACAGCGGATCACACTTCCGAGACCTTATAAGCTATATAACGAATTACTCCAGACTACTCAAATACCACCATAAACTGACCCGACCGAAACAATCGATTTCCTGGGTGTAAAGCCCCTGATCGAATTGGTACCCTCATTGATGGATGGACTTATCATCAAAGGCGCAGGAATATGTTTCGATTTGTACTTCGGTTGAGGCGGAGTCAAGAGTTTTCCAGAACCAGTGCGGTCGTGTTGTCGATGGGACGTGATTGTCGGATGTGATTCATCAAGACGACCGGTATGGAAAGACGGTACGGGGGATCCTGCTCCTTGACGATCTATCGTATCATTGGCTGATGATACTTCGTGCTCAAGTGGGCAGGTTCCAGCTGGAAACATCGCACAAGTGAACGTGTCAGGTCGATCATGTACCGGTCCAGCTCTTGTCATTTCCGTATAATATCCTCCCAGCGTTCTACCATCCGTTCGTCCTCGTGGTGGATCGAATTGTCCAGGAAAGGAAGAGGCGATACCGATAGGTGCCAAGCTGGGTGGTGAACTTGACTGTGGTTCGTTGTCATCACCGACACCACGAGGCATGGATGGGTACCTTGATTCGAAATCGTCGTCGTATGCTTTCGCATCGAATGGGTAGGGAGCATCTCTCATATCGGGAGAGAACGAGAGGACACGATCACCGAGTTTGCGTTGTCGTCTTCGCTTCGTACATCTGTACAGGAGCAAAGCAGCCAGGCCAAGACTAGACAAGCCTGGTCATTAGCTCCTTCTCAGGCTGACGGAGGCTCAAGCTCACCACCTAAGACCACGATAGTGATACCGAGAGGAAAGAGCTTGTTTGCGGGCAAGAGGATATTGTGGTTGTTGATGATGTTCTCTGGTTCCGAGGTGGCGAGAGGTCCAAGCGAGTTGCCGGTGTTGGAAGAAGCTGGGATGGTAGTGAAGATGGTCAAGGGGTCGGGTTTGATCGATCCACTTCCCGTCGCTCTAGCTGATGAGCTCGGTACCCTCTTGAGCGTGAATTTGACTTACGAGGCTGACGGAGCAGAGGCAGAAACAGAGACGGCCGTACTACTTCCCGCAACATTAGTCGGCGCACTGCTAGAGACTCCTCCTCCTAGCCCTGAGATAACACTACCTCCGGTCACGCTACTCTCACCAGGGACAATGTCACCAATGATCCCACCAAGAAGAGGAAGCTCAGATTCAGACGAGGCCGGCTCGTTGATAAGTGAAGTCGGAGTTGGTACAGAGATAGTCGAAAAGATTCCAGCTTCTCGATCATCCGCCAGATCACTTCCACTTCCACCAAGAAGAGGTATATGATCGCCTAAGCTCATGATATCGGAACCTGTCGATTCGAGGTAAGGTATAACGTAAGACTCGTCAAGAGTTGAGTTGATGTGCGCAGCACTTGAGTTGAGAGGGTGGAATATCGTAAAGCTCAACGTAAGGTATATCAGCAATGAGCAAGAGACAGGTTGACTATACGTCATCTCATCTACTCAGTAACGGTTGTCAACACCGCTAATGAGATTCTGAGTCCGAGGTATCACCCATCGGACATCCAAGAGATGAAGTGAGACATGTCTACCGTTGCTCGGTTGTCTGATTGTTCATTCGGCCCATTCTTGTGGATTTGCCAAGTCAGGTACAGCCAGCACGTCCTTGTCCTCTTTTTGTCCTTGTCGGTGACTCCCGATTGAGGAGACGCTAGTTGTGTATGAGCCCAGTGTGCTTTGTCGACAAATATATGAGCAACGTCAACAGATCTATCGGATTTGACCGTGTCTCGGAATTGGTGTTGTCAAAGCCGATGACTGACTCTAATCTACCTCATCTCTTCACTGTCATACCATTTCCTGCTGCCATCGACTCATGAGTGCCTTGGGCAAGGTACCGCTCGAAGGCTTTCAATAATGCTATTCACGACGATATGCCGCACATACACAATCATGCCATCCTTTCACCCAAGTTAACAGGTTGAACGACCTTCTACGCCTCGCCCAAGGAAGGATGTCGACGGCATCCTTTCATACACTACTCACAGTATTACCCCGAACCCAGGTATAAACATACCATCCACCATTCACCTCGTCGTTATATCTTGATTCCCATATCCACTCACCTCCAAGCTCACACCTTCACCACCACCTCCAGTAATACTAGGCAAGATGGCACCCCACGGACCAGGAGGAATGGAGCCTGTCGGCAACCCTCGTGATAAAGGCAAGTCTTCCTTTCGCCATCTCGCCACTATAATTGACGTATAGCGATCAACATCGGACCGTTCAAACCTTCAAGACCGGGTTATGGACCTGTTTTATCATACCTCCAAGCTGCTCAACTTCAAACACCACTCAAGATTCATCCGCTATTGCAATTAAGGACCTGGGACCCCAAACCATATGCAAAGTACTTGGCTTGGAATACTATCGAAGTGAGTGGATTGAAGGAGAGAAAGGGCGGTGCTGATGTGCAGCATCCGATGTTTGCTGCTATCTGGATTGATTACGATGATACCGAGACGGTAAGTCGCTGATTCATTTGGTAGATGATCAGGCTAACATGACAGGAATGTACATCACCTTCCTCAGGATACCCCAAACTTAGCAGGAGCTGATATTCCAGGGATCAAAGAAAGAGGTCAACCAGCCACATCGCCCATTGTCGAAGAAATCAATCTAGGTCATATTGAATCAGGCTGGTCTATCAGAGTAAGGAATAGAATGGGTATCACATGTGAAGATGTCCTGTTTGCCATGTACGTACCTACAAAAAAAGTCAAAGGGGGGCGGTACTGATGATAGATACGACTTCTTTGCTTCTCCTCGTAGGTCTCCTTCTCGGTTTGCTAGTCTTTGCTAAAGTACAGTCTACGTCGATGAATTGGGTGAAATGCGTAAGTCTCTTTTCTCTGGAAATAAGAATGGTAGCTGATACCCAGATCCTCGGGCTGTCCGTATAAGTCAGTCACGCCAATCAAGGATCACAGAAGCATGGCTGACTAGGTAGTGGAACAGCAATATTTCGAAAAGAGACGTATGGGTTTCTTCGAGTGGGTCAATCCTCTCAGAAGGCGGGAAGCCAGACTGACGATTTAGCTTGATGGAGGGATACAGAAAATCCGACGCTATGCTTGGCTTAGTACGTTGACCGCTCCGCAGAGGAGGTGTACTGATGCTACAGACCTACTTTGACGGTATCCACAATGATCAGGAGAGTGTGGACCGATTGGTCGGCAGTAAGTTACATTTGTTCATTCGGGACCAAGAACCAAGCTGACCCTGGTAGAATTCAATTTCCACTCCGCCAACATGCTGCTTCTTCGACTCAACAACTGTTGAGGCTGCATCTGCTTGTGTATTCATATCCATAGTTTGTTCTGCCCAGCATGCTCAATGTATTCATTATTGCCCAACAGCTATGAGCAGCCCAAACTCTCAGAGTATGATGACATGATGACATGAAACGATGCATGGCTTTTATGGGATGGATGATTGCTTAATCTACAGATGGAGGGTACTAGGGATCAATGTTCGTAGCGGGGTCGTGACGAGAAACGAGGAGAGGGGTTTAAGCAAAGACAGCTCCGGCTCCGGCGACGACACCGACAAGACCGATGATGGCGGAGAAGGTGGTTCCAGCGGGCAAGGCGAGGGCACCGGCACCGTTCCCAGATGAAGCGGCACTGCTAGCGCTGAATGTATCAGCATTGTTCAGACGCGCATTAGATTTGGCAACTTACGAGGAGGCGGCACCACTGGCACTGGACTTGACGGAGGAGACCCTGGCACTGGCGGATGACATGGCACCGGAAGCACTGGAAGCGAGACCGCCGGCCCTGGATGAAGCGCCCGATGCGATGGAAGCAGCACCGGAAGTAGCGGAAGCAGCGACGGACTCGGCGGCACCGGTCAAGGAAGCGACGGCGGAGGTAGCTCCACCAGCAAGAGAGTCGAGAGCGGAGGTAGCGTCACCATAGACGGATTCAACGGTTGATCCACCGTCTCCGACAGCTACATATCAGCTTTGGTCATGTTCAACGGATGGAGAAAGCTTACATGATGCGATGTCCTCGCCAGTTCCCTCTTCTCCGGTACCTGCCTCTTCTCCAGTTCCAGTACCCTCTTCACCGGTCCCAGTCTCGGTTTCTCCAGTACCAGTCTCTCCAGTCTCTCCGGTACCATCATCCTGCCTCTTGGCTCGTCCTTGGAAGGCAGCATGTCGAGCAACGTTACCGTCTCGGACAGCAAGGGTGACGACGGGGTTTGCGATAGCGATGACCGAAGTCAAAGACAAGGTAGCGGCGAGGATAGTAAAAGTGGGGAAGTGCATTGTGTAGTGAGTGTGGGTGTGATGTGGTGTGGTGTTTGGATTGTTCAAGTGATTTGTTGGTGGTGTGGATGAGTATGAATGAGAGATATAAGTGATGGAAGAGACCGTTGCTTGGTGATCTATATATACCCTTGGTCAAACACTACGCATTGACTCAAGTTGTGTATTGCACAGGGTTGAGTGAGGAAACAGGGTCATGCTGCGGATAGTCAACAATTTACTAGCTGTTCAACCAACGCCCAAGCTAAACTTACTGCGCTCTACCATCGCTTTCGGCCTCATTTCTAGATCCAAAGGCAGGCAATGTGTGAACCCTTTGCTACAACTAGGCTCAGTCCGGTATGAGCACTGGTTGTCTCATCAGCTCATTCATGTTCCGATCCGGGTCATCTGAGCTGCGCGCCCCATGCAGATCGCATCGGACCTGCCAGATGTAGATTGGGTCGTGTAGTGATAATTGACACAGCTTGAAGCTCGGTCCGCAGCCGGATTGCGAATTGTGTGTGTCGGAGAGTCTACGGTAGCGCGTAACGAGTAAGTTAGTCAAACGGGGTCCAAACTCTTCTGACTCCGCGTCTCCGTGCTCCGTGCTCCGTGACTTATTCGTTTCCCCCCGCCGATGTTTTGCATCACTTCTAGGGCGCAAAGGATATGATATGATGCAAGTGGAATGACCCTAACTCTATATGATACTTGTCGACAAGGGGAAGGTCAAAGCGCGTCCTCAGGTCATACCACGTGGCTAAATGCCCTATACCGTGCCTGAAGTCATAAATATGTTGACTGTAGCGTCCCAACTTCGTCACCTAATCTACTCATCTATCATACAATCTTGAAGATGGAGGCGGAAGCAGCGGGTGTAGTATGGCCCCAGCTCAACCTCAAGCCATCCACTACTCGACCCGAACCCGGGTCCGAGTCCGAAGCCGAAGAGGCCGATACCAGTCAAGCCCAAATCTCCTCGACTCCCGGGGATGACGCGAGCAGAAAGATTTTCAGAGCGGAAAAGAGAAAGAGAAAAGCGGAAAGAGCGGCCAAAAGGGCCGCCAAGCAAGCTAGGAGGCAGGCTAGGGAGAGTGCTGCTAGTTCTTCATTGTTAATTGAGCAACGCAAAGAGGTGGAAGAGGAGGAAGAGCCGTGGGAGGGGAATGTCTTGGTACCACCTTCGAGTGCGCCTGCTGGCCCTTCGCTCTCTTTCCCAGAAGTGTCAACATCGCCTGTGGAAGATGACGAGAAGTCAGACGATGTCTCGACACAATCAGTCAAGATTGATCAACCTTCACAGACTCAGCCGGCGTCGACGATCGACACCAACCCTTCGACAGAGTCCCAGCCATCGAGTGCCCCCGATATCGTCTTGTCGTCTAACGCTACCCCAACGCCCGACCCTCCCGCTCGTTCCAAAGGTGTCAAAAACAAGGGCAAAGGCAAAGCCAGAGCTAGCGAACCTGTACCACATACCAATATCCCCTCTGACGACGAACTGGATCAAGATACCCTCGACGCGTCCCTGGTCGACAGCAGTATCCCCGAACAAGCCGATCTTGAGAGAACACACAAACCGATCGCTTCCAGCTCCAAGTCGCGTCCCAATATAAATGCCGAAGCTGGTCCTTCCAAACCTCGAGCCAAGAAGAGCAAGAACAAAAACCAATTACCTACGCCCGACGTCACTCCGCCTTCTTCGCCCGCACCACTTGCTCGCAAACCGATCAAGCAGAAAAAGCCGAGAGAATCCGGCGTGTCTGATGGTCGAACGGTCGAGAAGGAGGATATAGAACATCTGAGGAGGATATTGGACACTCCTTCGGCTGCTCATGAATACATCGCCTCGTCATATTGGACACCTCCACATTTGAAAAGGTTGGAGGAAGCCGGCAGTGAGTTCCAATCGTCAATGTGTAGAGTCTTTGGCTGATTTGGTAGTCATCACACTTGTATCGGGAAAATTGTCTAGTGCAGAACTCAATGCTGTAAAGCGACATCTCGAGATATTCAAGAGGGTAAGGGACCCCCCTGCGGAAATTTGTTGAGACCTGCTGACGGCATAGACAAACCGCTTGGATGACGAGCAATTGGTCGAGGTGATCATGGCGAAATCAAAAGGTGGTTCCAATGCTAGGGAGTCGTACCCGACATTCTGGCAGGATATTGGTAGGTCACCTTGACGACTCGGCAAGCTCAGGACTGATGAAGCAGCGATGCAATTACCAGGTCGACCACTTCGGTATGTCGTCAAGCAGATTCAGAGAATGTACGATCCAAGAGCAAGACAAGGCAAATGGACTGAAAAGGAGGATGCAGCGCTCAAGAGGTGAATATTCCCCAGACTCCGTGTTTGCATCGACTGACCTGGAAAGGGCATACGAGATACATCCTGGGATGTGGACCAAGATCGCATCCATCATCGAGAGGACCGAGCAAGATTGTCGTGATCGCTACAACAAGGAGATTGCCAATAACGACAACCGTAATATTGGTCAGTCGGCTCTCTTGCATCCTCAACCTGTACTGATTGACAGGAACCTGGAGTGCGCACGAAGAAGTCCTATTGCGTGAAGCCATTCTCGAGGCTAATCGAGCCATGGGTAATCCAGGACTATCAATCGAAGCACCTTGGGAGGTCATCTCTGCTAAATTGGGCTATTCGAGAGGACCAAGTCAATGTCGTACCAAATGGTAAGACTTTTTCTACATTGCAAGGCTAACGAGCAGGCATAGAGACCTGTACCCACGCGAAAATGGTACACCCATGAAGATGTCCCGTGCTCCAAAGGTCAAACCGGAAGAACCTCTCAAACTCGCTGCCAAACGAGCTGGAATAACCCCTACGAAAAGGAAAGCGCCAGTAGTCTTGCTCAATAGCAGATTAAAGAAGAAGCCCGTAGTGTACAAGTCGCAGGACATGATATCGAACTCTGGATCAGAGGACGAGAAAGAGGAAATAAAGGAGAGCGGGGATGAGGATGGGAAGATGGATGAAGATGATGCTTAGGTTGGAATCCTACTCCGTATGCAATATGAGCTGTGTGTTTTGGTCGAAGCCGGCCCGCCCGTCAATGTCGCTTGGAGTCACGTGCCGGATATGGTCTTTTTTGCGCTAAATCGCTCCTTACCTTTGCTGCGACTTCTCTTGCCCCAGTACCCACACCTTTCATCCATTGGAACTCCCAAGGAAAGCCAGATCCGATGCTGGAATAGCAGCTGCCGGCGGCGAAAACCCGAAGCCGCCGACGTCACCCATTGATCATATTAGCTAATCACCCGAAATCCCCGAACTACGCCATCCAGTCCACCTCCGCTTTGACAGGTGTCTATCTTCTTGGCCTCTGACGTGACATGCCGACGGATGTGCAAGACCCCGTGGAGAGGTTGGGAATCCGGATGTGCGCCACATGATATCACTCACCTTCTGCCGTATGCCGACTGTTTACGGATATTCAACACCAAACTTTGGGATGATGCTCTCTTACATATAAAGGAGTCGGTGGTCGATGTATCTTTTGACCTTGACAACATTCACTTAGCACAGGTCTTGCTATACCTTGGAGCGAAGTCAGGATGCGTATGGCTATTCTATTCTCTGCCCTAGCGGCATTTGGAGGTATGTCCATCTATGATCTTGGCCTGGTATGAGACTAAAGAACCAGGCTTCTTATTCGGATACGATATAGGTTATATCTCAGGATGTCTCATTATGGTACGTACTAACCATCATCCGCAACAACCAAACTCACCGCCAGCCTGACTTTGTACGACAATTCGGTGAAGCCGATCCTGCTTCGTCTACTGGCTATACCCTCTCAAGTCAGAGACAGAGTATAATCACATCTCTCTTATCTGCCGGTACTTTCTTCGGTGCATTCTTACAATGTGAGCCTGTTTCCCTGTTTATTCGCGAGGGCATTGACTGATGATAGCTTTCACTAGTGACAGGTTGGGTAGAAGAGGTTCAATCCTGTTCTGGTCTGCTATAGTTCGTATTGACCTTATGGCAGCTCGGCCATTCAGCTGACCTTTCAGTTTGAGATCGGAGTTATCGTCCAGGTGTCATCTTTCACCCTTGCCCAGATTGCCGCAGGTCGATGCGTAGCGGGCTTAGGAGTAGGAGCCATGTCAGCCATCGTACCCTTGTATGTGGGCGAGGCCGCACCCAAGAAACTCCGAGGTTCCCTCTTGGTACTCTACCAAGTCCAGATCGCCACGGGTCTCTTTATCGCCTACATTGTCAATCTCGGTACACACCACTACGCCTCGGATGCATCTTGGAGAGTACCCATTGGAATCCAATTGGCATGGGGTATTTTCTTATTTGGCGGTGCTTTGGTCCTTCCCGAATCGCCTCGATTGTTGTTGGGTAAAGGGAAAGAGAAGGAAGCAGTGAGAGCTATTGCGAAATTGAACGAGGCAAATGTGGAGGATCCGATCGTCGCTGAGGTTGTTGCGGAGTTGGAGGATGCTATCAAGCAGGAGAACGAGGGTGGGCAAGCTGGCTGGTTGGAATGTTTCTCTCAGAGGTCTATGAGTGAGTGTTCTCGCAACCAGGGATAGTCGGTACTGACTTACAGTGTGGAAGAGGACCATGAACGGAATGATGGTTCAGTTCCTCCAGCAGGTGAGCCGTGAACTCGATCGAGTCACAGCAGAGCTGACGTCTTGCAGATGAACGGACAAAACTTTTACTACTACTATGGTAAATCCAATTAGCCCTCTTGGTCAATTGTTGCTGACTCTCAGCTCCCGTGTTCTTCGAAGCGGCTCGGACCTCTCTAGACCCATATTCGATCCAAGCAATCCTAGGAGCAGTATCCCTAGCAATGGTCATCCCAGCAATGTGGACAATCGAGCACGTCGGTCGACGTAAATCACTCCTAATTGGAGCGGCCGCCCAAGCAGTTTGCGCAATCATCGCGGCACTAGTCGGACATTATACCACCGATAACCCTGATGCTGCTATCAATATTCAGATCAAAGGCGGTAATGTCTTGATTGCATTTGCCATCTTGCATGTTTCGTTTTACTCACTGTTTTGGGGACCTACCCCTTGTAAGTCTTTATCTAACGATAAATGAGAATTGAGCTGATGGTGTTGAGGGGTGATTTTGGGGGAGACATTTCCACTTCGAGTCCGACCCAAGTGTATCGCTCTAGGCGCCATGTCGAACTGGGTAAGTATGACTCGTATCAGGGAGAACCACCGCTGATATCTAGTTCTGGAATTTCATGTTGTCCTAGTATGTCCCGATATTGTCCCCTGCCCCGCAAGACATAGCTAACAATCAGCTTCTCCCCACTCATCGCGGATGACATCGGTCCTTTGATCCTGTTGATCTTCTTTGGCTGTTTGATCGGAGCCATTGTTTACGTCTTCTTCTTCGTCCCGGAAACCAAGGGTACGAATTTCCCATCCTCCTATATTCCGCTGATCAGACAGGCCACTCATTAGAAGAGATTGATGAGCTTTACAGGTCAAAAGTCAAGCCTTGGAGATCATCTTCGTGGCAACCTAGTGTCAAGCGATCTGCTATTGATGCCGTGGAGGGCAATAGGCGGGCTAGTGAAGCTACGATGGTTGATAAGTCGGCTAATAAAGGCGAGGCGGGACATATCGAATCGGGACACAAGACTTCGCGTGAGTCCACTCCGTCCTCTAGTATGAGTGGAGCTGATACAGGGTAGCTCTTCATGTAGTCGACTAGTGTGAGCCTGCAAGAAGTAAATGTAACTTAGAGCAATGCAATCTTTCGTATCCAATTGTCCAAGCTCACGATATGCCACATCGCGTCCGCGGCAACAACGGTTCAAGCCGGTCCTCCTCGGAAAAACCTTCGTGACACGTCATTCTTCCCTCTTGCCCTCTGACGGAAAAATCTCGGTCGAAACCCTCTGTTGCAAAGATCTCGCTTCTCACTCGTTTGCTGGATTGCACGAAGCGACCGCAATGCACCCCCGCACCCACCTCGCCTTACCGGCATACCACTGACCGGCTTCGGCTCATTTACGAGTGCCAAGTGGGGTTACGGACTAACTCTGATGGAGAAAGAATAATGAATAAATACCGATGAGATTGAGAGAATCCCGCTCCAATCGTTCTTTTTACCTTTCATAACTCAGTCAATCAGAACAAGATGTCTAGACCTTCCAACCCACAGCCTTTTGCGCCTACTGGTGCCGAGGTCCAATATGAAGCTCCTCATGGGCTTTTGAAGTTACGAGGTGGGCATGATCAACCTGGTACTTCGGCTTACCCCGAGCTCGATCAGAAGGGAGTGAGTCTTTTCTTCCCATTTGCCTCATCTATCATGCATCCGCAAAGGCTCAGCAGATCCATGCTCTGCCGAAGACTGCTTGCCAAAAGTGTCTCTATCTATGAACAGGATAGCTCAGCCCCTCCCCACCCATATTCACATCCCAAGCCCACTATCACCGCCGACAACCGCTGACCTATTCTTAGTACACTGTCGTCAAGAACGTCATCTCGCAAGAGCAATGCGACCAATACGTCGATAGGATGTACAAATGGCTCGAATCATTTGGTAAAGGATTCGACCACAAGGACCGATCCACCTGGAGACCACAGTACCTCCCTTCGTTCGCCAAGTAAGTTCAATCCTGGTGGGAATCATGATGGTGGCTGACGGAATCAGGGGAGGATTGTTCCATCGAAATGGTGCTGGGCAGGAACAGTTCTGTTGGGATATCCGATCGGAGCCCGAGGTCATCAAGACTTTTGCCAAGATCTGGGGAACTGAGGAGCTTCTCGTCTCGGTCGGTACGTCCCAATCGCTCTGCGAGAACAGATGTTAATATGCTAGATTCTGTCAACATCTCTCTACCATTCAGCAAAGAAGATATGGGTGACCGAGATGAACCTTGGCCCCATGTCGACCAATCCCCCAACAGGCGATTCAAGCACTGTGTCCAGGGTATCATGAACCTCGTAAGCCATTGTCTTGAGGTCTATGCATGAGCTTACGGTTAGTACGAGAATGGACCAAACGACGGTGGACTCATGGTCCTCGAGGGATCTTTCCCATTATACAACGAATTCTTCGAGACTCACGAACATGAAGCTCCTGCCGAGGGATGGACATGGCGTGATTCCCACCACTTCACAAAGGAGCAGGAACAATGGTTCCTAGAGCGGGGATGTACTTGGAAGAAGGTCGAAGCTGGACCTGGGGATGTCATCCTTTGGGATTCGAGGTGTATGCACTATGGTGCCGCTGCCAAGGGTGATCGACCACGAATCGCTACCTGTAAGTTGAACCCTCTCCTACGTA
>Ga0308160_10003999_pt1 | contig 16107 bp, 14 predicted proteins | sample PhyFR1_FD_201036 | JGI IMG/M metagenome (GOLD analysis project Ga0308160, IMG submission 201036) | Phyllosphere microbial communities from UC Gill Tract Community Farm, Albany, California, United States - DLSLF.R1 | ecosystem: Host-associated > Plants > Phyllosphere > Unclassified | place: USA...
GAAAACGACGACATCCAGCTGGCCCAGGCCGGCCTGCAGGTGCGCTTCAAGTTCGACGGCAAGGGCCAGATCGGCATGAACGACGGCGAGGCGTCCGGCGGCCAGCAGGTGATGAAGTCGCTGGTGCTCCTGATCGGGCTGTTGAAATCGGAAGAGGGTTCCGGCGGCTTCGTCTTCATCGACGAACCCTTCGCCCACCTGGACATCCGCAACATCCAGCTGGTCGGCGAGTTCCTCAAGAACACCGACGCCCAGTACCTGATGACCACGCCGCTGACGCACAACACCGACGTGTACGACCCTTCGGACTTGACGCTCATCACGAGCAAGAAGAAGAAGGATACGCAGTGGGCGCAGCCGATCTTCGTGCTGCAGCGCCGGAAGGACGGGGACAAGGAAGCCAAGGCGGCCTAAAGGTTTTCACCGCCGCGACTGCATGAAGAACGGCCGATGCTCGCGCGAGCACCGGCTGTTTTCTTTTTCAACCGCGGCGGCGGCGCGCCAGCGTCATGCCCGCCAGCGCCAGCGGCAGCAGGGCCAGCGTGGCCGGCTCCGGCACCTGGCCGGGCGTGCCGGGCACGTCGAGGGCGCCGAGGATCACCTGGCCGCCGCCCGAGACCGTGTCGAAGCGTCCCGTGTAGTTGGCGTACTGGCCGTTGCCGTAGGAAGACAGCACGGCGAAATACTGGATGTCGGCTTCCAGTGCGCTGGTGAGCAGGGACAGCAGGCCGACGCCGCTGTCGTCATCGATCTGCACCAGGTTGGTCAAGGGAGCGGCGGGGTTGAATGCGCCCCGATACAGGCCAAGGAAGGTGTCCGAGCTCGGGCCGCCGAACGAGGTCGCTTCGATCGAATAAGTGCCGTTGGCGCTCACATGAAAACCGTAGAGGTCGTAGGCGACCCTGGTGCCGACCGTGCTCAGCGAAAACAGGGTGAAGGGCCGGTTATAGGTCGGATCCGACGCCGTCAGCGCGCCGGAAATATCGACCGGCGCCGCAAACGCGGCATGGGACACGAAGGCGACGGCTGCGACTGCGAGCTTCAGGACACTGGAAGATGGAAACCGGAACATGGAACACCCCTTTGTCGTTTGTGGTGCTTCATAAGGAGCAATTGCCATGCCACAAAAAATTGTCCTTTATTAACAAAGGCTTGACGACTGGTATGTGCCATGTATTTACCATGTGTAAATATTTCCGACTGACAGCTTCCTGACATCCTTGGCTAGCGCCAATTACCATTTCCAAGCGCTATCACAAACAACAGCAAGGTCAGGGCATACACGCCCGCCAGCAGCACGAGCGCAAGCAAGGTGCTGAGTGCGAAGGTCGCCCTGTCTTTCTTGTCGGCCTTGGGCAGGGCGAACAGCGGGGCGATGGCCAGCAACAAGGCGATGAAGTAGGCGTTCAGCATGAAACTGATGAAGCCGACGATGGCCGTCAAGCCGAGATGCTTCAGGATGAAGCGGCCGCGTTCCGTCATCCCGCCACCGCCTTGAGCAGGTAAGCCGTATCCCGGCGCAGGATCGACTCGTTGAACCCCAGCTGCACCTTGCCCTCGTTGATCTTCCCGATCCGCACATTGGCCTTCTGCAGCCTGGCCTCCAGCCCCGCCAGCCGCTCCGGCGCGATCTCCAGCAGCGCCAGGTTGCTGCCGTTTTCCACCCGCTGCACCTTGAAGCCCGGGGTCCGCTCCAGCCCCGCCAGCAAGCGTTCTCCCGCCGCGCGCACGCTGGCGAAGCGGGCTTCGGCCCCCTCCAGCGCATCCAGCGCCGGCAGCGCCGCCTGCCAGCCGTGGTAGATCGTGCCGCCAAAGATGTGGCGCAACTCGCGCGCCCGGGCCATCAGCGGCTTCGGGCCGGACAGCACGCCGCCGAAGGGCGCGCCCAGGTATTTATACAGGGAGACGTAGACCGTGTCGAAGTGGGCGCTGTACGACTTCACGTCGAAGCCGGCCATGCCGCTCATCAAGAGCAGGCGCGCGCCGTCCAGGTGCAGGCCGATACGCTTTTCACGCGCGAGGCGGGCGATGTCGGCCACCAGCGCCGGCGGCAGCGTGCCGCCCTGCGCGCGCCGCACCGGGCTTTCCAGCGCGATGGCGCCGACCTTGATCGGGTAGGGCCCGACCTCGGCGCGCTCGATCGCGGCGCGGATCTCGTCGAGCGAGGGCGCCGCGCGGCCTGGTGCCAGCGGCACCAGGTTGATGCCGCTGAGGGTGGTGACGGTATTCGATTCGTCGCGGTAGACGTGGCTTTCCTGCTGCACCAGCGCGTGCCTGTTGTCGCCGCACAGCAGGCGCAGGGCGAGGTGGTTGGCCAGGGTGCCGGTCGGCATGAACACCGTGTCTTCCTTGCCGAGCAGCGTGGAGAACTTCGCTTCCAGTTCGGCCACCGCGCCACCCGCCAGGTAGCCGTCGACCGGTTTCGCATGCCGGTCGAGCAGGGCTTGCAGGCGCGCCGGTTCCGTCGCCGGGTTGCGCGGCAGGGCGTCGCCGGACAGCTGCACCAGCGTGTCGTAATCGCTGACGGGCGCCGGAGCGGATGCCGCGGGCGCGCCGTTGTTATATTGAGCCTGGGCCCGGCCTGTGGCCAGGCCCAGCGACGCAATCGGCACGGCGCCCAGGAAGCCGCGGCGGTTCAAGGTCATGTCTTCTCCCCGATGATAATCATGTCGGGGAAGTATAGGCTCAGTTGCCGCTCATTTGACATCCATGCGGAACGGCGCCGCCGGCACGTCGTCCGCGCCGAACAGGTTGACGAAGGGGGCGTCGGCCCAAGCATAGCGCACCTGCGTCACGCCCGGCAGGTTGGCGCCCTTCAGCACCACCCGGTCGCCTGCCACCACCGCCTCCGCGTACTTGCAGGTGTCGCCGGCGCAGGTCTCGAAGCCGATCGCCCGGTCGGACGCATAGGTGAGCAGGCCGCCATTGGTCTGGCGGAAGACGACCACGATGTCGCCGCCTTCGCGCGCTACCGACACCGCTTCCGGCCCGCCCGGCGTGATGTCCTTGTCGCCGTAGGCCACCACGCGCGCGGCACGGGCCAGGCGATCGCCGACGATGGTCTTCTGGGTCGGGTGGATGTCGAAGCGGTCGCCCAGGTCGAGCGTGACCGCCAGGCCGGCGTGCGCATCGTTCCTGACGGCCAGCGCTTCCGCCTCGCGCAGTTCGGCCCAGCCCGACTTGCCGGGCGCCCTGGGTGCGGCGCCGTAGCCGGGCAGCTGCACCACCAGGAAGGGCAGGGCCGGCTGCTTGAGGCGCTGGCGCCAGTCGCGCATCAGGAGCGGCAGCAGCGTGCGGTATTCCTCGCCCGCGCCGGCATTCGATTCGCCCTGGTACCAGGCCGCCAGCTTGAACTTGTAGCCGGCCAGCGGCGCGATCATGCCGTTGTACAGGGTGGTCAAACTGGTCGGCACGTCCCACGGCGAGGGCGCCACCGTTTGCCCCTTCATCGGCGTGCCCAGTCGATACTTCCAGGCGGCGTTCAGGGCGATCAATTCACCGCCGGCGGTGCGCACGCCGCGCGTGGCCGGCTGGCCGGTCAGGCCGCCGGCGCCGCCATTGTTCAACACGCGCAGCGCGATCACGTTGCGCCCGGCCTTGAAGGTGCCCTGCGCGACCGGGTAGTCGCGCCACATCCAGCCGGTGGCGCCGCCGCCCACGCGCACGCCGTTGATCCAGGCCGTGTCGAAGGTCTCGACGGGGCCGAGCTGCAGGGCGTTGGCGCTGGCCGCCTGCGCCTCGGTCAAATCGACCGTGGTGCGGAACCAGGCCACACCGTCGAAATCGTGCAAGGCGGCGACGCCGCTGTCCTTCCACGAGCCGGTGGGCGTCAGCTGCGGCCAGGCGCTGTCGTCGAAGCCCGGCGCCTTGAAGGCACGCTCGCGCGCGGCGGCCGGATCGTGCACATCCCACCAGGCTTCCACGCGCGCTTCCTCGCGCCGCATGGCGCCCGCCGGATCAGTGGCCAGTTGCTGCACCAGGCCGACGCCTTCGGCATAAGCGGGCATGGTGCGCAGCGATTCGGCGCCGATCCAGCCCTGGATCGTGGTGCCGCCCCAGCTGGCGTTGATGAAGCCGACCGGGATGCCATAGCGCTGCTGCAGCGAGCGCGCCATGTAGTAGCAGGTGGCGGAGGCGTCGCCGATGGTGTCCGGCGCCGCCACCTTCCAGCTGGCCTGTTTGAGTTCGTCCTGGGGCGCGTTGGCGCTGGTCTTCTCGATGTTCAGGAAACGCAGCTTGCTGTTGGCCGAGGCGTTGGTGGTGGCCCAGGCATTGGTCGAATTGCGGACCGCGAACTCCATGTTCGACTGGCCCGAGCACAGGTAGACGTCGCCGACCATGACGTCGTTCACGCTGGCCGACCTGGCGCCGGAAGAGAGCGTCAAGGTGTAGGGGCCGCCGGCGGCTTGCTGCGGCAGCTGCAGGCGCCACTTGCCCTTGCCGTCGGCCTTGCCGCTCACGCTGCGGCCGTTCAGCGTCAGGGTCAGGGCGCTGCCGGCATCGGCCGTGCCCCAGACCGTGATCGGTTCCCCGCGCTGCAGCACGGCATGGTCGTTGAATACGCGCGCAAAAGCGGGGTCGGCGGCCTGCGCCGGCAGGCATGCGGCGCTGCCCAGCGCCAGCAGGGGCAGGGCGATGCGTCTGGTGTGCTTCATCTCGTCTCCCGGGTGTCGTAGCGCTGATTGATGTTTGCGCTAACTATTTTTGTCGGAGATTCGATGTTATACCAATTCTCAGCCGGCGGGCAGGAAGATGAGGCGGCGTCCCGAGGGCGCGCTGCCGGCATGCGCGGGCAGCACGTGGCGCCCCACGGCCAGGCCGCTCGACTCGCCGATCGCGTGCCAGTACGCGCGCCGCTGGGCCGCGCGCTTGCGGTGCTTGGCCGCCATCTCGGACAGCGGTTTTACGTAAAAGGGCAGGGCGATGCGCCAGGCGGGGCCAAGCGTCTCGACGCCGCCCAGCGTGCGCCAGAAGCCGTCGTAGGCATTCGCGAAATGCGGGTCATCTTCAGGCTTCCAGGCGCACTGGCAGGCCGACCTGACGGCCAGCAGCCGGTCCATGCCGAGCGCCTGGGCGATGCCCTGCAGGGCCGCGAAGCAGAAGTAGCCGGGCGAGTTGTTGGGGAAGGCCCGCTCGAAAGCGGCGAAGGCCTCGGCCGCATCCGCCCGGTGCCCCTGGTTGCGCGCGATGAAGGGGACGATGGCGTTGCCAATGCCATCCACGCCATCAAAGGCGCCATCGACCCAGCTGAACGACAGGCGGTGCAGGTGGGTAGCACCGGCGCTGAACACCAGCATCAAGTCGCCCTCGGGCGCAAGGCGCGGCGCCAGTGCGAGCCGGATCGCAAAGTGGATGCCGCCAGTCTCGTGGCGCCACAGCAGCAGGCCGCCGTTGCGGTAGACCGCGTGCTTGTAGGCGGCGTCGAAGCGGGCTTCTTCGAAACGGTAGTGGGTGTCCACGCAGCGCACTCGCTCGCGCAGGCTCAAGCCCTTGGCCAGGTAGTCGCGGTGGCTCAGGTGGTGGAAGACGTCGTCGTGGGCGCGCACCAGGTAGTGGCGGTACATGTCCAGCCGCAGCAGGCGCGCGTGGTCGCGGTAGAACAGAAGGACGCGCAGGCTGCGCGCCACGCAGGCCAGCCAGGAGGATAAGGCGTAGTGGCGCCGGGCCAGCCAGTGCCTGGCGAGACAGGTGAGGACCATCGCGGACTCCGGAAAATTGTCGAGTTGCTAACTCGACAATTTTCACGCGGGACGCGGGCTCGGGTATTGGATTGTCACAAGGAGTGCGGCAGGCCGTTCAGAGGCTGTCGACTTCCTTGCGCTTCTGCTTGCGCCAGCGCACCAGGTTGGCCGAGAAGGTGGCGAAATAGGCGGCCGTGAAGCCCAGGCAGAACATGGTCACCGGGCTGTCGGTGAAGCGCGGGTTCGGGCGGCTGCTGCCCTGGTTCATGTAGATCTCGATGCCGAGGTAGACCACGCGCGCCACCAGCAGCATCGCGACCAGGATGCCCATGCGCTGCGGCGGGGTGAAGAAGTAACCTTCCGGCGTCTCTTCGAAACGGGTGCGGCGCAGGCCGTAGCTGCCCAGCGCCATGCCGCCGATGGCGCCGGCGGCCAGCGCCGCCAGCTGGAACGGGCGGTCGCCGAGTTCGGTGCCCGGGATCAGGACCATCGCGCAGAACACGAGCAGGCCGGTGTAGTGGCGCGACAGGATCGAGCGCTGGCGTGACATCTGCGTCTTCAGGCGCTGGTAGATGCGCCAGATCAGGAGGGGAACGAGGGCGATTAAAGCGAGGGTGGTCAGGCTCATTGCGGATTCAGTCAGGCGTAGCAGATGCGGATGCGGTTGCGGTGCGGCGGCGCCAGGCCAGCAGGCCCCAGGCGAACGTCATGTAATAACCGGCCAGCAGGCCGAAGATGAACAGGGTCAGCGGGCTGGTCACGAATTCGTGGTGCCGGCCGACGCCCAGTTCATAGAATTCATAGGCACGATACGCCATGCGGCCCATGAACAGCAGGGCGATCACCATGCCGATCGGCGCATGCGGCGTGAAGTAGAACGCGCTGCCGACCTGCTCGAAACGGGTCTTGCCGATGGCGATGCGGCCCAGCACAATGCCCAGTGGCAAGCCGGCAGCCAGCGCGGCCAGCGTGATGCCGCCGGCCTGGATGGCGGCCGCTGCCAGTCCCAGCAGCAGCAACGGGAAGAACACCAGCGCGGTGCGATGGCGCCACGTCTTCGACAGCTGGCGCGTCGTCAGGCGCTTGATACGGCTGTACATACGCCACAGCACGAGCGGGGCAACCACGGCGGCAACGACAGGAGTGGGCAGCATGGCGGATTCCTTTCAGTCGAATCCGCCATTGTAATGCAGGCTGGCGTCGCCGAACCGCTGGCCGTGGTATGTTTTGGTCATGTTTCCAGGAGAACCGCAGCCATGATCATCGCCCCCATCCAGGCGCACCGCGCCCCCGATCCCGCGCCCACCGAGGAGCCGCCCGAGGATCCTTTCGAGGGCACCGATCCGCACCAGCCGCCGATCCGCACGCCGCTCAACGACGAGCCGCCGGTGACCGATCCGAACCCGAGCATCGGGCGCACGCTGCACTGAATTACGCGAGCACAGGCCCGTGCTCCCGGAACAGCTCGCCGAGCAGTTCCGCCACCAGCGTCACGCGCGGCGAGCGCCGCACGTCCGGATGAACGGCCAGCCACAGCGGCCGGCTCAGGACTTGGGCATGCGCAGGGTGCAGCACCAGGCGGCTGTCGTCGATGCCCCGGCCATCCGCGCCCCGCACCATGAAATGCGGCAGCAGCGCCACCCCCAGGCCGGCACGGCAGGCCGACAGCAGGCCCATCGCGTCGTTTGACCAGAAGGCGTACGGCCGCGCGCCGCGAAAGCCGTCCAGCCACTGCTGCTGCAGCGTCTCGCGCATGGCTTCGCCGTAGCCGATGAATTCCCAGTCGCTGTCCGGGCGCGCGAACCATGCCGGCGCCGCGTACAGCCCGTAGCCGGACTGCGCCAGCGGCCGCGCGGCCAGGCTCGGCTCCTGCGGGCGCGACAGGCGCAGCGCCAGGTCGGCCTCGCCCCGGTACAGGTTGGCCTGGCGCACCTCGGCGATGATCTCGATGGCGATGGCCGGCCAGCGCGCCCGCTGCGCCGCCAGCCACGGGATCAGGCAGACGCTGGCAAGGGCCGGCGGCGCCGACACGCGCACCGTGCCGCGCAAGGCCGCCGCGCCCAGGCCGGCGCGCGCAAAGGCCAGCGCCTCGTCTTCGACCCGGCGCGCGTATGCGAGCAATTGTTCGCCTTCGCCGGTCAGCAGCCAGCGCTTCGGCAGGCGGTCGAAGAGGCGCAAGCCGAGCCGGGTTTCCAGCATGCCGATGCGGCGCGACACAGTCGAATGTTCAACCTGCAAGATGCGCGCCGCGGCGCTGAGCCGGCCCTGGCGCGCGAGTTCGACGAAATACCGGATGTCGTCCCAATCGAGCCCATCGGGTGTCGATTGCTCTGCGAATTTTTGCACAATAGAAGCCAAATTTTTGGGATTTCGGTTCGATTTCGATCACTTTACCATTGCTTGACCCCAACCAAGGAGCAGGCAATGAATGACTTGATCGAACACATCAGAATCAGCCGCCAGGGCAGCATCGACGCCTTCGCCGCCGAGCGCTTGCCGCTGGCGCCGCCGGGCGAGGGCGAGGTGCGGATCCGCCAGCTGGCCGTGGGCGTGAACTTCCTCGACATTTACCACCGCAGCGGCGCCTACCCGCTGCCGGCGCTGCCGGCCACGCTGGGCGTGGAAGCGGCCGGCGTGGTAGAGGCGCTCGGCCCCGGCGTCGTCGGCCTGGCGCTCGGACAGCGCGTCGCCTATGCCGGCCTGCCAGGCGCTTATGCCGCGGCGCGCAACGTCCCGGCCTGGCGCGCCGTGCCGCTGCCGGACGCGGTGGATGTCGACACCGCCGCCGGCGCCCTGCTGCGCGGGATGACGGCGCACCTGCTGCTGCACCACGTGCGCCGGGTTGGTCCCGGCGACACGGTGCTGGTCCACGCCGCGGCCGGCGGTCTCGGGCTGGTGCTGGTGCAGTGGGCACGGGCGCTGGGCGCGCGCGTAATCGGCACCGCCGGCAACCGCGACAAGGCAGGGCTGGCGCTGGAACACGGCGCCGAGCGCGTCGTGCTGTACCGCGAAGAGGATTTCGTGGCCGCCGCGCGCGCGTTCGGCGGCGGCCAGGGCGTCGACTATGCGATCGACGGCATCGGCGGCCCGACCCTGCTGCGCAGCTTCGACGCCGTGCGTCCTTTCGGCATGGCGGCCAGCATCGGCCAGGCCGGCGGCATGCCCGAGCCGGTCGACCTGCTGCAGATCGGCACGCCGCGCGCGATCGCCTTTGCCCGGCCCAGCGTGATGCGCCTGGCGGCCGATCCGGACCTGTACCGCGACGCCGCACAGGCGGCCATCGGCAGGCTGGCAAACGGCCTGCGCGTGCGCATCGGCGCGGTACTGCCGCTGGCCCAGGCCGGGGAGGCGCATCGCTTGCTGGAAGCGGGCGGCGTGGCCGGCGCGGTACTGCTGCGGCCGACCCATCCTGCATTGACGTGAGATGCGCACAGGCCTACCATTTAGATATTCGTCTAATTAGACGTTTTTCTAAATGGAGGCTGGCATGAGGCAGACGTGGGTGGCGGCGGTGGTACGGGCAGGCATGATGTTGGCGCTGGTCCTGGCCGGCCAGGCAATGGCGCAGGTGAAAGAGGAGCCGCTGAGACTGGAGACCCCGACCGGCACCCTGGCCGGCACGCTGGCCCTGCCGGGATCAAGCGGCAAGCCGCCGGTGGTCCTGATCATCGCCGGCTCCGGCCCGACCGACCGCGACGGCAACAGCGCCATGCTGCCCGGCCACAACGACAGCCTGAACATGCTGGCCACGGCCCTGGCCGAAGCCGGCTTCGCCTCGCTGCGCTACGACAAGCGCGGCGTGGGCGCCAGCCTGGCCGCCACGCCGGCCGAATCGGCGCTGCGTTTCGACACCTATGTCGATGACGCGGCCGCCTGGATCGCCAGGCTGAACGCCGATCCGCGCTTCGGCGCCGTGACGGTCCTGGGCCACAGCGAAGGTGCCTTGATCGGCATGATGGCGGCGCAGCGGGGCGGGGCGGCGGCCTATGTATCGATCGCCGGCATCGCCGACGGCACCGGCACCATCCTGCGCCGCCAGCTGGCCGGCAAGCTGCCGCCCGAGCTGGCCGCCGCCAACGAGCGCATCCTGGCGTCGCTGGAAGGCGGGACGACGGTGACGGACGTGCCGGCCCAGCTCATGGTGTTCTACCGGCCCAGCGTGCAACCCTACCTGGTGTCGCAGCTGCGCATCCAGCCGGCCGCCGAACTGGCGAAGCTGCGCATCCCGGTGCTGGTCGTGCAGGGCACGACCGACATCCAGGTCGGCGTCGACCAAGCCAAGGCGCTCAAATTGGCGAAACAGGACGCTCAATTGAGCATCATTCCCGGCATGAACCACGTGCTGAAGGACGTGCCGGCCGATTCGCAGCGGCAACTGGCTTCCTACGGCGACCCGGCGCTGCCGCTGGCGCCGGGCTTGGTTCCCGCCATCACGGGATTCCTGCGCGGCTTGCCGGCCGCTCAGCGGTAGGTCCGGATCGTAAAACCTTCCTCGGGCGCGGGCGGCACGAACAGCGCGCTGATGGTTTCGAACTGTTCGACCGACATCGGCATCGAGCCCGGTGGCCGTTCGCGGTTGCGCTTGTGCAGCTGCTCGATGCAGCGTTCGGGCGGGGTATCGACGAAGTGCATCACGTGGCCGGCGCCGCTGTCCTCGAGCAGGGCGCGGAACCAGGCGCGCTGGGCCTGGACGTTGGCTGGGAAATCCATCACCACCGGCAGGCCCAGGCGCAGCAGTTCGGCCACATGGGGCCGGATCACGGCTTTCAGGCGGCGCGCGTAATGCAGGTAATCCTCGAAACCCTTGATCTCGTCCGGATACAGCTGCTGCAGCCAGATGTCTTCGGAAATCAGCACGGCCCCGTGCTGTTCGGCCAGGCGGCGTGACAATGTGCTTTTGCCTGCGGCCATCTTGCCGCACATGAAATGGAGCGTAGAGGCCATCCTGCTCTCCTGTGTTGTGGTGCAAACAGGCTAACAGCCGGATTGCCAACAAGCACAGAATTTTTCATGCATACGACGCCGATGCAACAAGCAGCGCGCGCACCTTGTCCGCGTCTTCCGGCGTGGCCGGGTTGTAGATCATCATGCCGAGATCCGGCCGCCCGTCGATGGCGAACGAGGAATATTCCATGGTCAGCAAGCCGGCCACCGGGTGGTGCAGCTGCTTGTTGCCTTCCCGGTAGGCGGTCACGTCATTGCTCTGCCACAGCCTGGCGAAGTCCGGGCTGGATGCGCACAGTTCGCGCACCAGGTCCTCGGCATTCGCCTGGGCGCCGGCGCGCGCCAGGTCGATGCGGAAGGCGGCCACCACGAAGCGCGCCACGCTGTCCCAGTCCTGCTGCATGTTCCGGTTGCGCGGGTTGAGGAAGATGCGGCGCAGGATGTTGCGCTGCTCGCCGGGCAGGCCGGTATAGCCGAACACGGCGGCGGCGGGACGGTTCCAGGCGATCACGTCCCAGGCCAGGGTCTTCACGAAAGCCGGGCTGACCGGCAGGGCGTCGAGCACGCGCTGGATGCGCGGCGACAGGCTCGCTTCGAGCTGGTAGCGCGGTTCGGGCGGACGGCCCAGCGCCAGCAGGAACAGGTGTTCGCGCTCCACGCCGGTGAGCATCAAGGCCTGCGCGATGCGCTCCAGTACCTCGCCCGACGGTGCGCCGCCGCGGCCCTGTTCGAGCCAGGTGTACCAGGTGGCGCTGATGTTGGCGCGCTGCGCCACCTCTTCGCGGCGCAGGCCGGGCGTGCGCCGGCGCGCCGTCGGATAGCCGAGCGCCGCCGCGTCGATGCGTGCGCGCCTGTCCTTCAGGTAGTCACCCAGTTCCATCCTGTCAGTCCTTATACCGGTATGAACTCACTACTTTACCCCGATGGGGCCAACGCAGATAGTAGCCGGACTTTCAACCACCAGGAGATTGATCATGCGTGTTTTCGTCACCGGTGCCACCGGCTTCGTCGGTTCGGCCGTCGTCCGGGAATTGATCGCCAGTGGCCACGAGGTGCTCGGCCTGGCCCGCTCCGAGGCCGGCGCGGCTGCGCTGCTGGCTGCCGGTGCCCGCGTCCACCACGGTTCGCTGGAAGACCTGGACAGCCTGTACAGCGGTGCGGCCGCCGCCGACGGCGTGATCCACACCGCCTTCACCCACGATTTTGCCCACTACGCCGCCAGCTGCGAACAGGACCGGATCGCCATCGAGGCCATCGCCAGGGCGCTGAAGGGTTCAAACCGGCCCTTGCTGGTCACCTCCGGCCTGGCCGGCCTGGCGCCGGGCCGCGTCGGCACCGAGCAGGATCCCGCGCCGGCCATCAAGCCCGCCATGCCGCGCGCATCCGAGCAGACCGCGATGAAGCTGGCGGAGAGCGGCATTCACGCCTCCACCGTGCGCCTGGCGCCTTCCACGCATGGTGAAGGCGACCATGGCTTCGTGCCGATGCTGATCGACATGGCGCGCGCAAAAGGCGTGTCGGCCTGGATCGGCGACGGCGCCAACCGCTGGTCCGGCGTGCACCGCCTGGACGCGGCGCGCCTCTACCGCCTGGCGCTGGAACGCGGCGCGCGCGGCGAGCGCTATCACGCGGTGGCCGAGGAGGGCGTGGCTTTCCGCGCGCTTGCGGAGGTGATCGGGCGCAGGCTGGGGGTGCCGGTCGTGGGCCAGCCGGCGGAGGAAGCGGCGGCGCACTTCGGGTGGTTCACCCTGTTCGCGGGGATGGATGCGCCGGCGTCGAGCAGGTGGACGCGCGAGGTGCTGGGATGGGTGCCGAGGGAAGCCGGCTTGCTGGAGGAGGTGGATAGCGAGCGCTATTTTCCGGCTTGACGTCGTTCCCGCGAAAGCGGGAACCCATGCTGAATAAAGCGCAGCCGTACTGTCAACGTGGCGGCCGCGCTTACCAGGTATGGATTCCCGCTTCCGCGGGAATGACGTCTATCTGTTAATCAAACGCCCAGGAATACAGCACATCCAGCGCCGTATTCGTCCCCGTCTGCAACTGCAGCGTGATGCGCGGATTGATCTTGTAGCGCAGGCGCACCAGGCTGGTCGCGCTCGCAGCCCCCTGCTCGAACCCCAGGTACAGGCGCGACGAGATGCGCTTGCCGACCGTGACGACCGTGTTTTCCAGCGCCGAGGTGCCCGAGGCCGCGCCGGCGTTCTGGCGCACGCCCAGTTCGTCCAGGCCCAGCGAGTTGGCCAGCTTGCTCTGGATGCCGCCGGTGCCGCCCTTGCCGCCGAGGAGGGCGCCGGCCGCGGCGCTGAGGACGTCGGCTTCGTTGCCGGTCGTGCCTTCCATGCCGTGGCCCAGCACCAGCCAGGACAGTTTTTCGCTGTCGTTGACGTTCGGCGTGGAGACCAGCTTGGCGGTCGGCGCCAGCGCGGTGCCGCGCACCTGCACGCCGGCTTCGACGTTGGTGTCGCTGAGCTGCTCGCCATCCGGGCGCTTGCGCACCGCCAGCACGTCGATGGCCGGATTGTCGTACGGGCCGCTGAAGCTCACCACGCCGCGTTCGATGGCCAGGCGCTGGCCGTAGGCGGCGTAGGTGCCGTTCACGGTGCGCACACTGCCGTTGATGCGCGGCGGGCGGTCGCCCACCATGCGCACCTGTACCGCGCCTTCCAGGTAGGTGTCGGCGCCCATGCCGCGCAGGTGGAAGTCGTCGCCCAGGTCGGCCGTCAGGTCGATCGTCAGCGGCACTTGCTTTTCCTTGGGCGCGGCCTTGCCGTTGGCCTTGTCGCTGCCGCGGCCCAGCACGATGACGTCGTCGGAGATGGTCGGGCGGTCCACCGGCGCCAGCTCGATCAGGGCGCGGTCGGCCTTGAACTTGCCTTCGACGGCGAAGCGGTTGGCGTCGCGCACCACGCTGGCCTGGCCGCTGACGACCAGGCGGCGGTCCGGGCGCGACAGCGCTTCCAGCTTGTCGGCCACCAGGCGCAGGTTCATGCTGGCTTCGCCGCCGGCAAAGCGGATGTTGCCGTCAGCGGTGGCGCGCCCGCTCGCCCCTTCCAGCGTCAGCTGCTGCAACTGCAGCTGGTCGCCGGCCAGCACCGCGCGCAGTTGCCCGTTGCGCAGGCGCAGGCCCTGGTCCGGCCAGCGCACCGCGAGCCGGTCGCCGTTGATGGTGCCGTTCAGGGTGGGCGCGCCGACGGTGCCGGCGCCGGTCACGGCCAGGCTCAGGGCGCCGTCCAGTTCCAGGCCGGGCTGGCCGATCAGCGGCGAGACCCAGGCCAGCGAGCCGAGGCCGGCGTTGGCGGTGAGTTTCAGGGGACTGTCGTTGTCCACGCGTCCGTTGATCATCTGGGCGGTGGCGTCCACGCGCGCGTTGCCGATGCGGGTGCCGTCGATGGCCAGCTGGCCGCGCAGGGCGCCGCCGGCGACGTCGGCGCGCAGGTCGAGCTGGCGCAGACCGAGCACCACCGGCGCGGTATCGCCGGCGATCAGGTCGCCCTTTTCGCGGAATACGTGCAGATTGCCGGCCAGGACCGGGGCGGCGCCGGCGGCACTTGGCGCGCGCATGTCGAAGCCCCATTGCGCGCCCAGCGTCAGGTCGCCGCGCAGGTTCTGGCGCACCGCGTCCGAAGCCTGCGCCAGGTAGCTGACCGGCACCCCGGTGGCGCTGCCGCGCGAGGTCCAGCGCGGGCCGGCCTTGGCCAGCGACTCCAGCGTGATGGAACCGGCCGGCAGCCGCACCACGGCATTGTTGAAGCTGATCTGGTCCGGGTTGGCCAGGCCGGCGACGCCCGACCCGCGGGCGCCGGCGATGCGCAGGGGCGCCGGATTGGCCAGCGTGAAGGCGTAGCGGCCGCGGTTCTGCAGGGTGTTCAGCGAACCGGCCCAGGCGTCGCCGGCAAAGCCCCCTTGCACCGCCACGCTGGCATCGAACGCGTCGCTGCGGGCCGAGGCGGTGATGGTATGCGCGCCGCGGGTGCCGGTCGATTGCAGGCGCGCGGCGGCGATGCGCGTCTCGCCGCTGCTGTAATCCGTCACCTGGACGTCGATCGCGAGCGGATCGGCCGCGCCGCGGCCGGCGCCGACGTTGGCGGTGGCGCGCAGGCTGCGCAGGTTCTGGGTGCCCATCAGGCGGATGTTCTGGCCTTCCAGGGTGGCGCTGAGCGAGGGCGTGTCCATGGTGCCGGACAGGGCGCCGCTGCCGCGCAGGGCGCCGCTGAAATCCGGACCGAGGGCGCCCAGCTGCGGCGCGTCGATGCGCCAGTTGAGCGTGTCCTTGCCCGAACCGAAGGCGCCCTTGGCGGCGATCAGGTTGCCGCCCAGGTGCAGGTCGACGTCGGCGTCCGAGACGTGACGCTTGTCGGCCGTGAGTTTGGCCGTGCCCCACAGCGGCGAATTCGACAGCGTCGATTCGCGCAGCACGGTCAGGTTGATCGAGCCGCCCATGTTGGCGCCGCTGCGGCCATTGGCGTCGAAATTGCCGCTGATGCTGCCGGCCAGCGGCGAGCCGAAGGCGGCCGGGTTCAGGCGCTGCATGTCGCCCTTGGCGCGCACTTCGACCACGCGTGCCTTGTCGCTGCCGGCGAGCCAGGCTTCGCCGCTGGCGTGCAGGGTGCCGCTGTTGTTCTTGCGTTCGCGCGCTACCCAGCCCAGGCTCTGCGCCTGCACGTCGAAGGTGGTGCGCGGCGCGTCCAGGGTGCCGGATACGACGCCGCTGGCGAGCAGGGCGCCGTACAGATCGCTGCGCACCGCGTTCAGCTGGCGGCCGTCGAGGCGCCAGGACAGCTTTTCGCCCGGCTTGCCGAAGGCGCCGCGCAGCTCGACCGCGTTCTGGCCGAGCGCCAGGTTGGCGTTCACGTCGTGCACGTGGATGCCTGCCGCCGTAGTGCCTTCCTTGCTGCCGCCGATGCCGCCGGTATTTGGAGCGCCTGCGTCGGCTGCCAGCTTGCCGCGGCCCGACAGCGCCTGGCCGAACAGGCGGCTCGGCCGCAGCGCGAAGTCGGTCTCGACCTGCCATTGCGGAGACAACGCGCCGGACGCGTTGATCTCGGCATTGATGTCGGCCTTCGGGAAGTCGCCGAAGGCGGCCGGATCGAGGCGGCTGGCGACCGCGTTGACCTTGAACGGCTTTTTATCGAGCAGGTTTGCCGTGCCGGTCACGCGCACGCTGCCGCTGCCGGCCGACAGGCGCGCCTCGCGCACGGTCAGTTCGTTGTTGGCCAGCGCCGCGTCGGCCACCAGGCGCAGGCCGGCATCCCGCAGGTTGACGCTGAGCGTTTGCGTGTCCTGCTGGTTCGCCACCGTCAGGTCGCCGGCAATCGCGGTCGGTTTCATGCTCGAGTGGATCTGCTTCAGGTCGAAGCGGTCGGTGTGCAGCGTGAACTTCGCGGTGCCGATGCCTTTTTCTTCCGCACCGCGTGCCACCGAGCCTTCGCCCGTGAAGCGGCCGGCGCCGCCGGCGTCGATCAGCACGTCGGAAATCTGCAGT
>Ga0308160_10004001_pt1 | contig 16100 bp, 13 predicted proteins | sample PhyFR1_FD_201036 | JGI IMG/M metagenome (GOLD analysis project Ga0308160, IMG submission 201036) | Phyllosphere microbial communities from UC Gill Tract Community Farm, Albany, California, United States - DLSLF.R1 | ecosystem: Host-associated > Plants > Phyllosphere > Unclassified | place: USA...
GCACCAGGCGCAGGACGAAGCCGGCCGGGCCCGTCTGGTACCAGTGGCGCACGCCACGCGTCGGCTGGCCCATGGCCTGGGTCAGGCGGTCCAGCATGATGGCCAGCAGCACGATGCCGAGACCGCCTACGGTCGCCAGGCCCATGTCCAGGCGGCCAATACCGCGCAGCACCATCTGGCCCAGGCCGCCGACCGCGATCATCGAGGCGATCACCACCATCGACAGCGACAGCATCAGCGACTGGTTGATGCCGGCCATGATCGACGGCATCGCCAGCGGGAACTGGACACGCGTCAGCAGCTGCCAGGGCGAGGCGCCATAGGCGCGCGCCGCTTCGATCAAATCGGGACGGACCTGGCGGATGCCGAGGTTGGTCAGGCGCACCAGCGGCGGCAGGGCGAAGATGATGGTGACGATCACGCCGGGTGCATTGCCGATACCGAACAGCATGACCACCGGCACCAGGTAGACAAAGGCCGGCGTGGTCTGCATGGCATCGAGCACCGGGCGCAGGATGTTCTGCGCGCGGTCGCTGCTGGCCAGGAAAATCCCCAGCGGCAAGCCGATCGCCAGGCAGAAAGCCAGCGAGGTCAGCACCAGCGACAGGGTGACCATCGCTTCCGGCCAGACGCCCAGCATCGACACGGCCAGCAAGGCCAGCATGGTGCCGACCGCCAGCGTGCGGCTGGTGAACTGCCAGGCCAGCAGGCCGATGATGACGATTACCACCAGCGACGGTGCGGCCAGCAGCAGGTGGCTGGCCGCGTTCAGGGTGGCGTCGATCGGCGCGCGCACGGCCTGGAAGAAGGGACGGAAATGCGCCACCACCCAGCCCAGGCCCTCGTTGATCCAGGCTTGCAGCGGCAGCGAGCCGTCGAGAATGTGCGTGATGTCGACACCCGAGGCATGGCCGGTCGTGGCCGGCGGCGGCACCGCGTCGAGCCAGGACGTGTCGGACGGCGGCATGGGCAGCCATGGGTTGACCTGGGCGGCCTGCTCGGCGACTGGCGCAGTCACCGGCGCGATGGCTGGCGCTGCCGCCTCTGTTGCCGCTTGCGCAGCGCTGACGGTACTCGAATTCATGCTTGTCCTTTCTGTGTCTGGTTCTGTGCTTGAACTTCAGGAACGGCCGGCGTATCGCGGTCGAGGAATTTCAGCAGGGTGGTCTTGCTGATGGCGCCGCGGAAACTGCCGTCGTTGGCCACCACCGGCACCGCGTAGGGCAGCTGCGCCACCTGGCCGAACAGGCCGGCAACGGGCTCGTCGGCATTGATGGTCGGCACGTCGGGCAGGAAGGCGTGCGCCAGGCCGAGCGGGCCGGTATGGCCGTCGAGCGCGCTGCGCAGGGAATCGGCCGAGACCACGCCGAGGAAGTCGCGCTTCGGACTGACGACATAGGCGTAGGCCCGGTCCTGTTCTTCCAGCATCGACAGCGCCGCGCGCGAACCGCGGGTGGACGACTCCGACACCACGATCTGGCTCTTGCGGGCAATATCGCCGGCCTTGAACACGGCCGCCGCATCGACGCCGCGCACGAAGTTGCGCACGTAGTCGTTGGCGGGGGTGCGCAGGATTTCTTCCGGCGTGCCGACCTGCACCACGTGCCCGTCCTTCATGATGGCGATGCGGTCGCCGATGCGCATGGCTTCGTCGAGATCGTGCGAAATGAAGACGATGGTGCGGCGCTTGATCTGCTGCAGGCGCAGCAGCTCGGACTGCATGTCGGTGCGCATGATGGGGTCGAGCGCGGAAAACGCCTCGTCCATCAGCAGGATCGACGGGTCGGACGCCAGCGCGCGGGCCAGGCCCACGCGCTGCTGCATGCCGCCGGACAGTTCATCCGGATAGCTGGCGGCATAGCCTGCCAGGCCGACCTGTTCCAGCGCCTGCAGCGCCTGCGCATGGCGCTCGGCCTTGGGAATGCCGGCCAGCTCCATGCCGAAGGCAGTGTTGTCGAGCACGGTGATATGCGGCAGCAGCGCGAACGACTGGAACACCATGCTGATGTCCTTGCGGCGCAGGGCGCGCAACTGGGCATCGGGCAGGGTGTTGATGTCGTCGCCGTCGACCAGGATGCGGCCGGCGGTCGGCTCGACCAGGCGATTGAGCATGCGCACCATGGTCGACTTGCCCGAGCCGGACAGGCCCATGATGACGAAGATCTCGCCGGCCTCGATGGTAAAGGTGGCGTCGAACACGCCGATGGTGCAGCCGGTGCTGGCCAGGATGTCCTGCTTGCCGGCGCCCTGGCGGACCAGCTCCAGCGCCGCTTCGGGTTCGTCGCCGTAGACCTTGAAGACATGGTCGATGATGATTTGTTTTGCCACGTTGTGGTGCTCCTTCGATGTGGCGCATGGGCGGCAGTCCGCAACCATTGGCGCCAAAGGAATGAATGGACCCGAGCCGTCGGCGATGCAAGGCGCACGAGCGCACGAACGCGCAGGCGACGGAAAGGGGCGAGACACGCATTGCCGGAGCAAATGCCGTTCAAGGGTGTCGTACGCGTGTCAAAAGAGGCTGGGGTTCAGGACTTTTAAGCACGCAGGCGCTGCGCATGCACGGCGCCGGGAGTGTTGACGAGAAAGCTGCGTCAAACGATTACAGGTGTGGGCGCAAAGGCCCTGGAGTGATTTCCCACATGTGGGAAATACGGTGCAGCAGAATGCCGTATTGACGACAATTGTTGTTAATTGTTGCCAATTGTAGTGCAAAATGACAAGAAAGTCAATTGGCAGTGCGAAACGGATGTGCTAGTAATGTGCTCTGGCGCACTAACTGCGGAAACTACGTAGCGCGTTCAAGGCAATTGCGCCAGGCTCTTCCAGGTGTCCCAATACAGAGCGCAGCGGTGTTCGAAGATTGCGAAGTCGCCGAACAATTAGCGACCATTGATATCCACATACAGGTCAGCGATGCACAACGAACAGCAGGAAGAAGCGCTCGGCGGTGGTCGCCTTTCCAGAGGCGTGGTTCGCGTTGGGAATACGGTTAGGCGACCCTCGTCCGCTGGCTCGGACTTCACGGCCAAGCTATTGCTCCACCTTCAGGCAAGCGGCTTTAGCGGCGCACCGGCTTACCTCGGCCATGATGCGCAAGGACGGCATATGCTCACGTACGTTGAGGGTTGGGTACCTGCGACATTCCAGCATTTCAGCGATGCGCAGGTGGCAGGTGCCGGAAGCTTGCTGAGAGCATTTCACGACGCCACCCGCTTGAGCGAACTGGTCACGGGCGACAATGTAGTCTGCCACCATGACGTGGGACCAAACAACGTTGTTTTCCAGAATGAGGTGCCGATTGCCTTCATAGACTTCGACATGTCGGCGCCAGGCCCGGCGCTTGACGACGTTGCCTACATGGCCTGGACTTGGTGCGTGTCATCCAAACCCACACGTGCGCCAGCGACGGTTCAAGCCAGGCAGGTGCGGCTACTTGCCGACGCATATGGTTTACTAGCAAAAGAGCGTACGCATATCCTCGATGCGATGCTCAAGTGCCAAGATCGCAACATACAATTCTGGAAGGATCGTCTTAGCACCAGGGAAGGCATGCCAGAGACTTCAGATGCGCAGATCACTGATCGCATCAATTGGTCGATACGCGAACGCGACTATACCGAATCTCAGCGCGCCCTATTACTCGGAGCGCTGCGATGACGATCTCATCAGCGCACCAACGTGTGTTCGTAAGCGATCACGCTGCGGTCTGAGCCAGCCATCCAGGTCATGCACGTCCGACCGTAGCGGATTTACGCGATAGCGTAGCGAGCGTGGCGTGCAGCCAGCGCTCCAGGTCATCGAATGCTTCAAGAATAGGTCTGCAGCACCCGGTACACGCCGCCATTGTCCGGCTGCGATTCGACCAGCGCATAGCCATCGACCTCCCACGCCAGCGGCGGCGCTTCCGGCGGCAGTTCGACCCCGCTGGCGCGGCGCGCGAAGGTCACGTGCGGCCGGTACTTGCGCGTTTCCGGCTGCAGGCCGAGCGCAACCAGCGCATTGCTTAACTGCGCATGCAGTTCCAGCAATTCGGGCGGTTCATTCGCAGGCTCGAGCACGGCGATGCCGTTATGCCAGAGCCTGGGTACCCCCAGCGTTAATTCAAAAGGAGAGAAGGGCACGGCAAACCCACGCCGCAGGTCCGGCACGCGTTCGTTCGGCACGCTGCCGAGGAAGTGCAGCGTGACGTGGAGTTTGTCGGGATGAACGGGACTGGCGCCGCGCGGCCAGTCCCAGAGGTCGCGCCGCTCGCGCAGCGCATGCCGGACGGCGGGGTCCGGCCACAGGGCGAGGAACAGGCGCGTACTGGAAACGCTGTCCATCGCCGCCGCCTTAGAAGCAGTGTTCCGGCGCCGGGAAGCTGCCGTCCTGCACCGCCGCCACATACGCCTGCACGGCGCCGTCGATGCTGGTCTGGCCGTCCATGAAGTTCTTCACGAAGCGCGCCTTGTGGCCTGGGAAGACGCCGAGCATGTCGTGCATCACCAGCACCTGGCCCGAGGTGTCGGGACCGGCGCCGATGCCGATGGTCGGCACCTGCAGCAGCTCGGTGACTTCCTTGCCCAGTGCTGACGGCACCGCTTCCAGCAGCACGATGGCCGCGCCGGCCGCCTGCAGGGCCTGCGCATCGTTCTTCAGGCGCTCGGCGCCTTCACTGGTCTTGCCCTGCACCTTGAAGCCGCCCAGCTGGTGCACGAACTGCGGGGTCAGGCCGATGTGGGCGCAGACCGGGATGCCGCGCTCGGCCAGGAAGGCAACGGTCTCGGCCAGCCAGGCGCCGCCCTCGATCTTGACCATCTGGGCGCCGGCGCGCATCAGGGCCGCCGCGCTCTCGAAGGCGATTTCCTTGGTAGCGTAGCTGGCGAAGGGCAGGTCGGAGACGATCAGCGCGTTCTTGTTGCCGCGTACGACAGACGCGGTGTGGTAGACCATGTCGGCCAGCGTCACCGGCAGCGTCGACGAGTGGCCGGCGCAGACCATGCCCAGCGAATCGCCGATCAGCAGGATGTCGACGCCGCAGCGGTCCATCAGCGAGGCGAAGCTGGCGTCGTAGCAGGTCAGCATGGTGATCCTGGTGCCCGCCGCGCGCATCGCGTGCAGTGCGGGAATCGTGACGGGTTTGCGCGCCGGCTTGGATGGTGGTGGGGTGTCGCCGCCCGTCATTTCCTTGCCCTGCAAATAAGCGCTCATGGTCATCCTTTGAAATACGAAATAAACAACGCCGTAGTGTAATGCCGCCGCAGGAATCCTGCTGGACCCCCGGTTGTCGACAAACGTTTAACTACGGAAAATGAAATACACGGCCCCGACCAGGCACAGCGCCGCCCACACGTAGTCGAGCTTGAACGGCTGGTTCATGTAGAACATGGCAAACGGCACGAACACGGTGAGCGTGATCGCTTCCTGCATGATCTTCAGCTGGGCCAGGCTGTACTGGGTGGCGCCGATGCGATTCGCCGGCACCTGCAGCAGGTACTCGAACAGGGCGATACCCCAGCTGATCAATGCCGCGATATACCAGGCGCGGTTGTTCAGGCTCTTCAGGTGCCCGTACCAGGCAAAGGTCATGAAGATGTTCGACAGGACCAGCAGGCCCGCGGTCTGGAAGAAAACAGGAATCTGCATGCGCTAGTCCAGTCTGGCGATGACCTGGTCCGCCACGCCGGGCAGCAAATCGGCGGCGCGGCCAAGGCCGGGAATGACGATGTCGGGCGCGATCTCCAGCAACGGCGCCAGGACAAAAGCGCGCGCGTGCATGCGCGGGTGCGGCACAACCAGCGTCGGGGTGTCGATGCTGGCGTCGCCGTAGAGCAGCAAATCGAGGTCGAGCGTGCGCGGCGCGTTGCGGTAGGGACGCTCGCGGCCGTGGGCCTGCTCGATGTCCATCAGCGCCGCCAGCAGGGCGTGCGCATCGAGGTCGGTGTCGACGGCGGCCACCGCATTGATGTAGTCGTCGCCCGAGGAATCGATGGGCGCGGTGCGCCAGCAGCCGGATGCCCTGGACAGGCGGCAGCCCGGATACGCATCCAGGCGCATCAGGGCATCGCGCACGTTGGCGCGCGCATCGCCCAGGTTGGCGCCGATGCCGACGTAGGCGATCATTCCTCGCCGGCGCCCGCTGCGGCTGGGGCGCCCGTACCCGTATCGTTACCGGCGGCGCTTTCGCTGCGGTGGCGTGGACCACGGCGCGGTGGGCGCTTTTTCTTTTCGCCGGCGGCAGGGCGTGCATTCGCCTGGGTCAGCAGGCGTTCGCGCTCGCCCGATTCGGCGTCGTAGAAGGCGGTCCACCATTCGCCGATCTCGGCGTCGAGTTCGCCCGAGGCGCAGCGCAGCAGCAGGAAGTCGTAGCCGGCGCGGAAGCGCGGGTTTTCCAGCAGTTTATAGGGCGCCTTGCCCTGGCGGCGCTCGAAGCGCGGCTGCATGGCCCAGATGTCGCGCATGTCGGTGGCGATGCGGCGCTGCAGGGCCAGGTTGTCGGTCTGCGTTTCCAGCACGTCGTCGGCGGCCAGGTGCAGGGCCGGGATCGGCGCTTCGCCGGCGGCGCGGTAGGCGTTCCATTTTTCCAGCACCTGGTGCCACAGCAGCGAAGCGAACAGGAAGCCCGGCGAGACGCCCTTGCCGGCTTTCACGCGGCCATCGGTCGATTCCAGCGCCAGGGTCACGAACTTCATGCCGATCGGCTGCTCCAGCACCACGTCGAGCAGCGGCAGGAGGCCGTGGTGCAGGCCGGCCGAACGCAGCTCCTTCAGGCAGGCCAGCGCATGGCCAGACAGCAGGAGCTTGAGCATTTCGTCGAACACGCGCGCGGCCGGCACGTTGTCGATCAGCGGCGCCATCACGGGGATCGGCGCGCGCGTGGTCGGCTCGATGGTGAAGCCGAGTTTCGCCGCGAAGCGCACCACGCGCAGCATGCGCACCGGGTCTTCGCGGTAGCGCGCTTCGGGCACGCCGATGATGCGCAGGGTCTTGTCGCGGATGTCCTCGATGCCGCCGTGGTAGTCCAGCACGGTCTGCGTGGCCGGATCGTAGTACATGGCGTTGATGGTGAAGTCGCGCCGCGCGGCATCCTCGTGCTGCGGACCGAAGTTGTTGTCGCGCAGGACGCGGCCGTGCTCGTCCTTCGGCGCGTTGGCGCTGCCGGCGCCGCGGAAGGTGGTCACTTCCAGCAGCTCCTGGCCGAACATCACGTGCACGATCTGGAAGCGGCGCCCGATGATGAAGGCGCGCCGGAACAGCTTTTTCACCTGCTCGGGCGTGGCGTCGGTGGCGATGTCGAAGTCTTTCGGCTTCACGCCCAGCAGCAAGTCGCGCACGGCGCCGCCGACGACAAAGGCCTTGAAGCCGGCTTCCTGCAGGGTTTGCGTGAGGCGGATCGCGTTCGGCGACAGCAGTTTCAGGTCGATGCCGTGCTGCTCGACGCCGAGGGTCACCGGTTCGGTAGGGTTGCGCCCGTCTTTCACGCCAAGGATTTTACGAATGAATTTTTTAATCATTGAAAAGATGAAGTAGTGGCCAGCCGTTGGCGTGTGCGTGTTGGGCGAGCGCCGCGTTGGGGTTGGTCGCAACCGGGTCCGACACTACGGATAATAGTGGAATATCGTTATGCGAGTCGCTATAGAACCAGCTGCGCTCGAAGGAGGCGAACGGACGGCCCAGGCTTTCCAGCCAGGCGTGCATGTGCGTGACCTTGCCCGGCCCGGAGGTCGGGGTGCCGGCCAGCTTGCCGGTCAGGCGCCCATCGTCGTCCAGCGCGGGCATGGCGGCGATGTGGTGCTCCACGCCGAAGGCCTGCGCGATCGGCGCCGTGATGTAGTGGTTGGTGGCGGTGATGATGGCCACCAGGTCGCCGGCGTCGAGGTGGCGCTGCACCAGGTCACGCGCCTGTGGGCGGATCGCCGGAACGATCACTTCCTGCATGTACTGGGTGTGCATGGCGTCGAGCTCGCTGCGCGGATAGCGCGCCAGGGTGCCGAGGGCGAATTCCAGGTATTCCACCGGGTCGAGCACGCCCTGCTGGTACTGGGCAAAAAAGTCGTCGTTGCGGCGCTTGTATTCGAGCGCGTCGACGGCCCCGATCCTGACTAGAAACTGGCCCCACTCGTAATCCGAATCGATCGGCAGCAGGGTGTGGTCGAGGTCAAACAGCGCAAGGTGTTTCATTCTTTGGATTCCGGCTGCGGGGTTCCCTGGAGCAGCAAGTCGCGCAGCAGCGGTAGCGTGACGGGGCGTTGGGTTTCGAGCGAATACTGGTCGAGCGCGTCCAGCATCGTCGCCAGGGAGCGCATGTCGCGCTTGAAGTGGGACAGCAAATAGGGTAACACGCTGGCCGACAGCGTCAAACCGCGCGCCTCGGCCGCCTGGGTCAGCGCGGCGATCTTCTCGTCGTCGGACAGGCCGTGGATCAGGTAGATCAGGCCCCAGCCCATGCGCGTACGCAGGTCTTCGCGCACCGGCAGCACGGCCGGCGGCACCGGGCCGGTGGAGACCATGTAGGCGCCGTGCTCGCGAATCTGGTTGAACAGGGCAAAGGCGTCGATTTGCGCTTGCGGCGAGAGCAGGTTGCAGTCGTCCAGCAGGTAGAGCGTGATCTCCGGCGTAAACACGAACTCTTCGCTCGGGGCATCGGCGGCAATGTAGCGCGAAGCCGGCGTGGCCGCCAGGCCCTGCAGCAAATGGGTCTTGCCGGCGCCGGTATCGCCCCACAAATAGGCAAAATGCTCGCGCGACGCGCGCTGCGCGAACTGGTGCATCAGATGCGTGAGTTCCGCATTCGCCCCGACCTGGAAGGTATCGAGGCTCTGCGCCGGATGTTCGGCGCCAAGATCGAGCACCAGCTGTTTCATGGCGTCGGCCTCGCACGGGAATGGATATTTTTACCTGCGGCGCTGATCGGGGTTTCGTAGGGTGGGCTCTCGAGCCCACGCGGTCTCACCGTCTGCACAACGCGGTATCGACCAAGGAACGCGCCAGCCGCATCCAATCGGAGCGCCGCCACAAGCTCGGCAATATGTTCTCCAGTTGGCGAAAAAAATGGCATGTTTTTGTTGTTATCTCGGTTTAGCGGCGGTTTAGCGGTGAGGGCCAGCCCGTTTTGCTAGAATAGCGAATTGACCAGAAACAGGTCTACGCCTTCTATTTTACCGCCTCCGCTGCTAAATACCATGAGCCAACCATCTAATGTTTCTCTGTCTTACCGCGACGCGGGTGTCGATATCGACGCCGGCGATGCCCTGGTCGAAGCGATCAAACCCCTTGCCAAGCGCACCATGCGCGAAGGCGTGCTCGGCGGCATCGGCGGCTTCGGCGGTCTGTTCGAGATCAGCAAGAAGTTCAAGGAACCGGTCCTGGTCTCGGGCACCGACGGCGTCGGCACCAAGCTCAAGCTCGCTTTCGAGCTGAACCGCCACGACACGGTCGGCATCGACCTGGTCGCCATGAGCGTGAACGACATCCTGGTGCAAGGCGCCGAACCGCTGTTCTTCCTCGACTATTTTGCCTGCGGCAAGCTCGACGTCGCCACCGCCACCGCCGTGGTGTCGGGCATCGCCAAGGGCTGCGAAGAATCGGGCTGCGCCCTGCTGGGCGGCGAGACCGCGGAGATGCCGGGCATGTACCCGGACGGCGAATACGACCTGGCCGGCTTTGCCGTCGGCGCGGTGGAAAAATCGCAGATCATCGACGGCAGCAAGATCGTCCCGGGCGACGTGGTGCTGGGCCTGGCGTCGTCGGGTATCCACTCGAACGGCTACTCGCTGGTGCGCAAGATTATTCAAGTGGCCAAGCCGGACCTGGAAGCCGACTTCCACGGACGCAAGCTGGCCGACGTGCTGATGGCGCCGACCCGCCTCTACGTCAAGCCACTGCTGGCGCTGATGGCGTCCATGGAAGTGAAGGGCCTGGTGCACATCACCGGCGGCGGGCTGGTCGAGAACATCCCGCGCGTGCTGCAGGATAACCTGACGGCGGTGCTGGACGGATCGTCGTGGACCATGCCGCCGCTGTTCCAGTGGCTGCAGCAGCATGGCGGCGTGGCCGATGCCGAGATGCACCGCGTGTTCAACTGCGGCATCGGCATGACCGTGATCGTGTCGCAAGAAAATGCGGATGCGGCCATGGCCCAGCTGCAGGCGGCCGGCGAGACCGTGTACCGCATCGGCGAGATCCGTGCGCGTGAAGAAGGCCAGGCGCAGACCGTGGTGGTGTAAGCCGGTCTGCGGTTGTGCAAAAAAGCGCCTGCGGGCGCTTTTTTCGTTAACGCGCCCACCCCACAAATTTGACGCCGCCGGCTATTTCGCGCCGCTACCGATATGCCGGTCCAGGAACTTCTCGACCCGTCCCCAGAAATCGACCCGGTTCGCCGGCAGGCTCCAGCCATGTCCCTCGTCCTGGTACTCGAGCCATTCGACCTGCTGGTTGGTCGGTTTCACCGCGTCCAGGAATTTGCGGCCGTGGAACATCGGCACGCGGCGGTCGACGCCGCCGTAGGCCAGCAGCAGCGGCGCCTTGATGCGCGCGGCCTGCTGGATCGGCGAGGTTGCCTTCAATTGCGCCGCATCCTTGACCTGGTCGCCGACCATGTCGGGCATGCCGTACTGCTTCCACTGCGCGGTCATGTCCGAGGTAAAGCTCCAGTGGCCGTCGTAGAGCAGGTTGATGTCGGTGACGCCGGCCCAGCTGACGCCGCACTTGTACAAATCGGGATCGTTCACCAGCCCCATCAGGGTGGCGTAGCCGCCGTAGCTGGCGCCGGCGATGCAGATGCGCTTCGGGTCGGCGTAACCCTGGGCAATGGCCCAGCGCGCGCCGTCGGCAATGTCGTCCTGCATCGCCAGGCCCCATTGCTTCCAGCCGGCGCGGAAGTGCTTATCGCCGTAGCCGGTGCTGCCGCGGAAATCCGGTTCCAGCACCGCATAGCCGCGCGAGGCGAGGAACTGGGTTTCCGGATCCCAGCCCCAGTGGTTGCCGTGCACGTAAGGCCCGCCATGCACCAGCACCACCAGCGGCGCATTCTTCGCGCCGTTAGCAGGCAGGGTCAGCAGCGCGGGAATCTCCATGCCGTCGCGCGCCTTGTAGCGCACCGCGTCCTGGCGCCCCATGCGCGCCGGGTCGATGCCCGGATAGGCCTCGCCGACCAGATTCAGCTTGCCGGTCCGGAGGTTGTACAGGTGATAGAAGGGCGGCTTCTTGTCGGAATACGAGCGCACCAGCGCCCATTCGGCGTGGTTGCCGGACGGGAAGGACATCAAATTGATGGTACCGGGCAGGGCCGCGTCGAGCTTTTGCTGCACCGCCTGCATCGGCGCGTCGAGCCAGACCGTAGTGACGGCATCGGTGCGCAGCCGGATGCCGAGCAGATTGTCGCCGCTGCTGACGAGCGAACCCGAGAAGTCGTAGCCGGGCGTGACCACGAGCGGCTCGGCGCCCAGCTTGCCGGTGGCGGTGTCGACGGTGAAGACGCTGGTGGTGTCCTTGCCGCCGTGGGCCACCGCGTACAGGGTGCCGTCGCTGCCGAAGCCGAGCGGATCGAAGGCATCCTTGCCGCCCTTGTAGGTGTCGAAAGTGCTCAGCACGCGCCAGGCGCTTGTTGCGGGATCGCGGTACCAGATGGTGGTGACGCCCTTTTCGCTGCCCGAGGCCAGGCGCGGCTCGCCCTTGTGGTCGAGCATCCAGTCCGTCACCCTGGCCGGCCGCTGCACGCTCTGGGAGGCGCCGGTCAGCGTGTTCAGCCTCAGCAAATTCACGGTGCGTATTTCGTGGCTGTCTTCTTCGTACTCGACGCTCTGGACGTAGACGAAGGCGGAATCCTGGGCGCCGCGCTCGCCCGTCATGAAGGTATGCCAGGGCAGCATCTTGCTGGTGATGAGGGTCCCGGTCGACTCGATGGCGTTGCCGCGGCGGTTGGCCAGCTGGCGCAGGTTGGCGCCGTCCTTGTCGACCGCGTACAGCCCGGCCGCCATGTAGGCGCCGCCCGGCGCTACCTGGCGGTCGGTGACGTTGAACAGCAGGCGGCCATCGTTGACCCACTCGAAGTCGAGGATGTCGGCATCCTTGTAGCCGGCCACCGGCTTGGCGGTATTTGCCTGCAGGTCGATCACCACCAGGATGTCGCGCCGCCCGGGCGCGCTCGATACCGCCGCCAGGTAGCGCGCGCTCGGCGACAGCCTGGCGCCGGCCAGCACCGGGTTGATGAAGAAGCGTTCGATGGGCGGCAGCGCGGAAGTGGTAGCGGCAGGAGCGGCAGTGGATGCGGCGTCGGGGGCGGCGGCGTGCAGGGGCGTGGCGATGCACAGGGCCAGCGCCAGCGTGCTGGCGAGCCGGCCCGCATGGGGGCGTGAAAACATGTATGTTCCGTTCAGGTCGTTATCGTTATCGGCCGCGTGTGCGGCCATTTGTGCCGGGAGAATAGCAGCTGGGTAAGCCGCGAAAGCTCACCAATTCCCACGGCACACTTGGAATTCAGCGTCCCAGCACCTTCGGCACCCGCGCCCCGCGCAGGCGGAAGGCATCCGGCATGCCCGAACCCAGCAGCGGGCGCAGGTAGAGGCGGAAGGTGTCGGTGACGTCGGTGCCGCTCTCGCTGATGAATTCGTCTTCCATGGTGCGCGTCTTGCCGGCCACCGCCTCCAGCGGCTGCAGTTCGTAGTCGACCGAATAGAAGCCGGTGCGGCGGATCGCCACCGAGCCGTCGCGGTCGCCCCAGAACGCAAACTGCACCGCCTTTTCGCCGACTTCGCGCGCCTCGCGCTGGTCGACGTCGGACACGCAGCCGATGAAGGAGCGCTGCAGGTAGCCGAAGGTGTCGCCGCGCACGCGCTTGATGCCGAGCTTGCCCTTGATTTCATCGCACAGCAGGTCGGCCAGCGCGCCAGTGCCGGACAATTGCACGTTGCCGTGCTGGTCGCGCTCGATTTCCCTGGCCAGCAGGGTGGCGACTGGTTCGCCCGAGGCATCGTGGATGCCTTCCGAGACCGCGATCACGCAGCGCCCGTGGCGTTCGACCATCGCCTTGACGTCGGCCAGGAAGCGTTCCAGGTCGAACACGCGCTCGGGCAGGTAGATCAGGTGCGGGCCGTCGTCGGGAAACTTCTTGCCCAGGCTGGATGCGGCGGTGAGGAAGCCGGCATGGCGACCCATCACCACGCCGACGTAGATCCCGGGCAGGGCGGCGTTGTCGAGATTGGCGCCGGCAAAGGCCTGGGCCACGAAGCGCGCCGCCGATGGAAAGCCGGGCGTGTGGTCGTTGCCGGCCAGGTCGTTGTCGATGGTTTTCGGAATGTGGATGCAGCGCAGCGGATAGCCGGCCTGGCGCGCTTCCTGGCTGACGATGCGCACCGTGTCGGCCGAATCGTTGCCGCCGATGTAGAAGAAATGTTCGATCTCGTGCGCGCGCAGGGTCTCGAAGATGCGCCCGCAGTAGGCGGCGTCGGGCTTGTCGCGCGTCGAGCCCAGCGCCGAGGACGGCGTGGCGGCCACCAGCTCCAGGTTGTGGCTGGTTTCCTGGGTCAGGTCGAGGAAATCCTCGTCGACGATGCCGCGCACGCCGTGCAGGGCACCGTAGACGCGGGTGACGCCCTGGAAGCGCCGCGCCTCGAGCGCGACGCCGACCATGGACTGGTTGATGACGGCGGTCGGACCGCCTCCCTGTGCTACGAGGATCTTGCCAGATGACATAGGACCTCCTTCGGTTGGTAGCAGGTTAGGGCAGGCCGCCGCCGTCAATGCTCCTACAAGGCTGCGCCCTTGCCGATGTTTTTGTCGAGGAACTTCTCGACACGGCTCCAGAAATCGATGCTGTTCTTCGGCAGGTAGAAACCGTGGCCCTCGTCCGGGTACTCGACCCATTCGACGTTCGGGTTGGTGCGCTTGACTGCCGAATAGAACCTGGTGCCGTGGTCGATCGGCACGCGCACGTCGGCGCCGCCGTAGGCCAGCAGCAGCGGCGCCTTGATGCGGGCGGCCTGCTCGATCGGGGACGTGGCCTTCAGCTGGGCCGCGTCCTTGACCTGGTCGCCGATCATCTCCGGCATGCCATAGCGTTTCCATTCGTCCGACATATCGCTGGTGTGGTTGGCGCTGCCATACATCAGGTTGATGTCGGTGACGCCCACCCAGTCGACGCCGCATTTGTACAAGTCCGGGTCATTGATCAGGCCCATCAGGGTGGCATAGCCGCCATAGCTGGCGCCGGCGATGCAGACGCGCTTCGGATCGACCAGGCCCTTGTCGATGGCCCAGCGTACGCCATCGGCGACGTCGTTCTGCATGGCCAGGCCCCATTGCTTGAAGCCGGCCTTGTAGTGGGCCGTGCCGAAGCCGGTGCTGCCGCGGAAGTCGGGCTCCAGCACGGCGTAGCCGCGCGAGGCGAGGAATTGCGATTGCGGGTTCCAGCCCCAGGTACTGCCGCGTACCCAGGGGCCGCCGTGCACCAGCACCACCAGCGGCAGGCCGTTTTTCTTGTCGCCGGGCGGCAGGGTCAGCAGGGCCGGAATCTCGAGGCCGTCGCGCGCCTTGTAGCGCAGCGGCTGCTGGCGGCCCATCAGCTTCGGATCGATGCCGGCGTAACTTTCGCCAGCCTTGCTGAGCTGCCTGGTATCGCGGTTGTAAAGATAGAAGCTTGTCGGGATGACGTCCGAGTAGGCGGTCACCAGCAGCCACGGGGTTTGCGAATGCTTGGGTGGCGGACCCACCAGGTTGACCGTGGCCGGCAGCAGCTGGTCGACGGTTTGCTGGATGGCTTTCATGTCCGGATCGAACCACTCGACCGAGGTGGCGTCGGTGGTGAACAGCATGCCCAGCAACTTGGTGCGCGAGGTCAGGACCGTGCCGTCGAAATCGTAGCCGGGGGTGCTCAGCAGCGGTTCGGGATTGATCTTGCCGGTGGCGAAATCGAAACGGTAGACAGCGCTGGTGTCCTTGCCATTGTTGGCGACCACATACAGCGTGCCGTCCGGCCCGAACTTGATCGGTTCGATGGCCTCGGAGCTGGTGTCGTAGGCCTTGAAGCTGGCCAGCTTGCGCCATTGCTTCGACGCAGGGTCGAGGTAATGGACCAGGACCGTGTCGCCAACCTGCCCCGTCGCCAGGCGCGGCTCACCGTTCTGGTCGAGCAGCCAGTTGCTGACGTCGGCCACCGGGCGGCTGACTGGCTGGGCGCGTCCGGTGCGCGTGTTCAGGCGCAGCAGTTCGACGCGCGTGGTGCGGTTGTCACTCTTGCGCGCCACATTGCGCACATAGACGAAGTCGGAATCCTGTGCGCCGGTTTGCGCCAGCATGAAGGTGTGCCAGGGCAGCAGTTTGGCCGCGGTGCGGCTCGTGCTGGAATCGTAGCCGCGGTCGACCAGCTGCAGCAGTTCGCTGCCGTCGGCGTTGACGGCGAACAGCCCCGGCGCGTGATAGGTATCGCCCTGGCCAACCTTGTTGTCGTCGAAGTTGAAGATCAGGCGCTTGCCGTTCACCCACTGGATGGCGTCGACGTCGGCGTCGGCATGCGAGGCGACCACCTTGCCGGTATTGTTCTGCAGATCGATGACCGCCAGTGCGCGGCGCTGGCCGGGGGCGCTGGTGCGCGCGGCCAGGTAGCGGCCATCGGGCGAAAGGATGCCTCCAGTGAACGTAGCGTGGTTGAAGAAACGCTCGATCGGCGGCGGCGTACTGGCCTGAGCCTGGGCCCGGACCGAAGGTGCGGCGCACAACATCAGCGCCAGGGCGCCGTACAGTGAAACTCGGGTGAACAACATGTGGTTTTCCTAGTCGAGAAAAAGGCCGCTCTCCGGCGGATGCGCATGAAGCTTGTTTCTCAAGAATAACATTTGGACATGACAAAAAGCTATGCCGCCAGGATATTTTGCTCCTCTGTTGTACCGATACAGCAGCCGCCGCGCTGGCTTATTCCGGCGCCCGGATATAGTCGACCAGCCCATCGCTGGCGCGGCTTGGCGGCGCCGTCAGCAAACTGACCAGCACCACCGCCGCAATCCCCGCCGGCACCCCGAAGATCCCGGCCGACATCGGCGCAATGTCGAACCAGGCCGCATCCATCCGCCCGCCCAGGATCGGGTTGGTGCGCAGCATGTAGTAGAGGCAGGTGAGGAAACCGGCGA
>Ga0308160_10004002_pt1 | contig 16100 bp, 9 predicted proteins | sample PhyFR1_FD_201036 | JGI IMG/M metagenome (GOLD analysis project Ga0308160, IMG submission 201036) | Phyllosphere microbial communities from UC Gill Tract Community Farm, Albany, California, United States - DLSLF.R1 | ecosystem: Host-associated > Plants > Phyllosphere > Unclassified | place: USA...
CACTCGCCGCCAGGTTGCCCCGCGCTGCCGTTCGACTTGCATGTGTAAAGCATGCCGCCAGCGTTCAATCTGAGCCAGGATCAAACTCTTCAGTTCAATCTCTGTTTGTTGACACTTTCGTGTCACCTTGATTTCTCAAGGGTCGCTCACTCAAAATACTGACCGTTACTCATTACTGAGCAACGTATTTCTTTTGTGCGAACATTTGATAATTTAAGTAATCAGTGACCGAAGTCACTGGCACCTTCATCAAACGCCCACACTTATCGACTGTTAATTGTTAAAGAACTTATTCGGTGCTGCTTGCTACTTAGCGACAAATCGTTTTGTTTGTCAGCAGCAGAGAAGCGAGATTATGCAGTGTTTCGCGTTTATCGTCAACTTCTTTTCTTTCTTCCCTTTCGCATCTGCTGGCTGTTTTAACCTGCGCTGCGTCGGGGAACAGGACTATAGCAAAGCGTTATCGCGTCCGCAAGGACTTTGTTTCAACTGTGTGACACCAGCTCATGCATTCCAGGCGTATCGAATGTGCTGCATCTACACTGCCCGGGGAACTGTTCAGGCGTCTCGACTGTCGTACGCAGGTCAGCCGCAGCACCATTCATCTACGCACGAACTGGGCGGCACTTGTCTTTCGGCGGTTCCGGTAATCGGGGGGATCTCGTCGGAGGCAAGTGCATGCCCAGTCGGCAAGATCCTCCATTCAGGCCAGCCTGACTTTCAACACCTCAGGCCCGGATTCGATCACTTCGATCACCCGGGAGTCGCCCAGCCGGAAGCGGTTCATCCCGAGTGCTGTCACACCTTCATCCGTATGCACCTGCCGGTCGTCCGGCCCCGGCATGCCGCTCACCACCTGGCCCGGGCCGCGAAAGTCCAGCGTTTCGCGGCCCTGCCGGCTGGGCGGAAAGGCAAAGGTATCGCGCGGGCGATACACCTGCACATCGCCCTCGTCTTCCTCGAAGGAATGGGCCCAGCTGCCGCTGAGCCCACCTGGCTGCATGGTCTCCATCATGCGTTCGCCATGATGCTCGGCGTGCCGCCGTCCTGCAGGGTCATCGGCATTTCGATGGTCTCCTCGCGCGCCTCCTCTTTTGGCCTGAATGCGGAGATGATGCCGCCCATGTACTCGTAGCCGGTCAGCGATGGGCCCCATGCGGAGCCGTTCCACCACTTGTGATACAGCGCGCTGTCGGTGCCGGTGACGAACACATCGAGACGGTTCGGGCCCCATGCCACTGCGCGCGGCTGCGACGTGCAAACGCCGCCCTGCCGTTCGTAGCCCGTGAGCGACGGCCCCCAGGCCGAGCCGTTCCACCATTTGTGGTAGAGCGCGCTGTCGGTGCCGATCACGAAGATGTCGAGACGGTTCGGTCCCCATGCGACGACTTCGGGCTGGCCGACGCACACGCCGCCCAGCCGTTCGAAGCCATCGATCGACGGGCCCCAGGCGGAACCGTTCCACCACTTGTGATACAGCGCGCCGTCGGTGCCGGTGACGAAAACGTCGAGCCGGTTCGGTCCCCAGGCAATGACCTTCGGTGGCGAAGTGCAGACCCCGCCCAGACGCTCGTAGCCGGTGACCGACGGCCCCCAGGCGCTGCCGTTCCACCACTTGTGATACAGGGCGCGGTCGGTGCCGATCACGAACACGTCGAGCCGGTTCGGTCCCCAGGAGACGATTTCGGGCTGGCCGACGCACACGCCGCCCAGGCTTTCGTAACCGGTGACCGATGGCCCCCAGGCCGAACCGTTCCACCACTTATGGAACAGGGCGCGGTTGGTGCCGAGCACGAAGACGTCGAGCCGGTTCGGTTCCCAGGACACGATGCGCGGGTCGTCGACGCAGATGCCGCCCATGTATTCGTAGCCCGTGACCGACGGCCCCCATGCGGAACCGTTCCACCACTTGTGGTAGAGCGCGCTGTCGGTGCCGGTGACGAACACATCGAGGCGGTTCGCGCCCCAGGACACGGCTTGCGGCACGCTGGTGCACACGCCGCCCAGGAGTTCGTAGCCGGTGACGCTCGGCCCCCAGGCACTGCCGTTCCACCACTTGTGATACAGGGCGCGGTCGGCGCCGAGCACGAAGGTGTCGAGGCGGTTCGGTCCCCAGGCGACGACCGGCGAGGAACTCGGGCGGATGGCGCCGGCGCTGCTGCCGATCGCGCTGCGCACCCCGTCCAGGCAAGCCTGCATGCGCGCCACCTGGCCGGCGGAGAACATCACCATCGCGCGGTCGTCGACATAGTCCATGTAGTTCATGAACATGTCGCCATTCGGCCCGTTGCTGCAGGACACGCGCGGGAAGGTGGGCGCGCCGACGTTGGCACCGCCCTGGTTTGGGGTATCGGCCACGTTGTCGGTGCCGCTGCAGCCGGTGCCGTCGTCGCCCCAGATATGGTTGAGGTTCAGCCAGTGCCCGATCTCGTGGGTGGCCGTGCGCCCGAGGTTGAAGGGTGCGGCCGCCGTGCCGTTGGTGCCGAAGGCCGAATGCAGGATGACGACGCCGTCGGTGGCATCTGGCCCGCCGGGAAATTGTGCATAGCCCAGCAAGCCGCCGCCGAGCGGGCAAACCCACACGTTCAGGTAGTTCGCGGCGGGCCAGGCATTCAGGCCGCCGCCGGCCGTCGTCTTGACGGCGTCGTTGTCGTTGAAGGAGGCAACCGAGGTCTGGCGTCGCTCGATGCCGGACGTGGGTGCGCCGCCCGGGTCGGTGGTGGCAAGGAAGAATTCCACGCGCGAGTCGCTGGCCAAGGGCAGGAAAGGCGCGGGCGTCGAGCTGACGTCGGGATTGGTGCGGCGGAAGTCGCGGTTCAGCACGTCGATCTGGCTGACGACCTGGGCGTCGGAGATATTCTGCGCCGGCGTATTCCAGACCACGTGCACGACGACAGGAATGCGGGTGATGCCGGTACGCTGGGTGCTGGCCTCGCCGGATTCGTAGCGCATGGCTTCGATCTCGACTTCATCGCGCCGGCGCGCATACTCGGGGTTACTCGACAGCAGGCGGCGGTGCACGTCCATCGTGCCGCACTTGCGCACTTGCGGCAGGCCGCCGCCATCGCCGCCGCCGCCTCCCCCACCATTGGCGCCGAAGCCGCCGCTACCACCGCCGCCGCCGGCCGCCTCCAGGCCGCCCTGGCCATTGCCCATGCCGCCGGACGGCATGTCGTGTTCGCGCCCGCGGCCCTTGCGGGTTTCCATCGTGCCCGAGGGCATGTCGCCCGACGGGGTGCGCTTGGCGATGCCCGGCATGCCGCGCTCTTCGGGCGCCGGGCTGGCCCTGCCGTCGTTCGGCATCATGTTGCCGATGGCCCCGTCCGAGCCGGGAGAAGTGGAAACCACGCCGGCGTCGCCCTGTCCGTCGCCGTCCGGCATCGATGTTGCGCCTTTGGATGTCTTCGCTTTCATGTTCGTCCCCCTGGTCGCCTGCAATGCAATCGCACCCTGTATCGAGGGCACGTCTTTTCCAATCCGAATCAAACTGGAAGCACGGTCTTACGTCGTAAGACAATCGGCAGGGGCGAAGTTCCAAGCCGCGGCGCCAAAAAAAACGCAGCTTGCGCAAACGCGATTTCGCGTCAAGTCCTGTCTGCTTATCCCAACAAGCACAGCCAATGTGCGTGGGCTAACAGAGGACGCTTATCCGGTCGGGATAATGGCTGCTCCTGCCTGCCATGCGAAAGACCGCCATGTCGAATGACTTCCCGTCGGCCGAGCCCGCCGCCTGCCACCCGGACGATGCGCTCGCGCTGAGCCGGCGCGGTTTCCTGCAGTCGGCGGTGGCCGCGGCCGCCGTTGCCCACCTGCCCCAGGCCGGCGCCGCGCCGGCCGCGGATGCGGCGGCCATGCCCGCGCCGGTACCCGCGCGCCCGGTCAGGCTCGAGATCAACGGCAAGCCCTATGCGCTGACGCTCGAGCCGCGCGTGTCCCTGCTCGACGCCCTGCGCGAATACGCCGGCATGACCGGCACCAAGAAGGGCTGCGACCGCGGCCAGTGCGGCGCCTGCACGGTGCTGGTGAATGGCCGCCGGGTGAACGCCTGCCTGACCCTCGCCGTGATGCACGAGGGCGACCAGATCACCACCATCGAAGGCATCGCCCAGGGCGAGCAGCTGGCGCCGATCCAGGCCGCCTTCATCGAGCACGATGCCTTCCAGTGCGGCTACTGCACACCCGGCCAGATCTGTTCGGCCGTGGCCTGCATTGCCGAGATGCGCGCCGGCACGGCCAGTGCGGCCAGCGGCGACGTGCGCGAGAAAGTGGTCATGTTCGGCGACGACGAGATCCGCGAACGCATGAGCGGCAACCTGTGCCGCTGCGGCGCCTACAACAACATCGTGGCGGCAGTGCGCGCCACGGCCAAGGCCTGAGGGACGCCGCATGCATGCCATCGATTACGAACGCGCCACCGATACCGCACACGCACTGCGCCTGGGCCAGGCCGCCGATAACCGCGTCATCGGGGGCGGCACCAACCTGCTCGACCTCATGAAGGGCGGCGTCGAACGGCCGCTGCGCCTGGTCGACATCACCCGCATCGGCCTGGCGGACATTGCCGAACTGCCGGGCGGCGGCCTGCGTATCGGCGCCCTGGCGCGCAACAGCGATACCGCCAACCACGACCTGGTGCGCAGCCGCTATCCGCTGCTGTCGCAGGCGCTGCTGGCCGGCGCCTCGCCGCAGCTGCGCAACATGGCCACCATGGGCGGCAACCTGATGCAGCGTCCGCGCTGCCCGTATTTCGTCGACACTGCCTTCGAGATGTGCAACAAGCGCCAGCCCGGCAGCGGCTGCGCGGCGCGCGAAGGCTACAACCGCATGCACGCCATCCTCGGCGCCAGCCAGGCCTGCATCGCCGTGAAACCCTCCGACATGAGCGTGGCCCTGGCGGCGCTCGACGCCACCGTGCAGGTGGCCGGTCCGCGCGGCAATCGCAGCATCGCGATCGGCGACTTCCACCGCCTGCCCGGCAGCCAGCCGCAGGCGGAAACCACCTTGCTGGCGGGCGAGCTGATCACCGCGGTCGACCTGCCGCCGCCCGCCTTTGCGCGCCATACCCATTACCTGAAGGTGCGCGACCGGACCAGCTACGCGTTTGCCCTGGTATCGGCGGCGGTGGCGCTGGACCTGTCCGGTGGCGTCGTGCGCCAGGCGCGCATCGCGCTGGGCGGTGTGGCGCACAAACCCTGGCGCGTGCCGGCGGCCGAGGCACTGCTGGTCGGCCACCGCATCGAGGAAGCGCGCTCGCGCGAAGCGGCGGCGCTGCTGGTGCGCGGCGCCCAGGCGTTCAAGGGAAACCGTTTCAAGATCGACCTGGCGCAGCGCGCCACGGTGAGCGCGCTGCGGCGTGCGGGAGGAATCGCATGAGCGTCATTGGACAAGGCATCGACCGCGTCGATGGGCGCCTGAAGGTGATGGGCGCGGCCACCTACTCGGCCGAACACAAGCTGCCGCAATTGGCGCATGCCGTGATGGTGCTGTCGACCATCCCCAAGGGCCGCATCGCGTCGATCGACAGCGCGGCCGTGAACGGGATGGCGGGCGTGATCGCGGTCATGACGCACCAGAACGCCCCGCGCCTCGCCCTGCCCAAAGGGTCGGAACCGAAAAAGGAAGGCGGCGAGCAGTCGAAGCCGGACCAGAAGAAGCAGCCGCCGAACCCCAAGCTGTCGCTGCTGCAGGACGACGTGGTCTGGTACAACGCCCAGCCGGTGGCGGTGGTCATTGCCGACACCTTTGAGCATGCGCGCGACGCGGCGCAGCGCCTGCGCGTGCGCTACAGCGCCGAACGCGCCCAGCTCGACTTCGCGCAGGCCAAGAAAAAACCGCGCCGCCCGGAACCGCAGCCCGGACGACCTTCGGACACGGGGCGCGGCAACCTCGCGCGCTCGATGGAGCGTGCCGCCAGCCGGCTCGAGGCCATCTACTCCACGCCGATGGAAAACCACAATCCGATCGAGCCGCATGCCACCATCGCGCACTGGAACGGCAACAGCCTGGTGATGTACGACGCGACGCAGAACGTCTCGGGCGTGCAGCGCACGGTGGCATCGAGCTTCGGCATCGCGCCGGAGCAGGTGCGCGTAATTTGTCCTTTCGTGGGCGGCGGCTTCGGCAGCAAGGGTTCGGTCTGGTCGCACGTGGTGCTGGCGGCGATGGCCGCGAAAATGGCCGGCCGTCCGGTCAAGCTGGTGCTCGAACGGACCCAGATGTATGGTCCGGTGGGGGCGCGGCCGCTGACCGAGCAGCGCCTGGTGCTGGGCGCATCGAAGGGGGGCAAGCTGGCCGCGGTGCGCCACGATACGGTGTCGAGTACCGCCTTCCTCGACGATTTCACCGAGCCGTGCACTGCCGTCACGCGCATGCTGTACGCATCCGATAGCCTGCAGACCTCGCAGCGCCTGGCCACGCTGAATGTCGGCATACCGACCTATATGCGGGCGCCGGGCGAAGCGAGCGGCAGTTTCGCGCTCGAGTCGGCGCTGGACGAGCTGGCCTACAAGCTGAAGATGGACCCGGTGCAGCTGCGCCTGGCGAACTACGCCGAAAAGGATCCGGAAAAGGATCTCCCCTGGTCGAGCAAGTCGCTGCGCGAATGCTACCGCGTGGCGGGCGAGCACTTCGGCTGGGACCGGCGCAATCCGGCACCGCGTTCGATGAAGAACGGGCGCACGCTGGTCGGCTGGGGCATGGCCACCGCTACCTATCCGGCCAACCGCCAGAAGGCCAAGGCCACGGCCATCCTGCTGCCCGACGGTATGGCCGTGGTGCGCAGCGGCTCGCATGACCTGGGCACCGGCACTTATACGGTGATGACGCAAATTGCCGCCGATGCGCTCGGCTTGCCGGTCTCGAAAGTGCGCTTCCAGCTGGGCGACACGATGCTGCCTGAAGCGCCGGTGTCGGGCGGCTCGCAGACGGTGGCCAGCGTCGGGCCGGCCGTGCACGCGGCGGCGCGTGCGCTGCGCGAAAAATTGATCGCCCTGGCTGTCGCCGACACGGCTTCGCCCCTGCACGGCATGGCGGCCGGCGACATCGACACCGCCGATGGCTGGCTGATCGCGCGTGCGGCGCCGGCGCGGCGCGAACAAATGACGGCGATCGTCGCGCGCGCCGGCGGCCAGCCGCTCAGCGCCGACGCCGATGCCGCGCCGGGCGAAGAAAAGAAGCGCTACGCCATGCATGCCTTCGGCGCCGTGTTCGTCGAGGTGCACGTCGATCCGGATGTCGGCACGATCCGGGTGCCGCGCATCGTCGGCGCCTATGGCGTCGGCCGCGTCATGAACCGCAAGACCACGCATAGCCAGCTGATGGGCGGCATCGTCTGGGGCATGGGGATGGGCTTGATGGAAAAGACGGAAATGGACTGGCGTTTCGGGCGCGCCGTGAATGCCAACCTGGCCGACTACCACGTGCCGGTGAATGCCGACATCGGCGCCATCGATATCCTGATCGTCGACGAGGAAGACAAGCAAATCAACGAACTGGGCGCGAAAGGTGTCGGCGAAATCGGCATCACCGGCGTGGCCGCCGCGATCGCGAACGCGGTCTACCACGCCACCGGCAAACGCATCCGCGATTTGCCGATCACCCCCGATAAAGTGCTGGTATGAGTAGGGTGGGTTCTCGAACCCACCATTTCACCCCAGCCGCAAATCCAGATCCGGCAGCAGGCCGCCGGCAAGCGCCTCCTCGTCGATTGCCCGCCCCCGCGCCAGCATGGCCTCGCTGAGCGCACCATCCCACCGGGCGGCAACCACGCTGCCCGCAAGTGCCCGCGTGGCGTCCTGGTTATGGTCCAGCGCAGCCAGGTAGTCGCCCGCGCCGAAGCGCCATGGCGCGGCGCCAAACATCTCGAACACGGTATTCGCAATCGCAATGCCCGGCCAATCGAAATCGCCGTGGTAGCGCAAAAGCGCGCCCGCCTTTGCCAGCTGCGCCAGCAAGGCACGCTGCGCTGCCGCCGGCATGCCGTCGGTGCACACCAGCGGCGCACAGTGCGGGCCGAGCGCATCGGCTGCAATGGCCACCAGGTTCGGGTTTTCGCACACGTAGACGGCGCGCCCTGCGACAGCCCATGCCGGCGCCGAACGCAGCAGCGCGCGCAGCGACAGGTAGCCCGGCTCGCCGCCTGGCGCCAGTGCGCCGACACTGCCCGGCAGGTTCAGGAACAGCACCGGCCGCGCCAGCTCGTTCACCAGCACGCCCGCCGCGGCCCACAGTTCGCGCACCGTTTCCTCGCCCTCGCTGTCTTCCTCCCCTGCCCGTGCGCGCCGCAGCACGGCCAGCACCAGGGCCGCCACCGGGCTGCCCGCATCGAGCCCATGGGCGTCGCCCAGCACTTGCGCGGCCAGGTGGGAACGCGTGACAGCCGGCGCCGGCAAGCGCGCCAGCACATTCTGCACCTGGGCCACCAGCTGCACCGCCGCCGGCTGGCGCACGGCCAGCCGCTTGAGCAAGCCCAGGCCGCGGCCATCGGCGAGAAAAGCGGCCAGCCTGGCATCGGTTGCCAGCGCGCGCACGCCTTCCCACTGGTTCGCCGTCTCGCTGCGCGCCGCAGCCAGGTCGACCAGTGGACCATCGAGCAGCTCGAGCGCATGGCGCAGCGAGTCCGCCAGCCCGGCGTGCAGCAGCCGCGCATCGAGTTCGGCGGTATCGAAACGCAGCGACCCGGCATCGCCCTGGCGCCGGCCCAGCAGGCCGGCCAGGGCATCGCGCTCGGCCGCGTCGAGGTTCGTTAGCGTGACCACGCCGCCGCCGCGCCCGCGTTCGTAGCGGCCGCGCAGCCGCTTGCGCAGGCCGGCCAGCGCGGCGCCGCCCAGCAGGCGTTGCAGCCTGGGGTCGGCGCCGCTCATTCGGCGCCGGCGCCGGCCGCTTCGGGGAAGCGCCGCGCGCCGTCTTCCTCGAGCCGGCGCGCACGTCCATCCCAGCTCCAGCGCGACACGTACACGGCGTCGATGCCCTCGTGCCGCTGCAGCTGGCAGATCGAGACCCCGGGCAGCTCGGCATAGCAGGCCCATTCGCGCTCGCTGGTCATGACGAAGTCGAGATCGAACTCGCGCACCAGCGCCATGCAATGCGCACGCGCCGCGTCGTCGATGCCGGCAAAGGCTTCGTCGAGCAGCACCAGGCGCGGCGCATGGCGCGAACCGGCGTGCGTATAAAAACTCGACACCGCCGCGAACAGCGGCACGGTCAGGCCGAGCGCGCGCTCGCCGCTCGATGCAGGGCCGGACAGCGGCCGCCATTGTCCATCCTGCCAGCGCTGCACGCGGAAACGGTGCCAGCGCCGGTAGTCGAGCGCGCGGCCCAGCAGTTCGAGCAGGCTGCCGCTGCGGCCGGCGTCGTCGCGCGCGCGTTCGGCGGCGATCCGGTTCTGCAGCATCCGGCCCACCACCTGCCGGTCTTCGGGCGACCAGGCATCGTAGCTGGTGTTGAGCAGGCGCTTGCGCGCGGCTTCCAACCCCACCGGCGCGCCTTCGCTGCCTTCTTCCAGCGCCAGCCATTGCAGGCGGAAGCGCACCCCGGTCGAGGTCGGGCGCTTGGCCAGTTCGGCATTGATGGTGTCGACCCGGCGGTCGGCGTCCTGCAGGCGGCGCTGGATCGCCGCCGCAACCTCGGCTTGCAGGTGGTTTTCCAGCACCTCGGTTTCGCGCGCGGTCAGCAATTCCTGGCGCTGCGCGATCTCGGCGCGAATGGCGGCCTCGATGATGTCGGGACGCTGTGGCCGGCTCTGGTAGACGATGGTGACGATCATCCCGTGGTCGCTCGGCTCGGCCTGGCCCTGGTGGCCGAGCGCCGTCAGGGCGCTCTGCAACAGGGAAAAGTCGTGCGCGAAGGCGCTTTGCACGCGCGACCAGTCGGCATCCTCGGCATCGACCTCCTGCAGCAGCTGCTCCGCGCGGCGCGCCACGTTCAGCGCCGGCTCGATGCTCCATGGCGTGGCCGGCAGCGCGAGTTCGGGCAGCGCAATGGCCAGCAGCCCGGTAGCGCTGAACTGCTCGAGCCCGTGCACCGCACCCTGGCGCAGCGCCGTGCGTTCTTCCATGGTGGCCGCGGCGTTCTCGGCGCGCTGGCCGCTGCGTGCACGGGTCTCGCTGGCCACGCCGAGACTGGCGCGCGCATGCTTCAGCGCGGCCTCGCCGTCCTGCACCGCCTGGCGCACCGCCGCCAGCCGCGCCGTCAATTCGCCTACCTGGGCGCCGACCCGGTCGCGCAGCGTTGCCAGGCGGGCTTGCGCTTCCTCCACGGCCTCGGCAACGCGCGCGCCCTGCTCGCTGCGGCTGGCCACTTCACGGTTGCGGTCTTCGAAGCGCTCTTCCTGGCGGCGCCGTTCCGGCAGGACGTGGCGCACCTGCTGGGCCTGCAGCAGCAAGTCCTGGAGTGCCTGCGTGGCCGCATCCAGCGCGGCCGCCACCGCCGCCAGCGCGGCGCCATCTTGCGGCAGTTGCAAGTCGTCCGCATCGCGCACCAGGGCGGCCCGCGCGCCGCGCCAGGCGTCGGCAGCCGCGGCCAGGCGCGCCTCGGCTGCGGCCAGCCGCTCGGCCGCCTGGCGCCGTTCGCGTTCCAGCGCACTCACTTGCAAGTGGGCGCTGCGCAATGCGGTGTCCGGCGGCGCCGTCTCCCATTCCGCGGCTGCGCGGCCGCGCCGTTCGGCCAGCAGTTCGATCCCGGCGACCAGCGCCGCGCGCTCCTGCGCCAGCGTCGCCAGCAGCGTGTCGATCTCGGCGATGCGGCGCCGGCGCGCCTCGGCCCGGCTGGCGGCCCCGATGTATTCGGCAGCGGGCTTGGCCCAGGCGCCGGCCACTGGACCGATGCGGAAGCGCCCATCCGGCGCGACCCAGGCCTCGGCGCCCCGGTCGTCGAGGCTGCAGGCCACCGATGCCAGCAGGCGCTCGATCAAGGTCGGGTCGAGCGCGCAAGGCTGCGCCGGCGCCAGCCAGGCCGTCAGCGACGCCGGCTGCGCCGCGCGCGTGCGCAGCAGCGTATCGAACAAGGGCGCAGCCGCGCCGCCCTCGACGGCGCCGTCCGGGCCGACCCAGGCATCGAGCAGGCCAGCCGCTTCCAGCGCGGCTTCGAGGCCGGCACGCGCGCCCGCGTCTCCCACGTCCGCGCGGAATTCGACCAGCTGCCAGAACGGCGCGCCGGGGCGGCCCGCCGGACGGACCGCCGGGTCGCGCGGGTAAGGCGCCGGCGGGGTGCTGTCCTGGCCCTGCGCCAGGCGCGCGCGTTCCGCCTCGAGTGCCAGCACCTGCTCGTCCAGCGCCGCACGGCGCGCCAGCGCGGCTGCTTCGTCCTGGGCCAGCTGCACGCTGCGTTCATGCTGCGAGCGCGCGAGCGCAGTGCGCGCCGGATTTTCCCCTTCCAGGCTGCGTGTCCAGTCGGCCAGGGCCGGCAGCACCGCTCCGCTGTCGAGCGCCAGTTCGTGCAGCCCGGCCGCGTGTACGCTCCAGGCCTCGACCAGGGCGTCGGCCTGTTCCACCAGCTCGGTCTCGCCGGCCGCGACCCGCGCGGCCGCGTCGGCCAGGGCATCGGCATCGCTGTCGCGCCACTCCTGCGCCGCGTCGCGTGCGCCGCTGGCGGCGTCGAGCTGGCGCAGGCGTTCCGCCACCACGGCGATGTCGGCCCGCCGCTGCTGGCCAAGGCCGCGCAAGCCGCGCTGCAGCTGCTCGTAGTCGGCGGGGCTGAGGACGGACAGGGTATCCGGCCCCTTCAATTCGGCCAGCGCCGCTGCGAATTCGTCGCGCTGCGCCAGGCCGGCCGTGGCGCCGGCTTCTTCGAATATTGCGGCGGAGCGCGCCAGTGCGCCACATGCGGCATCGGCGCGCTCGGCATAGCCGCGCAGGTCGCGGGCATCGCGGGCCTGGCGCTCGCGCGCCTCGCGTAGCGCCGCCTCGGCCGCCGCCAGGTCGCGCTGGCGGGCGGCGAGCTGGCGCGCCAGCTCATCGATGCGGTTCGCATCCTGCATCAGCGGGTCGGCCTGCATTTCGTCGAGTGCGGCGCGGTCGCGCAGTTGTTGCGCCTCGACCGCGTCGAGCGCGGCGCGCAGGGCTTGTTCGCCGAGGACATCGGCATCGAAGGCGGCGCGCGCCTCGTTCAGGTCGCGGCTGGCCTTGTCGAAGCCGGTCTGGGCGCTGCGCAGCACGCGCGCCTGGCGCCGCGCATTCACGCGCGCGTACTGGCGGTAGCGTTCGTTGAACTGGCCGATCGCTTTCGCCAGGTCGCTCAGTTCAGTCAGCTGCTGGCCATATTCCTCGAGCTGGTTCATGGCTTCGGCCACGTCGGCCAGCAGTTCGTCCGGCAGCGGCGCCAGCGCTTCGGTCAGGGCATGCGACAGGTTGTCTTCGTTCGGCTTTTTCGACAGCTGCGGCTGGCGCAGCTGGATCAGCGTATCCATCAGCGCGGCATAGCGCGCTTCGCCAAGGTGGAACAGGCGTTCGTCCACCGCGCGGCGGTAGGCCTGCGCCGTATCGAACAGCTGGCCGCTGCCGTCGAGCGCCTGGGCCAGCCGCTCCTTGCCCAGCACCGCGCGCTGTTCGTTGATCAGCCACAGGTCGCGCCCGACGCGCTGGCCCTCGGTGATGAAATACCAGGTGTCGACTTGCGTGCGCGCCGCCACCGCCGACAGGCCGCAGCCCAGCGTCAGGTAGCGCGCCTGGCCGTCTTCGCCGATGCGGCCGAATTCGATCCAGGCATAGCCGACGCGCCGTTCGTGCTTGCCGAGCAGGAGATTCCACGCCATCTTCTTGGTCGCGTCGCCATCGGGTTCGATGCGCGAAGACTTGATGCTGGCGTCGAACAGGAAGGGCAGCGTGAGCGACAGCACCTTCGATTTGCCGGTGCCGTTATTGCCGCGCAAAAGCAGGTGGCCGTCGCGGAACCAGAACTCCTCGCTATCGTAGTGGAACAGTTCGACGAGGCCGATGCGCAGCGGCTTCCAGCGCGCTTGCAGCGGTTCGGGAAGCGGCGGCAGCGCGGCTGCGGCGCCGCTGGAAAACAGGGAATCGAGCATCAGAACAAGGCATCCTGGGCGCGTTCGGCGCCCTTGGTGGCGGTGCGCTTGCGCGCAACCAGTTCGGCGTCGCCAAGCGCGAAGCGCGCCAGCGCAGGAAGGGGGTACACGCCCTCGGCGTCGCGCCGGACCAGGCGCAGCATCGCGAGCCGGGCCAGGGCATTCGCGGCGAGCCCGGTTTCGGCGCCGGGCTCGCGCGCGGCTTTTGCCCAGAAGCGGCCATATTCGGGAATCAGGCCGCGTACCGCCTCGGCCACCGCCTCCTCGCGCACCGGCGCGCCGGGCTGGGCGCGGCCGGCGGCGGCCAGGAATTCGGCCACCAGCAAGGTCACGTGCGATGCGGTGCCGGCGGCCGGCATGGCGACATCGGTCAGTTCGCCGCTGTCGTCCACCAGGGCCAGGCCTTCGGCGCGCTGCTCGGCATGCAGGCCGACAGCCTCGCCCAGGCGTGCAGCCAGTGCGCCGCGCTGGTTCTGGAAGTAGGCGCGCAAGGCCGGCCGTTCGTCGAGTTCGTCGAGATAGACGACCGGGTCGTCGAGCAGGCGGCGCGCCAGGTGATGGCGCATCGCGGTGCGGCGCCCTTCCTCGCTGTCGGGCGTGAACTCTTCGGTCAGGGCGGCGAGGCGCTCGTCGAGCTGGGCCGGGGCGTTTTCCGGGGGCCAGGTCGACGGCCCGCGCGCGGCCGCCAGCAGGCCGGCCAGCGCGCGCCGGCGCACGTCGTACAGGGCGTCGCCGACCTTGCTGACAAAGGCGTCCTCGTCGCCGGCCACGCGCAGCAGCACGCCCAGCGACAGCAGGTAGCGGCAAATGGCCACCAGTTCGCGCCGCTCGTGATGGCTGTCGAGCGTGAAGGTGAAGCCGCGCGCGCCGAGTTCCGGGTCGGCGGCCAGGGCCAGCAGTTTTTCGCCCAGGGTGCGCAAGGTGATCTGCGGCTCGGCGCGCTCGAGGGCCGCGCAGGCCAGGCAAAACAGGATGTAGCGGCGGCGGTCGAAGTCTTCGGCGCCGCGCGTGGCGTCGCCCAGGTCGGCCGGGCGCTTGTACAGGCGCGCGCAATCGCGCTCGACATGCAGGATCCAGCCGGCCGCCTGCGAGAACCAGTCGCGCAGTTCGCGTTCGTGGCGGCGCACCGCCTGGAAGGACGGATGCGATGCCGTCATCAATGGAGTCATCAGCAGCGCGCGCAGGGCGTCGCGGCGCTCGTCCTCGCGGTGGCGCGCCAGTACGTCCTTGACCTGGACCGCATCGGGCGCGCGTGCGCCGGCCTCACGCGCCATGCTGGTCTCCGGCCGCCGCGATCGTCAGCAGGTGGTCGCGTCCGGTAAAGGTGCCGAAGCTGGTCCGGATGCTGGCGACGCTGTCTTCGGCCAAGGGCACGAGGCGGATCTGCAGCAGTCCATCCGCACTCTGGCACACCACCTCGGCGCCGGGACGCGCCTGCACCACCAGCGCTTCGCCGAGCAGGTTCAGGAACAGGCGGAAAGCGTCGGCATCGAGCGTGCCGAGTTCCGACAGGCGCGTGGCGCGGCCGGTAGTCAGGATCGCCCGCGCGGCATCGATCTGGGCACGCTCGGCCGCAACCCGCGCAGCCAGCATGGCGCGCTCGGTGTCGCGCGTGCGGACATGCGGGGCGGCGCCGCGCGGCGTCAACTCGCCCTGCTCGCGCAGGCGCGGATGCACGCGCACCGGCGGTGCATCGGCCCAGGGCGTGGACGCGGGCACCGGGTCGGCGCTCGCGGTCTCGGCCTGCAGGCTGAAGTGACGCGCTGGGTTGAGTGCGAAGCCGGCCCGCCACAGGCGGTGCGCCTCCGCGTCGCTGGCGGTATCGGCAAACCAGCGCGCCAGGATGCGGAAGTCGGCCGAGCGGTCGCTGCGTCCGCTGCGTCTTTCGTTCAGGCTGGCCACCGCCGCCAGCAGCTGGGGGATCGCGGCCCGCACCTTGGCGCGCAGGAGTTCCGACTGGGCCTGGATGTGGCCATCGCTGATGAACCAGCGCGACAAGCCACGCCAGCGCTCGCGCCAGATGGCGACCCGCTCGGCCAGCGCTGCCGCTTGCTCGGCTTCGTCGCCGGGCGCCGCATCGCGCCGTTCGCGCTGCGCCGCGAGCACGAGCAGCGGCTCGATCTGGCTGTCGAGTTCGAGCAGGCGGCGCGCAATGGTGCCCGAGCGCCCGACCAGGTCGCTGACGAAGCGGTTCAGGTAATCGATCAGGCGCTGCTTGAAGGCGATCACAGCCTGCACGTCGGCCTGCTGCAATTCGATGGTGCGGGCTACGCTGGCCATGAAGGCCTGGGCGTTATCGGCCAGGCCTTCAAAGACACGCACCAAATCGCGCAAGGCGGTGTGCACCTTGGCCTGATCGGGCGCGGTTTCGGCGGCCAGGGCCAGCAAGGCATTGAGCTGGATAAGGATGTCCTCGAGGGCGACGGTTTGCAGTTCGCTCTGGCGCGCCAGGGTGCGCGCGAACACGGCCAGGCCGGCTTCAACCGCCTCGCCGCCCAGCGACAGCCGGTACAGGAAACGGGCGCGGTAGAAATCCTCGACGCTCGAGACGCGCGCAGTATCAGGATGGGCTTCCAGGTTGCCCCAGTCGGCCAGGGCCGACAGTGCCTGCTGGATTTCCTCGATCGGGGGAGTCGCACCCGGCCAGCGCGCCTCGATCTGCACCTCGTCCGGACGCAACTGCAGCCGGAACTGCCGCTTCGCGGCGGCGAAGGTATCCATGATCGCCCGGTACAGCGCTGCCTTGTCCGCCGCGATGTGGCGGAACAGGTCTCCAGCGGATTGGGCGAGCGTGGTCATCGGGTCGGGCGGCGGAGCGGTCAATCCCCGACTATAGTGCCGGGTTGCGTAAAGGTCAACGTACAGCGGGTTTTGCGGGTTCGGCGGATCATCGGCGCCTTGGGCAATAGCTGCGTGCTTGAACTGAGCGCGCAAATGCAAAAAGCCCACCAGTTCTCACTGGCGGGCTTTCGCATTTACTACATATAACTAGCCTGACGATAACCTACTTTCACACTGGTTGCAGCACTATCATCGGCGCAAAGTCGTTTCACGGTCCTGTTCGGGATGGGAAGGGGTGGGA
>Ga0308160_10004003_pt1 | contig 16098 bp, 13 predicted proteins | sample PhyFR1_FD_201036 | JGI IMG/M metagenome (GOLD analysis project Ga0308160, IMG submission 201036) | Phyllosphere microbial communities from UC Gill Tract Community Farm, Albany, California, United States - DLSLF.R1 | ecosystem: Host-associated > Plants > Phyllosphere > Unclassified | place: USA...
GAGCTCTCCGCCAACCCGCGCGACGCGGCAGCGATCGGCGCCGCGTCGCTGGTCCTACAAGGCACGATCGCCCCGGGACACGGGCCGGCGCTCACACGCTGAGTCGCCGGTCAGCCGAGCCGCGCAGCAGCACCCAACTCGTAGACGCCGACCCCGAAGGGCGGCAGGGACACCGGCCCGACGGCGGTCTCGCCTCCGAGCTCGTACAGCAATCCGTCGGTGACGGCGGTGAAGGTCGTCGGCTGGTCGCTCTGGCTGATGAACCACACGAATCGTCGACCGTCCCGATGCCGCATCCCCCCGGTCATGACCGTGCTGTCCTCGACGCGGACCTCGGGTTCCGCGCCGGCCTCAGCAGCGAGCGCGGCGTAGAGCTCCCAGGTCGGCTCGGGGTTGACTCGGGCAACCGCTGAGGCGAAGTACTCGATCGGGTAGGTGGACAGGATCATCGAGCCGCTGCCGACCCGGCGCCTGATGAGGGCCGGCCGGCCGGCCCCGTCCGTCGCGATCACCTCGGCGTCGACCGGTTCGACGGGCAGATGGGAACGGCCTTCGACCGTGCCGCCGACCACGAATGTGAGGGTCGTGCCGCGGGCGATCCCGCCGAAGTCCGCTTGGAACTCGAGAGTGACGGTGTCGTCGAGGACTGGCTCGATGAGGCCGTACCGCAGGCGCTTGCGCACCCCGAAGAGATCGTCGAGTTTCGGCCACCAGGAGCCGCGTTGGTTCGCGTGGATCCCGTTGAAGTACGAGGCGTAGACCGTCGCTCCCGCCGAGGCACGCCGTTCCAGCTCAGCCCAGGTCGGGGCGAGGAGCGCTTTGGTCGACGGGACGATGATCAGATCGAGATCGTCTGGGAGTCCGTCCAGCTCGCGGACGACGCCGATGGGCAGGTCTGCCGTTCGTGCCGCGACGTACGCCTGCCGCGCGACTTGGAACACCGTCGGCCCGTCCTCCCGTGCGGTGAAGGCGTAGGGCGACTCGAGGAAGGACGACACCAGCAGACCGACACGAGTGTCCGGCCGCTCGAGGCCGGTGAAGTCCAGCTCGGCGAGCGTCGCCGCGAAGTCGCGTACCTCGAGCAGCTGCGCCTTCGGGACCCCCTGCTCGGTGACGAGACCGAAGTGCATCTCGAACGGGTGGTGCGTGTACGGCTCACGGTCAGAGAACGCGTCGTAGTCCACGTTGTTCCACGGGATCCACGCTGTGGCACCGGCGAGGAGCGTCGAATGCAGCACCTGACGGTAGTAGTGCGCGGCGTTCTCGTCGTCGACGTAGTCCGAGGTCACCCCGAATTCCTCCATGACGACCGGCTTGCCACCGAGGTCCAGCAGCTCGCAGATGAAGGCCGCACCGAGGTGCTGGCGCACCGGGTCATCCTCCATGCGGTAGACGTGTGGCCCGAAGAAGTCGATCAGCGGCTCGAGTTCGCGGACCCGGAAGCCGTTGTCGTTCCCGGTGATCTCGACGCCCCAAGCACCCTCGCCGACGGACACCGGCTGGGTTCCGCCACCGGCCCGTACGGCGTCGATCAGCAACTGTGCCCAGGCGGTGACCGCCTCGGCGTCGATCGTGTCGATCCCACGCGATCGCCAGTCGGCGTAGATCGGCACCTCGTTCGTCAAGAGCCAACCGTCGATCGCCGGACTGTCCGTGAACCGCGAGACGACCTCGCGGATGTACCAGGCCTGACGGCCCACGAACCACACATCGGAGAAGACGTCCCGCCCGTCACGCCAGATCGGGTCCCAGTTCTGCGCGGACATGTGTCCGACCAGGAACGTCGGGATCGTCCACATCCCCGCGTCGACATGCCGCTGGAGGAAGTCCGCGAAGTGCGCCAGCATCTCCTCGGACAGCCGGCCGGGCTCGGGATGGAAGTCCGGCCAATACAGGAAACTGCGGGTGTGCGTGATGCCGTGCGCGCGGAGCTGCTCCAGCTCCTCCGCCACGACATCGCCGTCGTAGTCCCGCCACATGAGGGGCCCACCGGTGCGCGACCAGTAGTTCACCCCGATCAGGGCATCGACGCCGTCCGGGGTCGGAAGTTTGGCGGCATTCCGCTTCATGGATGTCCTTCAGTGGTGGGTGAGTTGGCTTGTACGCCCAGGGTCATCGGCTGGATGGAGCACCGGTCAGTGCGGCGTGGCGTCCTGCCACGTCGAATGGTCCAGCTGCACCGACTCGATCGCCGTCCAGAGCGCGTCGTCGATCCGGACGGCGGCGAGGTCGAGCGTGTGCGTGTAGTCCTCGAGTCGTTCCAAGCCCACGATCGTCCCGGTGATACGCGGATCGCGGAGCGACCACTGCAGTGCGGCGGCGGCGAGTGGGACGCCGGCCTCGTCGCACAGGCGACCGATGCGGTCGACGGCCGTGAGCATCGTGCCTGGCGCGGTCCCGTAGGCGTACCTCGTGGTCCGGACAGGCCACCTGGTGAGCAGCCCGCCACCGTAGGGAGCCGCGTTCAGGACACCGAGACCCGCAGCCGCGGCCTGGGTCAGCAACGCATCGGACGAGCGGTCGACGAGGGTGAATCGATTGTGCGTGATGAGCGCCTGGAACCAGCCGGTGTCGACGAATCGCGACAGCAGCTCTGCGGGTCCACCCGAGATCCCGAGACCACCGATGAGTCCTTCCTCCCGAGCGGCGACGAGCGCCGCCACCGGGCCGTCATCGGCCATCGCGAGCTCCCAGGTGGTGTTCTCCGGATCGTGCAGGTAGACCATCGGGAGGTGTTCGACGCCGAGCCGTTCCATGCTCTGCTCGAGCGATCGACGCATCTGCGGCGCGGAGAAGTCATCGGTCCCCGGCTCACGATCGGCCTTCGTCTGCACCGACAGCCGTCCGCCAGCACCGCCGAGCTGCGCAAGCACCCAGGCGATGCGGCGCTCGCTGTCACCGAAGCCGTAGTTGTTGGCCGTGTCGATCGTGGTGACGACACCGTCGTCCGCCATGGCGGCGGCGAGTTCGAGGCTCTCCTCCGGCGAGGACCCCGAGCCGTCCTCCCGACGCCGCCACCCGGCTGCGCCCGCAATGATCGGACTCACCCACACACCCGTGTCGCCGAGGGCCCGTGGTTCGACGAGCGTCGCGATCCGATCTGTCATGGTCATCCTTTCAATCCGCCGCTGATGAGGTCGAGCTTCCAGAAGCGCTGCAGGAACAGCATGAGCGCCACGAGCGGGATGAGCGACACGAACGCACCGACGATGGCCGTCGTGTACAGCAGCTCCTTCCCGTCACCGGTACTCAGGAGCGTGAAGAGCCCGAGGGTCAGCGGATACAGCCGCTCGTTGGACAGCATGAGGTACGGCAGCAGGAAGTTGTTCCAGGTGCCGATGAAGTGCAGAAGGAACACGGTCACGAGCCCCGGCACCATGATCGGGAGCGCGATCCTTCGGAAGATCGAGAACTCCCCCGCCCCGTCGATCCTGGCCGCTTCGAGGAGGTCCGACGACACCGAGGAGGTGGCGTAGACGCGGCAGAGGAAGATGCTGAACGGGCTGATCACCATCGGCAGGAGCACCGCCCAATACGTGTTCGTCAGACCGAGTCCCGCCATCACGAAGTACTGCGGGATCGCGAGTGCGATCCCGGGGATGAGCACCCCGCCGAGGAGGATCCGGAACATCGTGTCGCGGCCGGGGAACCGGAACTTCGCCAGCGCGTACCCGGCGAGCGCCGACACGAGCACGCACAGCACGGAACCGCCGAGCGAGTAGACGATGGTGTTGCCGATCCACGACAGGAAGACGCCGTCCTGCATGGTGAACAGCTTCTCGAGGTTCGAGAGGAAGCCGGTGCCCGGGGCGAGCGTGAAGGTGGAGAACAGCTCCTGCGGTGACTTCGTCGAGGCCATGACGACCCAGACGAGTGGCGCGAGGCAGTACGCGGCACCCACGACGAGGATGACCGTCGGGATCAACGATCCGCGGTGGTGTCGTCGGGGCACGACGGCACCCGAAGCCGGAGCTCCGACGGGGAGGGTGGTGGTGGTCATGAGGCGTCGCTCCGATCCCGGGTCACGCGCAGCAGGATGGCCGAGGCCACGAGGGTGAAGGCGGCGATGATGACCGCGGTCGCCGCTGCGCCGTTGATGTTGTCGTTCGTGAACGCGTCGGTGTTGACCTTCATCAGCGGGAAGAACGTGGAGCTGATGGTGTCGGTGAGTGGACGGAGGGCGGTCGGCTCCGCGTAGGCCTGGAGCGTCCCGATGAGGGCGAACAGGGAGGTGAGGACGAGCGACGGCGCGATGAGGGGGATCTTGATCCGCACCGCGATGTCGAACTCGGAGCAACCGTCGATGCGGGCCGCCTCGTAGACCTCGGCCGGGACGGCGCGGAGTGCCGTGAACATGATGACCATGTTGAAACCGAGCGATCCCCAGATGCTGATGTTCGCGAGTGCGGCGATGACCGACCCGGAGGCGAGCGGTTCGACCGCGGGGAGCCCGACTGTCGTGAGCACCGCGTTGAGGGGACTGGTCGACGGCAGGTACAGGAAACCCCACATCATTGCCGCGATGACGCCGGGGATCGCATACGGCAGCAGGATCCCGGTCCGCCAGATCCGTGCACCCCGGATGCTGGGGAGGTCGAGCAGGAGCGCGAAGAGGAGCGCGATGCCGAGGGTGCACGGGATCACGATGACGGCGTACAGACCGAGCCGACCGACGCTGGCGACGAACTCGGGATCGGTGAGCGAGGTGACGTAGTTGTCGATGCCGACGAAGGTCTGCTCGCGGGCACCGTACCCGCCGGAGCCGGCCGGGACGCGTTGACCGAACAGACTCAGCACCACGGCGTAGCCGATGGGGGCCACGAGGAACAGCAGGAAGAGCACGATGGCCGGGAGGAGGAACAGGTAGGGCGCGAACGGGACCGGGGTCCGATGTCGCGGTACCCGGGTGCGGGCACGGTCAGTGGGCGGAGGCGACGCGCTCGTGGGCGTCAGGAGCGGCGTGGTGTTCATTCGACGTCGAATCCCGACTTCGCCAGGTCCGCACGGACCGTCCTCTGGACGGCCCGGAGGGCATCGGCGAGGGAGCGACCGGCTTGGAGCGCTTTGCCGACCTGGTCCGTGTACGCGCTGAAGGCCACCGTCGTGTTCGGTCCCCAGGTCACATCGGTGGTGTCGGCGGCGACGTCGAGCAGGATGTCGTGGAAGTCCTCCTGGCCTGCAGCGGCCTTGTCGGCCGGCTGCGGGATGCTCGCATAGACGTCGAGGCCGGGTGCCGACGCCGGGAAGTTGCCGCCCTGCTCGATCATGGCGCCCTGACCCTCGGTGGTGGAGCCGAGCCAGGCGAGGAACTCCGCCGCCTGCTTCGGATGCTTCGACGTCGTCGTGACGAGGCTGGACGAGCCGCCCTGGAACCCGACGCCGGGGTCGTCGTCGGTCCAGCTCGGCAGTGGCGCGATCCGCCACTTCCCGATGGTGTCCGGTGCTCCGGTCTTCACGGAGGATCCGGTCGCGCCCCAGGATCCGATGACCTGGGTCAGGATCTTGCCGGAGTTCAACTGGGCGTTGAACTCCGGTGTCCCGCTCGCGCTGGCGGAGACGACGCCCTCACTGACGAGTCCGTTCCAGTAGTCGGCCACCTTCGTCGGCGCCGTGCCGTCGATGTCGACCGACCAGGTGTCGTCGTCGAGCGACCACCAGTCGCCTCCTGCCTGGGCGGTGAGACCGGCGAGCCACCCGGCATCGCTGGTCGGGAAGTTCGCGAGGACCGCGTCCGGTGCGGCCTGCTTCGACTGGCGAGCGGTGTCTGCGAACTCGTCCCATGTGGTCGGCACGGACAGTCCGTATTGTTCGAAGAGGTCGGCGCGGTACATGAGCAGCATCGGGGCCTGGTCGAGCGGGACGCCGTAGACCCCGCCGTCGCCGAGGTTGACGAGGTTCCAGACGGCCGGACTGTACTGATCCTCGATCCCGCCCACGTACTCGCTGATGTCCGCCGCGACGCCGCTCGAGATGTACGAGGGGAGCCACTGGTATTCGGCGAGGGCGAGGTCGGGGCCTTCCCCGGCACGGACGGCCGCGTTGAGCTTCGTGAACTGGTCGGTGCCACCACCGACGTTGGTGACCTTGACCTGGATATCGGGGTGCTCAGCGTTCCAGGCGTCGGCGATGCCTGGTGCGCCGGCCCACCAGGTCCACCAGGTCAGGGTCACCGGCCCGCTCTCGGTGGCGGTTGTGCTGTCGCTCCCGGCGGAGCATCCGCCGAGCGACAGGGCTCCGACGACTGCTGCGGTGATCCAGACGGCTGATCGCTTCATGGAATTACCTCCTCGTAATCCTTCGGTGATGCACCGGTCGTCAGGACGGCCGATGCTGTTGTCAGGAACAGTAGCTTATGTTCAAGCCTTGGACAAACTTAGGCGAGTGCATCCACCGTTTCGCCGCCAAGCAGCCATCCGAGGCTGCGGCGCACGAGGATCTGGCGCTCGGGCGAGTCGAACGAGCGGACGTCGTGCCCCAGCGCGTCGTACACGACGCGAGCGAGCCCCGACCGGTGCGTCCACAACACGGGATGACGCACCCCCTCGTGCTCGTGGAACGCGAGCGGGTGGACCGCCTCGGAGACCCGGAGGTGCGTGTAGCGCTCATCCCAGACGGTGAAGTCGCCGAGACCCCGCGTGATCGGGTGCCCGGTGTCGGGCACCTCGATGAGCGCCTCGCCGATCTCGGGGTGCATCGAGACACCGCCGACCCAGCGACCCCCGATCACCCGCTCCCAAGCCGGCATGTGGGGGAACGACGTGGCTGAGACGTGATGCGACCAGATCGACCCGCCATCGCGCGCGTAGGCCTCGAACCCCTCCTGCGCCGCCGCGAAGGTCGACGACTCCAGTCCGTGCCGTGTGGGATTGCCGACCATGAGGACGAGGAGGTCGACATCGTCGAGTGACGCCAGCTCCTCCTCGACCGCGCCACTCACCCGGACCTCGAGCCCCTCGTCGCGCACGAGCCCGGCGAGCCGGTCCGAGGTCGCTGCGAAATCGTGCCAGGGGTCCGCATAGCGCCCCTCGCCACGAAGAATGAGTACGTTGTGCATGCCGGTCTCCTCGATCACGTGGTATTTGTGCAAGACTAGAACTTATCAGCTCGCGCGGCACCCGTCGCGGAGGAACCCGTCGAGAGGACCCCATGAGCATCGGAACCGCCTCCGGGCACACCCTCGAGGACATCCGCCGGCGAAACGTCTCGGCCGTCCTCGCTCTCGTCCACGGTGACGGAGGGCTCTCCCGGGCGGAGCTCACCAGGCGCACCGGCCTTTCCCGCTCGTCGGTGGCGACCGTAATCTCCGACCTCGAGCTCGCCGGCGTCGTCCGCCAGGAGGCCGCTCCCCCGGCAACCAGGGTCGGACGCCCGTCTCCGGTGGTCATCCCGACCGATCGCTTCCTCGCGGTGTCCGTGAACCCCGACGTCGACGGAGTCCAGGTGGCGCTCTGCGCCCTGGGCGGACGGATCGTGGCGAGGACCTTCCGCCCGAGCGACCGGGTCGTCACCCCGAGCGAAGCCGCGGCTATGACCGCGGACGCCGTCCGCGAGCTGCAGACGACCGTGCCGGACTCCCGTCTCGTCTCACTCTGCGCCGCCATGCCGGGGCGCGTCGACAAAGCCGGCGAGGACGTCGTCTACGCACCGCACCTGCGGTGGCGGAACGTGCCGTTCGCGTCGATGCTACAGGAAGCGACCGGCATCCCCTCCCGCGTCGCCTTCGACGCCGCCGTGGGACTGACCGCTGAACGCCACTGGGGTGCTGCTCGCGACACCGGCGACGCCGTGTACCTGTACGGCGGCCCCGGCGGCATCGGAGCAGCAGCTCTCGTCGACGGCCGCATCCTGCAGGGGGCGAACGGCGGCGTGGCCCGCCTCGGTCACCTGCTCGTCGCGCCCGACGGCCCTGTGTGCAGTTGCGGCAACGTCGGCTGCCTCACCACCGTCGTCTCCTCACATGCCATCGCGACGGCCACGGGTGCGGCCTCGGTCGCCCTCGCCGACCTCCGTACCGCACTGGCCGAGAGCTCGGCGTCCTACAAGACGGGTGTCCTCGATCGGCAGCTGGAACACGTCGCGACCGCCATCCGGATCATCACCAACATCTACGACCCCGAGATCGTCGTCATGGGTGGATTCTTCGGCCTGCTCCTCGAACAGGGCGACGGGGCGATCCGGCGGCGACTGTCCGACGAGACAATCTCCGCCCTGCGCAGCCCCGCTCGACTCGTCGAGCCGCGGCTCGGTGAGAGCCAGCTCCTGGCCGGGGCCAGCGACGTCGCGTTCGCCGCGCTCCTCCGTGATCCACTCGGCTTCACCGCCCTCGAAGCGATCGCATGAGCCACACGCCCCGACCGGTGTCCTCGACGGGACACCGGCGTTGAGCGCGGGCGACGCGACCCCGATGGCCGACGACTTCGCGCGCAGGCGGATCGCCTACGTCATCGCGCTCGGCCTGCTGCAGACACTCAGCACCTTCACGATCGACATCTACCTCCCCGCTTTCCCGCAGATCGCGGGCACGTTCGACGTCTCGGAGTCGTCGATCCAGTTCACCTTCACGGGCGCGATGATCGGCATGGTCCTCGGGCAGTTCTTCGCCGGCCCGTGGAGCGACGCCGTCGGTCGGCGCCAACCGATGCTCATCGCGACGGTCGTGCACGTCGCCGCCTCGATCGCCTGTGCCCTCGCACCGTCGGTCGAGATGCTGGTGGCCGCGCGCGTCCTCCAGGGCGCGGCTTCCGCCGCCACGGGTGTCATCGCGCTCGCCATCGTCCGCGACCTCTACTCCGGACTCCCGATGATGCGCATGTTGGCTTCGATGTCGCTCATCTCCGGTATGGCGATCGCCGTCGGACCGCTGTTCGGATCGCTGTTGCTCGAGGTCATGGAATGGCGGGGGGTCTTCGCGTCCCTCGCTGGATACGGGCTCGCGATCGGGCTGCTGGTCCTGATCCTCATCGGTGAGACGCTGCCACCGGAACGCCGACACCCCGGTGGACTGCGCGCCCGCGCTTCGGCGATGCGTCGAGTCGCCTCCGACAGGCCTTTCGTCGGGCTCGTGCTCGTGACCTCGCTCGCCTGGGCCGGCATGTACAGCTACCTCGCGGCATCGTCGTTCCTGTTCCAGCGCGTCTACGGCCTCAGTGAGCTGCAGTACGGCCTCGTCTTCGCCTCGCACGCGCTCATGATGCTCCTCGGCACGCAGCTCGGGGTTCGTATCGCCCATCGCATCGAACCGCGCCGAATCGTGATGCTGTCCACCGCCGGGCTCGGGATCTCCGCCATCGGGCTGCTCATCGTCGGACTGCTCCCGGTGGGGCCGCTCGTGAGCATCATGGTGTTCCTCTGGGCGTTCACCTTCTTCCTCGGGGTGAACACCCCCTGCATCCAGACCCTCGCGCTCGCTCGGCACGGCGGCGATGCCGGCACGGCGGCGAGCCTGCTCAATGCCACTCGGCAGGGCTTCGGCGCGCTCGCCACCCCGATCGCGGGGTTCATCGGTGTGACGAGCGCCGCCCCCGTGGCCGCGGTCATGGTGGTCGGACAGCTCGCCGCGATCATCATCCTGTGGGTCGTCGTCCGGCCGGGACGCCTCGACCCCATCGACTGACGGCGGACCACGGAGCGACGCCCCGGACCGAGGGAGGTCCGAGGCGTCGCGATCCATGGCGCATGGTGGATCATGGGCGGGGCGAGGTCACCCCTTGATCGCGCCGGTCAGCATGCCCTTCGTGAAGTGCCGTTGGATGAACGGGTAGACGATCAGGATCGGCAACGTAGCGAGGACCACGACCGCCATCTGCACGGACTGCGAGGGTGGTGTCGGGACGTCCGAACCGATGATGTCCGTGAGCACGGACCCCTGGATCACGTACTGGTTCAGTACGACCTGCACCGGCCACAGGTTCGAGTCGTTGATGTACAGCAGGGCGTTGAAGTAACTGTTCCAATAGCCGACGGCGTAGAACAGACCGACGACAGCGAGCACGGGCCTTGAGAGCGGCAGGATGATCTTCCACAGGATCCGGAAGTCGCTCGCCCCGTCGATCCGCGCGGACTCGACCAGGCTCGCGGGGATGCTCATGAAGAAATTGCGCACGACCACCATGTTGAACGCCGAGATCAGGCCCGGGAGGATCAGCGACCACAGCGTGTTCAGGAGACCCAGGTTCTTCATGAGCAGGTAGTTCGGGATGATGCCCGCGCCGAAGAACATGGTGAAGACGACGATGAGCAGTATCGCCCTGGTCCCCGGCACCTGCCGGGTGCGGCTCAGCCCGTACGCCATCGTCACTGTGAACACGAGCGACAGGGTCGTGCCGACGATCGTCACGAACGCGGAGATGAGGAGCGACCGGGTCACGATGTCACCCGAGAGGATGGCCTCGTAGGCATCGAGGGAGAAGGAGGTGGGCAGGAAGCCGCTGGTCTGGGCGTCACGCGACGCGAAGCTCATCGCGATGATGTACACGAACGGGTACAGCATCACGACGACGATGAACGCGATCACGCTCGCCTTAAGCGCTTGGACGTGGACAGCGGGTCGTCCCATCCAGGCGGGACGATCACTCACGACCCGCCGTCGTGGTCTGCGCGGCAGCGGAATCCGCCGAGTGCGGTCCTCCTGCGGCGCGTCCGTCGTGGTGGTCGATCGTGCTGTCGTGGTCGTCACAGGACGCCCTCCGTTCCCATTCGTTTCGCCAGGCGGTTCGCGCCGAGCACCAGCAGCGTTCCGATGATGCCCTTGATGAGTCCCGCGGCTGCAGAGATGCCCCAGTCGCCGCCGACCACACCGCGGAAGTACACGAAGGTGTCGATGACCTGTGCCGCATCCGCGCCGACGATCGGTTGCTGCAGGAGGAGCTGTTCGAAGCCGACCGTCAACACGTTTCCGACGGTGAGGACGAGGAGCAGGGAGATGACGGGGACGAGGCCTGGAAGGGTCACGTGCCACATCTGGCGCCAGGGTTTGGCGCCGTCGACCGCTGCGGCCTCGTAGAGCTCCTGGGGGATCGCCGCGATCGCGGCGAAGAAGATGATGGTGCCCCAACCGATGTCCTTCCAGATCACCTGCGAGGTCACGAGGAGCTTGAAGGTGTCCGGGTTGGACATGATGTTGACGCCGTCGATGCCGATCGACTCGAAGAGGCCAGCCACCGGTCCTGCACCACCGAGGATCTGCTGCCAGATCGAGATGACGATGACCCAGGAGATGAAGTGCGGCAGGTACACGACCGATTGCACGATGCGTTTGATCCGCGACGACAGCAGGCTGTTCAGCAGCAGCGCGAGCAGGATCGGAGCCGGGAACGAGAAGACGATCTGGAGGAGCGCGATCTGGATCGTGTTCACGACCGCCCGACCGACCTCCGGGTCGCCGAGGATCCGCGAGAAGTTCTCGAACCCGACCCACGGTGATCCCTCGATGCCGAGGAAGGGTGAGAAGGCTTGGAACGCTACGACGTTGCCGAAGATCGGCACATAGGCGAACAGGACGAAGAAGAGGAGCCCGGGGAGGATCAGGGCGTACATCCGCCACTCACGCCGCATGCGGGTCGGTAGCGGCGTCCGATGACGACGCACCGCGTCCTCCCGGCGTCGGTCGCGGGCGGCGGACCGATCAGCCCTGGTCTGGAGCTGCGTCACCGGGTCACCCACGCTCATCGAGGAGCTTGCGGTAGTCGGCCTTGACCTGGTCACCGCCGGCCTTCCTCCAGTCGGCCCGCCAGTCCTTGATGGCGGAGACCGACAGCTTGCCGGAGACGATCTTGTTGCGGTAGTCGTCGTTGATCTGGGTGAGCTGTGCACCTCGGCTCGTCTGCGTCGTGGAGGTCAGACCGACGACCGGGCTGTCCACTGCCGCGGTCGTCAAGTACTCCATCTGCGCGACGAGGCTGTCCGCGCGCGGCGCGTTCTCGTTGTTGAGCACGATGTAGGGCGGAGCCGTGACGCCGAGCCACTTCAGACCCTGGAGGTTCGCCAAAGCGGTCGCGTCATCCGTGGAGACGATCTGCTTGTTCGGACCGAAGGTGTAGTTGTACCCTTCCAGACCGGAGCCGCCGATGAACAGGTTCTCCTCGGTGCCGAACGGGGCCGCCCACCAGTCGAGGAACCGCAGCAACTCGGCCAGGCGCTTCGGGTCCTTCGCGGCCGACGCCGAGATACCGTCGAACCCTCCGTAGCCGGGGCCCGCCTGCACGACGATCTCACCACCGTCGTGCCCTGGGGGCATCAGGTATCCCACTCGCGCACCCGGCGTGCCCTCCTCGACCTGCAGCATGCCCTGGGACGACAGCCATGACGGGTCGTCGAGCTCGAAGGCGATCGAACCCTCGAGCCAGAGCTGCTTCTCCTTGCTGCGCTGCGAGTCGGAGCCGAGCGCGATGGCGTCGGGATGGAAGACCTTCCGCTGCCAGAGGTCCGCGAGGTACTCCATGCTCGCCTCGAACGCGTCCGTCTCGATCGAGTGGACGAGTTTGCCGCCGGACGACAGGGTCCAATCGGCCCCGGCCCCGAACATCCACCTCGTGAGCATCTGGATCTGTCCGGTACCGAGACCGCCGACGGCCCAGACGCGACGGCCAGCGTGCTCACCGAGTTTCGCGATCTCGGCGAGGACGTCGGCGAAGGCGGCGGCGTCTGCGGGCTGTCCGGTGGCACCGACCGCTTCCATGAGGTCCGTGCGGATGACCGGGCAGGACGTCATCCGTGGGCTCGTCCGCGGGACGCCCATGATGCGATTGCCCTTCGCCGAGTTGCGCCACGCATGGGTCTCGAGGTTGGCGAGGTTCGGGTATTCGAGGACAGCGTCCCCGCCCAGAGCGTCGGACAGGTCCGCGAACGCTCCGGCCTGGATCGCCTGTTGTACGGCCGGCACCTCGTCGCGGAGGTACATGATGTCCGGGAGGGTGCCGCCCGCGAGCGTCGTGGCGACCTTCGCGTCGTAGTTGTCTCCAGAGGCATAGCTCGGCTTGAAGTCGGCGTTGATGCGCTTGTTCAGCTCCTGCCAGAACGGGTTGGACTCGAGCGCCGCTGGCGGCGAGAAGTACAGCATCTGGAAGGTCTTGAGCTCTCCACCGCGCCCGGGCGCAGCGGCGACGCTGGTCCAGTAACTCGCCGGGTAGGCGGTGTACACGGGCTGGACCCCGGCCACCTTGCTCACGATCGCGGTCGCATCGGCGGCGCGTTGGGCGCGGAAGGTGGGCAGCAGGAGTTCGGATCGAGCGGCTTGGCTCGAGACTCCCCCGGGAGTGCAAGCGGCGAGTGCGACGGCGGCGAGGCCACCGAGTCCGAGGCCGAGCGCCGAACGGCGGGTCAGTTGCAGGTCGTGCAGTGGGTTGTGTGACATCGGTCTTCTCCTCTGAAGCGGATGCTGATGGAGCGGATGTGGAACCTGGTCGAGCGTCGTTGGCCTCGGTCGCCGCGTCAGGAGACGGGCACGCCCTCATCGGCGCGGGCGAAGCGCCGACGAGCGGCGAGCGGATCGTCGACGAGGATGACGGACTCGTCGAACACCATGGTCGAGCGAGTGTCGCCGACCGGGTGCCAGGCGGGTCCGCTCGACGTGTCCGGTCGGCCGCCGGCCGCGAAGCACGCCCACGCTTCGCTCATGTACGCCGCCAGCGACGGTGGAGGTGTGTCGCCCAGTTCCTCCCGTGCGGCATCGCTGTCGTCGAGGTGCCGGAACACGAACGGCAGCTCGAGCGAGTGACCGGCGCGTCGTGCCCACACTGCGGTGTCCGGTCGGCTCCACGCGAACAGGTATCCGTAGGTGTTTGCGGCCGCCCCACGTCGGGCGTCGAGCAGCCGACTCACGGGCTGCCGGTACAGGCGGTCTGCCACGTATGACTCGAGTGCTTCGCGAGGCGCGGGTGGGATGCCGTCGTCGGCAGCGCATGCGGCGAGGTAGTCGTCGACCGTCCGGTTCAGCCCGTCCGCCCGGACCTCGCGGTCCAGCGTGGCGAGCGCCTCGCCGTCGGGCAGGCGGAGGAGGTCCACGTAGCCCGAGGCCTCGTTACGGTTGGTGCCGATGATCGCGTCGATGCCCGACCCGGCCCCGGCGGCGATCGAACGCAACGGCACGTCGTGCAGGAAGCGATGGTCGACGATGGGCCGGAAAGGGATGCCGGGCCCGCGACGCGTCGCCCGCCAACGGTCCACGACCCGTTCCTGGGCGGCGATCAGATCCGCCGCAGACGCGGTGAGGAGGCGTCCGGCCGAGGCCCTCGGACCGGCGAGTTCCTCGAGCAACTCCGCCGTGACTTCGGCGGCCTCGTCGAGGGTGTGGACGCGCTCCGCCGTCGCGCTCTCGATGATCACCCGTTGGAACGGGGCGTCGCCGGTGCTCTCGGCGAGCAATGCGGCCACGGCGACGCCGCCCGCCGACTGCCCCATCACGGTGATACGGCTCGGGTCACCGCCGAAGTCGGCGATCTCGTCTCGGACCCATTCGATACCGGCGAGCGTGTCGCGGAGCGCGAGGTTGCCGGCATCCGCGTACCGCTCGCCGAGCAGGTGGTCGAGCCGGAGATAGCCGAGTGCCCCGAGGCGGTAGGAGATCGAGACGACGATGATGCCGTGCGCGGCAGCGAGCCGCGCGCCGTCGCACAGCGGATGCGCGTTGGATCCGTAGAGGTGAGCACCACCGTGCACCCAGATGAGGACTGGTGCCGGCGTGTCCGACCGCTCAGCCGGAAGCCAGACGTTCGCGGTGAGGCTGTCTCGTTCGCTCATCGGTGCTCCGCCGGCGCGGCCGGCGTCCTGCCAGGCGAGAGGACCCTGAGCACTCTTCCGGACACCGCGCCAGCCATCCGCTTGCACGGCCGGCTGGAACCGTTCGGCGATCCTCGCCGTCGGCAGCCCGAGGACGGCGAACGCACCACCGTCTGCTGTCTCGACGCGGTGACCGAGCACCCGGCCCTTCGATGTGACGAACTCCACCACGTGACTCCCATCGTCGTTGATGGATTGATCCTGCTCCAGGGCCGTAAAGTTGTCAAGCAACTTTTTCAAGCAGAACCCCTTCGAAAGCGCAAAGTCCCGAATTTTGGCATGACAATCTAGTGATCTCATCGCTAATGGTGTCAGACAACTTTGAAAGAACTCGCCTTGACGTGGAAAGTTGTCTGATACCTTCACGTCATGGAACACGCAGGATCCACCGAGACGCGGGTCGAGGACATCGCCGACGCCCTGCAGCAGCGGATCGCCGACGAGTTCGAGTTCGGCGCGAAGCTTCCCAGTGAATCCGAGCTCTCCGAGCGGTACGGGATCAGCCGGGCGACCGTCCGCGAGGTCCTGAAGATCCTCAGCGGCCGGGGTCTGATCGAATTGGGCCGCGGCCGCAGAGGCACGGTCACCCGACCGACGAGCCAGGTGCTCGGGATCCAACTCGGCGCACTGGTCCGACGGGACCCGCAGCGTCTCATCGAGCTCGCGCAGATCAGGGACTTCCTCGACGAATTCGTCGCCCAGCGCGCCGCCGAACAGTCGTCGCCTTCGGCATCCCACGCAGTGGACTCCGCTCGATCCGCGCTCGGGCGCATGCGCGACGCGGCGTCGGGCGATGCACTCGGCGTGGCCAACGGCGAGTTCCATGCGGCCCTCATCGACGCAGCGGGCAGCGAAGTGCTGTCTTTCCTCCTCGACGGGATCGAGAGCGCGTTGGTCTCGACACAGCGTTCCGCCTACGGGGGTCGACTCGTCCGCGATGAGAGCACCGTGGATTCGCTCGCGGTCCACGAGCAGCTGTTCGACGCCGTCGCTGCGGGAAAGCCCGATGACGCGAGAACCGCCGCTCGAGAGCACGCCAGGCTCGTTCGAGCCGGGCTCCGCCAGCGGGTCGCCGCACTGCTGGGGATCCGCTGAGTCGTCGCACCCGTTCACGAGGGCCCCGACCGTGACCCCGGCGGCCGCGCGGTCAGAGCGCGCGCGGACCGACGAGGTCACGGCATCCCGCCTACGGCAGGACCACTTCGCCCTGGTTGAACACCCGCGGATGGAAGTACGCGTTCTGGATCTCGGCATTGGAGTTGTTGCCACGCAGTTGCTCCGACCAGATCATGAAGTACGACCAACGCGTCTGCGACTGCAGGA
>Ga0308160_10004004_pt1 | contig 16098 bp, 21 predicted proteins | sample PhyFR1_FD_201036 | JGI IMG/M metagenome (GOLD analysis project Ga0308160, IMG submission 201036) | Phyllosphere microbial communities from UC Gill Tract Community Farm, Albany, California, United States - DLSLF.R1 | ecosystem: Host-associated > Plants > Phyllosphere > Unclassified | place: USA...
CCCCCCCCGAGCAAGAGGGACGCGCTATGAGCTTGCCGACTGGGAAGGGCGGCACGTTCGGTCAGCGGAGATTGCGGCAGCGAAGAGGCGGAGTGGAGGAAAGCCACAAACCAGCTGGACGACGGGCACTTGTTGCCGCTCGCTGCCAGACCGGATGCGAACGGAGGGAGGAGGGAAGGCCAGCTGGCGTCAGCCCGAGTGCGGCTTACGACGCTTCTGCGACGGGCTGGAGCCGACGACGCACTGAAGGAGAAGCACAGCGTCTGCTCGCCGTGCCGCATCGCAATGTACTTGCCGTCTCGAGCGGGCTCGGCCGGGAACACGGCAAATCCGGCTGCTGTCGTTTTGTCCTTGCATTCGTGGACATTACTGGGAGTCAAGACAGCCAGAGATCAGCCAGGAGTGAGCGAGTCGAGATGAGAGGGAACTCACTGGTCCTTGAAGCCGCAGCGGTACTGAGGAGCGCAGACAGATGAGCGTCAGTCGGCTGCGGCGTCTGTCATAGACGGGCAGGTTCGGGCATCGACGCACGCAGTGGCTCTTGCTGATCGATTTGGTCGGCGGTGGCGCCTGACGGGGCGGCCCGCTAAAAGGGGCCGCCGGCTGCTGCAGCATCGGCGGCGGAGGTGGCGGCAATGGAGGCGCAGGTGGAAAGGGCGGCTTCTGGCCCGCTCCTCCGGGCGGTCCGTACCTCAAGCTGCCGTCGTTGAACGCCAGCGGCCGGCCCCAATCGGCGGCATACGGTTCGTCCATCCTCGGCCGCTTGAATCGGCCGTCGTCGTACCCATCAAAGCCACCAATCGGCATCGGCGGCGGCGGCGGACCGGGAGGTCGCGAATAGTAGTCGCTGTCCAGAGCAGAATCGGAGGAGGGCCGCTTCACGGGGTAGCCGCTCGGCGGGTGCGCAGAATAGCTCGGGTGCGAAGAGGGAGGATAGTGGGGGGCCGGAGGGTGAGGACCCGGCCGACCAGACGAGCGCGCTCCGTCCCGCCGGGCAAGAGCTTCGTCCATCCAAGCCGGCCGGCCAAACATCTTCTGCCCTCCGCCGGAGGCCGAGCCATTGGTGCTGCGGCCGGCAGAAGGCGAGCGCCGGTCGCTCGGCCGAGAAGACGAGCCAGTCAAAGCAGGCTGCACGGACGGACTCTGATGCGAGGGCGGTGAGCGCATGGTCTCCTGATTGTTGGCAGCCTCGGTTCGGAAGGAGCCGTGTATGGCGACGCTTTGCTTCACGCTCGGCGTACGGTCCGGCAAGGAGGGCGATGTGGATCGGCCGTCACGGTCCCGAAAGGTGCTGGCCAGCCTGTGGCTCATCTCGAACGTCTGAGGCTCGGCTTTGATCTGCTGCTCGGACGCGCGAGGACAAGTCGGCTGATTGGTAAAGAGAAGAGTGCGACGCACACCAAGCCCGGCAATGGCAGATTGATGCCCGACCGGCTCAGAAAGTGGGCTTGCGGTCAAGGGAGCAGACGCGGCCGACTTGCTGCCAGAAGGCCCACCAGTCGGCGCGGGCGCCGGAGACGTCGGCATGAAAAAGGAGAAGACCCTGGACAGCAGGCCGCCGCCGCCAAAAGCCGGTTTGGAGACAGGGTCGGTCAGATGCTCCGAGTGGGTCAAGGCTGCGAGGTCCGGTGCGATGCAAGCAGTCGAACGAGAGATGACGAGTGTCGGCGCAAGAGCGCGAAGGAGGGCGACGACGCTGTACGCAAGCCAGGATGAAGGCGAGAGCAGGTCAGCATCTCGCTCGCTGATCACGCACTGCGAGAGTGCGTACGCGTCGAGGTCGGCGTCCAGTCCCGTCAACTCTGAGCTGAAGCGCTCGACAAGCTGTCGACGATCACTCCCGCCGACGGCCCGAACCAGTGCCTCGCTGACCGCGTCGAGCACCGAAATCCGGAGCTCGTCTGGCAAGCGTCCGACCGCGAGCAGACCGGCCGCCGGACCTGCATCGGCCGCGCGGGCGAGTCGGCCCACCTGAAGGAGGAGTGCATCCGCCTGAGCGGTCGAGGAGAGACGTGTCGGCTGCGGCTGGCGAGAGTCGGCTGGGTCCTTGGCCGCCGTCGTCGAGATCGTCGGGGCCGGCGGAAGGAGGGCGACGCTCCGGCTGGACGAGTGCGACGGCGTCGGCGAAGGCAGGGCGTGGACGGAGGCCATCGCGTCTGCCTCAATGCGAGCGTCGGTCGGTCTGCAGTCCATCTGGAAGGGGAGTGCCGGCCAGAGGTCGCTGGGTCTGGATGCTACCGTCGTCGTCGATGTCGCAGGCTGCGCTGCTTGCCGCTGCTACTGCTGCCGATGCTGGCGGCGCGCCTGCGCCGTGGCTTTCCGGGGCGGCGCGCCCGCTCGCGTCCCTCCGACGGCCCCCCCTTCGACCTGCCATCGCCACCTCTCCCTCCCCTCCTTCCTTGCCCGTCGCAAGATGGCCTACAATCAGCAGCAGCAACAGCAGCAGTACCGCCAGCAGCAGCAGCCGACGTCTCAGCAGCAGCTACAACAACAACAATACTATCAGCAGCAGCAGCAGTCGGCCTACGCGCCCCCGCACCAGCGCCCGGGCCAGGCGTCCTCGTCCTCGTCCTCGCCGCACCGCGTTGCCAGCGGCGGCCATGGCGGCATGGAGGTTGACCAGCACGCAACCGACTATGTCTTCTTTGATCGGCATCCCGAGCTGTACGACAGCCTGCGGCCAAAGGCGAACGAGTGCCGCATGCGGCTCGAGCTCTGGTACAAGGACGGCGTCGAGGGGGCCGTCCAGCGTCGCGAGCGGTGGGTCCTCGTCCCCTCTCGACGTCTGCACTGTCTCGCCACCAGCTGGCGCCATGAGGGCTGGCCTCTTATGGACATAGTGGTTAGCGCTCCAGATCGCAAATGTTGCTCATTTGGGACTGTCCGCCGCTGCCCTGCGTCGACGCTGCAGTTCGCTCTGCAGCTCGAGCTCGCGCGACGGGGCCATCTCCCTTTACCTTGCCCTCGAGGCTCGCCCCCGCCTTCTGCTTCTTTACCCGCTGTGCCGTCTAGAGCTGATCTTCCTCTCCGTCTGGCTGCACGCCTGTTCATAGACGAATCGCGACGGAGCGCGCTCTTGCGGCCGACCACACGACGCCCGACCACCTCAAGCAGCGCAAGCTGATCCAGTACGGCCGTCAGGAGTCAAAGTTCGTTCCGATGCGGTCCCGCTCCGCAGCTGGGACCGGAGCTGACGTGCTTGGTCTTCTACAGCTTCCTGCGCATGAAGCGGACGAAGCTCGGCCTGCCCGACTTTCGCACCGTCAAGGTCATCGGCAAGGGCGCGTTTGGTGAGGTACGTCTGTCGCTCCCATTGCGCCTCGCCCCTTGCGCTTGTAGTTCACCACCGCCGTTTCGCGCCGCATACCTCACTTCAGGTCCGGCTCGTCCAGAAGATCGACACCGGTCGCATCTACGCGATGAAGACGCTGATGAAGAGCGAGATGTTCAAGAAGGATCAGGTCCGTCCAGCCAGAGCAGGACGAGCCGCCGGGCGCAGCAGCCACCCACCAGCCCTCGCCCAACGCATGTCTGACGCCCGTCTTGCTCCCCACTCGCTTCGCTCTCCCCCGGCTTCCTACCGCCTACCTGTAGCTCGCCCATGTTCGTGCAGAGCGCGACGTCCTAGCCGAGTCCAACTCGCCGTGGGTCGTGCCGCTCTACTTCTCGTTCCAGGACCCGCAGTACCTCTACCTCATCATGGAGTTCCTCCCCGGCGGCGACCTCATGACCATGTACGGCCCAATCTCTTCTCGTTTTGACTCCGATGCGCTCGGCGACTGACGACGGCGCCTCGCCCTGTTTGCCGTTACGCGCAGGCTCATCAAGTACGACACCTTCTCGGAGGACGTCACCAAGTTCTACATGGCCGAATGCATTCTCGCGATCGAGGCTGTCCACAAGCTCGGCTTCATCCACCGGTGCGGCCCCTCGCGCGGCGGATCCCTGCGCGTTGGTCTCTTGACGAGTGTCCTCTTTGACGTCCCCCCCTGCAGCGACATTAAGCCCGACAACATCCTGATCGACCAGCAGGGCCACATCAAGCTGTCAGACTTTGGCCTCTCGACCGGCTTCCAGAAGCAGCACGACTCGTCCTACTATGCGCGCCTGCTCGACGGCGGCTCGACCAACACGCCGACCTCGGCCGCAAGCAACGCCGGCAAGGAGCGCAATTCGGTCCTCGTCAACTCGATCCATCTGACCATGTCGTCCAAGGACACGATCGCTACGTGGAAGGCCAACCGGCGCAAGCTCGCCTACTCGACCGTCGGCACGCCCGACTACATCGCGCCCGAAATCTTCCTCCAGCAGGGCTACTCGAACGAGTGCGACTGGTGGTCGCTCGGCGCCATCATGTTTGAGTGCCTCGTCGGCTACCCGCCGTTCTGCTCGGAGAACGCGCACGACACATACCGCAAGATCATCGACTGGCAGCACCGTACGTCGGTCTTCTATCGTCAGGCATGCGTTCGCGAGCAGGCACCTGACCGCTCTTGTGCACTTTGCAGACCTGCACTTCCCTGACGACGTTCACCTGTCGCACGAGTCGGAGGACCTCATCAAGCGGTGCGGACTGATTTCTTCTGCTACCTCGGCGCGTGCTCACGTCGGCTGACGTCATCCTGCCCCTTCTGGTACACAGGCTGCTCAACAACGCCGACCAGCGTCTCAACATCAACCAGATCAAGGCTCACTCTGTGCGTCGACCTCCGCGCGCGCCTGCAGACCAAAGTGCTGACCGTCGCTACCGCCGCTCCGGGACAGTTCTTCTATGGCGTCGACTGGAACACGCTCCGGCACATCGAGGCGCCCTTCGTGCCGCACCTTAAGTCTGGCACCGACACGTCCTACTTCCCGACCGAGGACCTCGACGGCGTCCCGATGGACACCATGGTCGACCACAACGCTGGCAAGGGCGGCAAGGATCTTGCTTTCCTCGGCTACAGTGCGTTCCCCGCCTTGGGCTCCCCTGAGCTCGAAACGAGGAGGAAGCTGATGCGCCTCCCCCTGCGCTACGCCAGCTTTCCGACGCTTCAACCAGTCATGATGCGCGCGTCTCTCTACTCTCCCGGAACCGCCTCGCTCCGAGCGCCTGCTGGCTCAGGCTGCCCCGCACCCTCCCCCCCCCCTCCCCCTCTCCTTCCTCCGCCCTTCACGACTCATCTGGCTCTGTACGCTCCGACTTTGCGATGAGAATGCCACAAACCGAACCCTCGAATCGGAAAGAACATCACACCGGGGGTTGGGAGTGCAGCCCTGCGAACGTCGTCTCTAACGAACGCCGGCCCGAAGCCAGGCGCGACCGCGCGCGCAGTCGTCCATCGGCCCGGCGGCGCGTGCGGCTTGTCGCCTTCCCCCTCAGCCCAACAGCCTTCCTCACACTCAGCGCCGCTCATTGCTTACCCTTCGCAGCTAGCAGAATCTCCTCGGAAACAGTCGCCTCCCTCTGAAGCCCAGCATCCGGAGAAGCTGGGCCTGTTAGCAGCCCGTCGACTCTCGCTCCGCCTTCACCCTCTCGCTCGCACCTGTCGTCCGTCAAGCATGTCAAGACCAGCCGCGACGCTCCTCCTCTCCACGAGCGCGCTCCTCGTCGCTCCTGTTGTGCTTATCAGCTCGCACGTCAAGTCTCGGTCGGGGCGGATCGGTTCCGGGCATGCTGTCGTGGGCGAGCGGCTCACGTTGGCTTGAAAGAGTCTCCTCGATCAGCCTGCGCCAGTCGGCGAGGAGCAGCAGCCGCACCAGCTCTCGAAGCGCTTCGGGTACGTATGCTCGTCATCGTCGACGGCAAGCATATCAAATGTTACGCGTGGCCCCCTGACCGCTGTTAATGTGCACCCCCGGGCTGACCCATTCCGGACGCTGTCAACCTTCCCATCTGCAGGCCAAGCCGCGTCACCTCCTACGCGACTAGCGGCGGCGCCGGAGCCTGCGGAGCCGTCCACCAGGACAGCGAGTGGACTGTCGCGATAGTCAGTACCCCTTCGAAAATTAACGGATTTCAAGTCGACAAGGACTCTGGTGCTCTGCTAACTTTATCGATTTTTGAACCGCAGAACACGGCCCAATCCGGAGACGGCTTGGTCTGCGGCATGACGCTGACACTCTCGTACAACCGCAAGACGGGCTCGGCCCCGATCTATGACTCGTGCCCTTCTTACGAGTACGTAGACACCGCGCCTCTGTCTCCAGCTGTGCTTTGTTGACCAGAGGCTCCCTTCGGCCCAGCTTTGGCATGATCGACCTGTCGCCGAGCTTCTTCCAGTGCGTCTTTCGCATTGCGACGAAGCCCGAGCTCGCCCGCTGACCGTCCATTCGCCGTTCTCAGACACTTTGCGTCGTTTGACGAAGGCCAGTTCTTTGGCTCTTGAATGTTCGACACGAATGCAGCGCCTCGACCTACGACGAATTCGACGACCGCCGATCCGCTGCCGCCGCCGCCGCCGCTCATGTCCACGTCGACGCGCACAGCAAGCTCATCGACCTCCATCTCCTCGACGTCATCAAGCTCACCCGTAGCCGTACCCACCGGCGCTCCAGAAGGTCCCTCAAGGTCAGCTTGGGCCTCGTCCCCGTCGCCACCTCGGTCGACGTCTTTCCTCTCGACTTCAGCGGGCGCGAGCGCTAGTCTTGCCGGGTCCGCACCAGTACCAGCCGCTTCCGCCACGTCGTCGGTGGCGTCGACGACACCCTCTGAAGAGGCAAGCGGCAACATCGAGAAGTTTGCGAGCCTCGTCAACGGCCTGGGGGCTATCGTTCGTGGCGGCAACGTCAGGTGCGGCGACGGCGACGGCTTCGTCGGCGCATAAAGCCGATACCGGCGCTCCTAACTGCCGTCGGGCGGCCCGCGTTTCGCATTGTCTGGCGCTTCCGTTTAGAGCACGCCTGGACAGTCTGCATAGCAGGTCACCCGCCCTTGCATCGAGGATTTTCCCTTCCACTCTTTCTCAGCCATCCCCCTTAGATGCGCAGTGTTACCCGCCATCCGTATACTCCCCGCGCCGGCGTGTCTTCCTTGCTGGAGGCCAGCTCGTCCTCAATATCACGCACCTCCCCTGCTCTCTCTCTCTCTCTCTCTTTCTCTCTTGTCAGGTCGAGTGAGGACGCCAGACCGGCGGGCGCCTTGGATACCGATCGAGTGATCTGGGTGGTCGCGACCAATGGCAGCAGAGGGGGGCTTGCCGGCTGCTCGTAAAGGGGCTGCTCCTGCGGCGCGCGGCGCGGCCGAAACGGAGCGGAAGGGGACCGCGACGAGCCAAAGCCGCTGCCGCGCTGGCCGTTGCTTGCCTCGCCGTCCCCGTCGACAACTCGACCCCGTTCTCTCTGCCTCTCGCCGCCAGCACCCATCCATCTCTTCGGTCCTCCACCTCAAGTCGACGCGCAAACTCATCGGCTCTTGCATCGCAACGCGCATTCGTTGTACTCGTGCTCGCCCTCCTCCTCGACCGCCCCTTCCGCCCACCGTCCGTCTAGCTCCCGTCCCTGTGGATGGGTCCGTCCCACCTACACCTCACACCCACCACCGACCCATCCACCTCTGCCGTCCCGCACGCCACCGCTGTCCAGCCGAGCTCGCCATGCAAGCGCGACCGGTCGCCTCACACGGCTAGGTCGGCCTCGGTTGCCGTCGACGACGGCAGCCGGCGCAAGGGTCCCTGGGAGGCGCTTCAGCGCCGGCCGACAGCTTCTGCTGCCGCCGCCGGACCCCCCATCGCTGCCGTCGTCGCCGGCGCACGGACTGACGGCCTACCGTCGCCTGGTCCGACGAGCGTCGGCGAGCAGTCCCGCTTCGAAGGCCTGCCGGCAAAGCAGGACGGCGGATGGACGGCGTCGCCCAACTTCTTCACGAGCCGGCGTCCGCTAGGCTCGCCGGCGTCAGCCCCTGCAGCCGCGGCTCCCGGCCAAACGCCGACTCAGAGCCTTGCCTCCGCTGAGCCAGGGCCGATCCCGCGCACGATGTCGCCCTCCCTCGGCCTCTCGCGCCTCTCGCTCCCAGACGGAAGCGTCAACCGGCCGTTCTCGCCGGGGGATCCGGCGACGCCGGCCGTTCGGTCGCCGGCGTCCTCCTTCCTCTCAGCCTTCTCGAGCCCGCCCGGAAGCATCATCATGGCGGCGGCCGCCACTCCTGCGCCGTCCTTGTCGTCAGCCGCCACTTCGATCATCGTTTCGCCTGACGACCAGGGCCAGCCCGCGGGCGGGCCAGACTGCACCGAGGTCCTCGGCAAGTTGCTCGGCAAGGGCACGTCGGGCATGGTGCGCGAGGTACTCGACGGCGCGACTGGCGAGCGCGTCCAGCCGCTGCAGGCCGTTAAGGTCGTCTCGCTTCGGCCCAAGCGGACGTCGCCAGATGAGCCCGAGACGACGCAGACGCTCGACGAGCTCCGGGCCGAGATTGAGCTCTGGGAGTCGCTGCCGACGCACCCCAACATCCTCCCGCTCCTCCGGCATGTCATCACGGCCGATGCCGTCTACCTGTTCATGCCCTTCATGCCCAACGGCTCCCTCTTTGATGTCGTCCGGCGGCACAAGGAACACGACCACGGCCGCGGCCGGCCGCGCCTCTTCTCGTCGAGCCGCCAAGCGCCCGTCCAAATCGCGAGCGTTGAGGGTGCGACCAACGGCGCGACCAAGGCCTTCCCGCACGACGAGGCCCGGCGGCTCTTTACCGACGTGGCCCGCGGCCTCTCGGCCCTTCACTCGGCCGCCATCGTCCACGGCGATCTCAAGTGCGAGAACGTTCTCGTCAATGCCGAGGTCCGTCGTCCAGCTCCAGGCACGCCCACACAGCCGCTGACCCCTATCATCCCCTACCGACGCGGCGTCTCAAAGCACCACTGCCGCCTGTCTGACTTTGGCTTCTCGATTCGGTCGACGGCCGTGCCGCTTGAGCGACCCTCGCGGACGGGCACGCCCCCGACCTGGTCCTCCACCCTGCCGGCTACCTCGTCCGGCGGACTGCTCCAGGCGGGCCCACACCCCGTCCACGGCAATCACCGCCGCCATCACCTCACGCCGCAGCCCCGCCAGGCGTCATCGCCTTTCCCTGCGCGGTCTCCATCGGCCGAGAAGGCACCGTCGGCCGGTTCTAACGGTGCCAGTCGGGTCCCGCCGGGCTCGCTGCCGTACACGGCGCCCGAGCTGATCCGGCCATCGACGACGCCGCAACCGGTCCTGCCAACGCCGGCCTCAGACGTCTGGGCGCTCGGCGTCCTCCTCTACTTTCTCGTCACGTCGGGCAGCTTCCCCTTCTCGGACGCCTTCGAGCCTCGCCTCCAGCTCAAGATCATCCGTGGAGTCTGGTCGCTGCCTGAGGAGATCCAGGTCGGCAAGGAGTGCCTCGACGTCCTCCGGGGCTGCCTTTCGAGCGACGCCGGCGCCCGATGGACCATCGAAGAGGTCCTCACGAGCGAGTGGGTCCAGGGCTGGGAGGAGGTCAAGACCCGGAGTCGGTCCCGCAGCCGGGCGCGCTCGACCGCCCGCGGTCGAGGCAGCCGAAGCCGGAGTCGGGCGTCGCCCTCTGACCGGCGATCCGACGGCGGCTTCCGGCCGTCGACCTCGCTCGACCGGCTGTCGGTCGGGTACGCGAACGGCACGCACCCGATAGGCAGCCCGTCAACCGAATCGACCGAATCGTTCCCGCCAACGCCAAGCTACTCAATGTCGCCGCCGCCCGTCCACCAGCGCCGCCCAAGCCACAAGAGCCTGGCCCAGGCCTCGACCGAGACGCCGACATTTTCACCCTCGCCCTCGCGCTCGCGCTCGCGGAGCCGGGGCCGGACCTCGCGCAACTCGCGCCGAGACAACTCGCCCGACTACGGCTTCCCCGAGACGGGCGTCGACTCGCTCACGAGCCTGCCGACGCCGGCCGAAAGCTCATATGAGCGCAACCTATCGCGCGGCCGCACTCGCAACCCAGTCTACCACGACGGCCACGAAGCCCTCGGCCGCGGTCGGCCTCGGACGCCGTCGACAGCGCTCAGCTCCTTCCCCGAGGAGGACCAGCTCCCGCCCGCTGCCTAAGATCTTCTTGTCGAGGCTCACCCGATGCCCTTCCCTAATCCGCACACCTCCTGTTTAACGACTGCCACCCTCACGACCCTGTACGCTTGCAAAAACCCGTTGCCACCCGGATCTCCCCCTTCTCTTCTCACTGCTCCTGCTGTCCTATGAAATCGTCCATCGACACGCTGTTCCTTAGAGGGCCAGGCCTTGCTGAGCGTTCCAGGCGGCGCCCCCTTTTGATTTCGCGACGAGCGAGTCGAACGAGACGAGCGAGCCGCCAAAGATATCGAGAGCGCTGACAAAACGCAAGCAAAGTTACGAGGAGGTCAGCTCAGGGGTGGCGAGCGGCAAAAACAGAAGTGGCTGAAACGCACGAGCCGTAAGTCAGGTCTACCTTGCCGGCCGACAGGCGCGAGACGAGATCGAGGTCCGACTCTGCCTTGGCGCCGCCGGCGTACGTACAAGGGACGGTCGTCCACTCCCCGAGGCCTGCGAAAACGGCGCGCAGCGATCAGCGCAACATCCGTGACCTGACGCAGGCGGGGCTGATAGCATTAGCAGGTAGGCACGAGGAGGACGAACGAGTGACGAGCTGCTCATCGATGCCCTGGCAGAGGCCCTCGACGTCGGCTGCGTGGACCAGGAGCTCGCTGCAATACTCCGACAGCATGTCGAGCGTCGCTAAAAGGTGGTATTGCCACAAGAGGGTCAGTCCATCCGAGCGAGAGCGACAAGAAGCGCTATGACGCTCTAGAGAATGGCTTCAAACGAACCTTTCGTCACCTCGAGGTCGGTGATCCGTGTCCACTTGTCCATGGCGACCCACCAGCCGCCGTCACGCTTGCGACAACTCACGTCGACGACGAGTCTGTCCTTGCCGACGAGCGCAGCGAGCGACCGCAAGCGATCCAGCGAGAAGGTCGCCGAGGGAAACAGGTACGAGGTTACGATCACCTGTCGGCCCGGGAAGACGTCAGTCTTGCAGGTTGGGCAAGAGAGCGCCAGGGATTTGGGCACGCGGGCCGAGCGTTGCGAGGGGCGCACCTTGGACGCGCCAGCATCAAGCCATTCCTGTGCGTTCTTCTCGTTGATACCACCGCCGACCTGCAGCCCCCCTAGAGATCGAAGACGTCAAAGACCCGGTCAGCGTGCTTCGTGGCCCATCGCTCGCGGTGCTGCGCGGGGGAAGGCGGTCGTACCGGGCCAGGCAGCGAGCGCCTCCTTCGCCGCCGTATCGTTGTTGGGACCGAGCTTGATGACATGGCCACCCAGGAGCTCGTGCTCGCGGTAGAGGCTCGCATAGTGCGTCGGCGGCTTCCTGTAGTCGATCGTGCGTGAGCAAGGAGAGCTGGAGCCGTCAGCAGGTAAAGCAGCAAGGTGGGTGCCAGCTGAGCCTGAATGAGCTGCCGGTCGGTACCCAGCGCCCTTGGTTCGAATGCTCGCAGTCCACCTCACGCCAGCTACCGAGCCGGGCACAAAGCTTGCCGAGGACGCACTCGCTCACAAAGTTGGTTTTGAGTCCGCCGTCGTCGTCGGCCCCAGCGGCTGCGTCGTCGGCGCGATGCTCGAGCGTGCCGCCGACGATCTGCTTGACGACGCCCTGGTGGAGGTCGATGCACGGCCTAAAGAGAGATCGCCGGCTGGGCGTTCGACTTGACGACGACTCTGACATGGGCGAGGAGGTAAGAATATGGGGAGGGGCAGAAGGGCGGGTCCGGGCTAGGTCACGGTCAAGGGGGGAAGGGCTCCTTGGGCGCGCAGGCAGCCAAAGATTCGACGACAGCGACGACGAGCCTTGCCTCCCGACCTCCATTCGCAAACCTTGCCCCTCTTGATGCCTCCTCCCAAGCCGACATCGATCCCCTCGGCCCGGCCGACGGGCACGCCCGGTCGGACAGCCCTCTCGTCGGGCACACGAGGACTCAAGTTCATGCAGCGCGGCGCTGCCACCAAGGCAGCTTCGACACCGACAGTCCCGGACGCAGCAACTGCCGCTGCTGCTGCTACCGGCACCGCACCTGCAACTGCCGCTTCTGCAAGCAGCGCTGAGAGCAGCGCATCCGTCGCGGCACCCAAGAAGGTCAAGGGCTGGCTCGGGGTGCCCCAGACGGGCGGCGAGAGCGAGTGGGTGCTGCCGAGCTCAGGCGCGGCCGGCGCCGACGACGCTTGGGGCGAGGTCTCCTTGGCTGCCGGCACTGGGGCCGACGGCAAGCTCGAGGTCGAGGACAGCTACCTGCCGTTCGTCCTCGGCCGCTCCAGCAGCTCGTCGGCAGGCGCGAGCGGCAGTGGAGGCGGCAAGGGCGGTCGCTGGAGCTATGGCGGCCTCAACCGCGACGTCGAGGTCAGCTTCGCCCCCTCCCGCAGCCGACCTATCGCGGCACCCTCTCGCTGACCTTCGATGAGCGTCTCTTGTCTTGCTCCAGAAACTTTCGGCGCCACCTGCAGAGGCACCGGCTGTGCCAGGCACTGCTCCTCGATCGGAAATTTCGACCCCTGCGGCGGCGACGGCGGCACCGAAGGTCGTCCCGACCGAGGGCGGCTTCTTGCGACCAGCGGCGTTCGCCTCCGAGCAGGCTGGCGAGTTGTCGTCAGACGACGGCGTCGACAGCAGCGCGTCTGACGGCGAGCGGCGCCGCGGTGGACCGTCTTCAAGCGCACCCCAGCGCGCGGATCCGAAGGGCAAGGCGCGTGCGGCGGTGGGGACGGTGCCCTCGTCGTCCGCACCGGCCGCGGCGTTCGGCAAGGCAAAGTACGCCCAGGGTGCACGGGGCGCTCGGCCTGGGTCGACGGCGTCCCCGGCAGGTGCGTACGATGGTCCGGGCAAGCGGGGCAAGAAGCGGCCATCGTCGGATGCTTTCGACGGGGTTCATCACGGCGGCGGAGGCGGGCTTCTCTCTGGCCTCGAGCTAGGAGACGCGGCGCCATCAACGACGGCGAGCAGTAGTGCATACGGCAGTGGCAGCGGCGGCAGCGGCGGCTCCAAGAAGGGCCGCTTCCAGTACGATAACGGTCTGCGAGCAGAGGGAGGGCTTGCAGCCACAGGGCGTGGCGGAGGCGGCGGCGGCGGCGGGAAGAGCAACCGGCGCAAGTGAGAGGGGGGGAGGGGTTCTCGTGCTCTAGTGGTCCCCCGGTCGTAGGACAATTTGCATGACGCTGCCCTCGTCACAGCCAGCCTTGCCGGGTCCCAACAGACGGACTGGACGAGACGCAGGCAGACCTCCGGCCGCCTTGCTCTCAATGGATCCCGCGTTGTCTGCTCGTTTGAAACCCCGACGAGACCGGCGTTAGACAAATCAGTGGGCAAATTTCTCTCAGTCTCAGCGAAGCGAAAAGGTCGAGCGTCCGTATGGTGGGGATGTGGGGGAGTTGGGCAGGGATGAGTGTGTAACAAGGACAGAGAGAAGCAAGTGGGCGGGTGGGGAAAAAGGCAAAGGATGGTCGAGGAGGTTCTGCAAAATCGGCAAAGAACCTGGAAGGGCAAGGCGCAAGCGAGCGGGTCGGCAGGGAGCGGCGTGCAAGGAAGATGTGGATTAAGAGGGGGAGTGCGAGAGAGATCGGGAGAAGGCAAGAGAGAGGAGGAGGGGGGTCGGAGAGTCCTTCGCGCGATGGGCGTAGTCTACAGCCCCTCCGGGGCGGGGGGGGGGGAAAGGGTTCTTCAGGCTCGGTGCTCTAGTGCCGAGCCTGCGAGTAGGGCGTGTCGTGATAAGGCGACTGAGTCTGCGGATGCGCCACGCGAGGGGGCGTCAGCTCCTGTCTAAGGTTTAGAAGCAGGCAGGGAAACTCACGCCGCTGCCGCCGTTGCCGTAGTCGGGCGTGGCGTAACCCATCGGCTCGGCCGTGGCCATGTCGAGCGTCGAATAGCTCTCGCGGTGGCCCGACTGAGCGAAAGCCGGGGCGGGGTTGTCGTAGCCGGCGTAGGCGCCGGCGCCAGCGCCAGCACCGGCGGCGCCGGCAAGGAAGGGAGCGGCCGCCGAGGGCGAGCCAGCCGCGGAGCGGTCAGCGAGGGCCATGTCTGTGCAATGCAAGGGGTCTAGTGTCAGTTCGAGTAGGACCTGCAATGCTGGGCCGCGAACCACGCACGGTTGGCAGGGGCCGTCCACGGGTCGTCCTCTGGGTTGTCGGCCTGGGCGTACCAGCCCGACTTCTCGTTGATGCCCGCCGCGCGGGCCTTGCGGCGCTTGATGAGCGCAAAAGCCTGAGGTGGTGGAGCGAGACGGTCAGTGCCAGAAGCGAACCGATGCCTAGACGCCGGAAGGGAGACGTACGATCCAGCCGAGGGCGGCGAGGGCAGCGACGACAGCAGCGGCGACGATGCCGCCGATGGCGCCGGTCGAGAGGGTGCTGCTGCCGCTGCTGGCAGCGCCGTCGTTGATGCCGGGCGTCGAGTTGGCGCCGGCGGCAACCGCGGACGAGCTGGCGCCGCCGGAGGCCGAGGCGCCGCTAGCGGCCGACGACGACGTGGTTTCCTCCTCCTTGGCCCAGTACTGCTCCTTGATCTGTAATTCACAAGGTGCGGTTGAAAGGGTCAGCAGGGCCCAGCAGAGCGGACAGGCGGCGACCGATGGAGGGACGGACGAGGTCGGCGGCCTTCTCGGCGATGCCGTACGTGGGCGCCATCAGGTGGGCGGCGACCTGGATCGGCATGATGGACGAGTCGACGACGCGGACGTTCTTGGTGCCGTAGACGACGAGCCGGGTGTCGACGACACCTCCCATGTCGCGGGGCATCATCGAGCATGTGCCTGAGGATGGGCGGGCGCGTCAGGGACTGAAGGGCAAAGGCAGGAACAGGGGCGGGGCGAGACGCACCGAGAATGTGGTACTCGGTCGCGACGGCGCCCTTGAACCAGGTGACGAGGGCGTCGCCCGTCGTGCCCGCGCCGGGGTACGTCTCGGTGATCATGTACTCGTCCATCGGCTTAGCCTTGGCGAGCGTCCGGACCCAGTTCTGGGCGGCGAGCGTGATGGCAACATCGTACTCGTGGCCGTAGTAGGCCGGATCGATGACGGGCGCGGTAAAGGCGTCGTTGGACGAGATGAGGACCGTGCCGCGCGTGTAAGGGCTGGCAAAGAGAGGCAAGCTTGGTCAGCATGAGGGGTAGGAACGCCGAGAGGGAGGCGAACGAGCACGCACTGCTGAGCGGCAGCCTGGATGCCGACGGTCGTCGTACCGCCGAGCTCGGTCAGAAGGATCTCGACCTGGCCGACGTCGCCCGTCATCCACTCGTTGGTGATCTCGTACATGGCCGTCAAGCCCTTCATCTGAGCGGCGTTGAGCTTCTGCTTGGCAGCCATGCGGTCGACGTTGTACTCTGAAAGAGAACGCGCGACGTCAGCGAGCTGGCAAGATTGGAACGCAGAACGGAGAAGGACGGACCGGTAAAGTCGGTGGCGTTCTGGGCAAAGGCCGCCCAGTTGGTCATGATGTCCTTGAGGGCAACGTAGCCGATGGCCTCGTTGACGTACGTCCACTGCGAGTTGGCGTAGTCGCCGGCCTTGTAGGCGGCCATCGCGGCGTCGCTAACAGTCTTGTCGTCCCGGAGCGTGCCCCAGGTCGAGGTCCCCTCGGGCGTCGTCCAGTACATCGTGTTGGACGTGTGATCCTGGAGGTTGTAGCCGACGGGGAGGTCGATCACCTGGTCGACGCCAGCCGCCTTGAGCGTGTCGGCCGGGCCGATGCCCGAGAGCTGGAGGATCTGAGGCGAGCCGATCGTGCCGCCCGAGAGGATGACCTCCTTGGCGACGTTGACCGTGTACTCCTGGCCGGTGGCCGAGGCCTTAAAGTTGACGCCCGAGGCAAAGACGTTGCCGGCCGAGGTGTCGTTGTACGAGAGCGAGGTCACCTGGAAGCCGGTCAGGATCACGAGGTTGTCCTTGGGCGGCAGCGAGCTGGAGTGCGCGAGGAGGGAGAATCAGTACGGTGTGGCACACGGATGGGAGGAGAGAGAGGGGACGCACTCAATGTAGCCGGCCTTGGAGTCGGACCGGGTCTGGTTGGACGGGTTGAGCGTGCTCGGGGTGATGGATCCGCCGCGGTTCTTGCCGCCGGCGCCATCGACCGAGGGGAAGCCGAGCGATTCCCAGGCAGGGATCCACTTC
>Ga0308160_10004005_pt1 | contig 16094 bp, 17 predicted proteins | sample PhyFR1_FD_201036 | JGI IMG/M metagenome (GOLD analysis project Ga0308160, IMG submission 201036) | Phyllosphere microbial communities from UC Gill Tract Community Farm, Albany, California, United States - DLSLF.R1 | ecosystem: Host-associated > Plants > Phyllosphere > Unclassified | place: USA...
CCAGGTTATCGGATTCGAGTGGGTATCATTTAGGAGTCCCGCCTGTCCAACCTGCGGCGGAGGTCCCAGGTGGAGGTGGGGAGGGAGAACAACAACACGGATCCTTGTCGTTACCTCTACCTAGGTCGACGAGGTTGTCTGGAGGAGGGAAACTCAAGTCTGCGCTCAAGTTTAGGAGTAATAGTCAGACTAAGGGTGGGGTAGTCGTCGGTCAGGGGGAAGAAGGAGATGGGTTGGAAAGTAGGAAGAGGGGGCCTTTGGCGCAGCAGGGGCAGGGCTCTACGGCCAGGGGGAAGACGGTTCAGTTTCCGATTGGGGAGGGGTTGGATGATCGGGGATCAGGGATGGGGGATCCGACTAGTCTTAGAAGTCGGTTTAGGGGATTGAGGAAGAGGTTGAAGGAGGATTCGTTGGATGATGATGATCAGGAACGGGAGGGTGATTGTCAGGCCCATGAAGAGGATGACCATTCGCTCGAACCCGCTGATCCACGTCAGGTGCTGGCGAGGACGGGAAGCGAGGTGGTCGGAACCTCCGCAGGCGTCGTCGAGGCTCACCAGAAGGATGTCCGGACCCAACCCATTCTGGCTGGCGGCCCGCCCCGACTCAAACCGTCCAAAACACCAGGCCAGCAAGCGGGAGCTAGCAAACCCGGCGTGTCGAATGCTGAACTCGGGCTCGATCCGGCTGGGCATACGGAGGATGACGCTGGACCGGATGCGGTCGTACTCAGGGATCGGATGTTGCTCAGGGTGGGAAGGAATCGGGATCGTAGTTTGGTCGATTTCGACGAGGCCATGTTGAGGAGGAAACCTTGTTCGAGGTTGGAAAGGATGGAAGGTGGGTCGAACGGATTGTCGTCGATGCGAAGTCATTTTGAGCTTACGAGAGGCTCGGACGTGGATTCCCCTTCCTGTTCTGCCGCAGAGTATCTGGTGGTCTATCGTAAAGGCCGCATAGAACTATACCAAGAATGGGTACGTCGATCCACTCTCGCTCACTTCAGGTGTCTCAACGCTGATCGTTCCCTTACGTCTACAGCGAATCCCGCTCAAGGAACGCTTCGTTCGCACCAAGCGCTTGTGCTTTACAATCCCCTTACACCCCAAGTATACCAGCTTTTCCCTCTTCTCCCCCATCGACTTGTCCTTTGCTCTCTGCCTCGATTCGGTGCCTTTCCTTGAAGAACTCGAGGGAGAACACGGCGACCGAAAGGCCGCCAAGATTCGACAAAAGCTCAAGGATTCTAAACAATTACAATGGTTGAAGAATGGCCGGGGCGATACCCAAGTGTTCATCTTCAATTGCAGGGAACGACGCCGAGCTATGGATTGGATGTGGGAGATCTGGAAGGACCTCGATGGGGTATTGCCAGAGATGCTCGATATCGGAATCCCTGACCTTCAGACGACGATCAGGCTCAAGCGTCCTGTAGAGGACTCGGTCGGGAGTATGGCCACGTGTAGAGCACTATCTCGAAGCAAAGTACTGATGAGCTGCCTCGACGGGTTGCGAGAATTGCCTCGGTTCGATGACTTGGTTCACGGGGTTGAACGAGAGATGGGCGAGAGGCCGAGGCTAGAGCTGGCGTGGCAGCGGGAAGGCCATCTGGACTGGATCACCAAGCAAGACGAAGGAGCAGAAGACGGCGTTCGGCGTGAATGGGCATTGCTGGCGGGGCTTTCGATGCTGAATGTAAGTAAAGAGGGGGAACACCCAAAAAAAAACCGGTTCTCAGCTGAACAATAAAATACCTTTAGCCAAAGCATCCCGCCCGTCTGGTAGCAAGACCAGCGCGGCACGTAACCTCGACAATGAAATTGACCGATGGCAGTAAACTACAAGAACCGCCCAGCATTGAAGGATATCTGTACCGTCTCGGCAAGAAGGCAGGAAGCAGAACCAAGGAACAGATATACGTCTACTCTCACGGCGGTAAGCCAGATTGGGCAAGTACGCGCATGTTTTTCTTAGAACTCATCTACGATCTCTTGCAGGTAACCTCTTCTCATCTACACCCCGCAACGCACGAACGCCACTTCCACCCAGCAATGTCACGCTCAGTGGTTCCGAGGGCGACAAGATGCTTCTCGATACCTTTATGAAGGACGAGTACACAAGAGGTGCTCGAAATGTCCTGGAATGCACCGGATTTGTCGATTTCCGAGATATCGCTGCCGTGCGGAGCAAGGCCAACCGTCCAAAGAAACCAATGCTGGCATCAAAGACCCGTATCAGCGACATCGAAGCGGCACAAAATTTTTCGCCATCAGACAAGAAGAGCAAGATTTTCGAAATTGTTCTGGAGAACACTCAAGACAAGGTCCGATTTGAGGCAAGTGTGCGGCGTGGTTGCAGAAGGGATCTGAGCGTATAGCTAAGCGATTGGCGGCATCTTGACAGGCGCACAATCACGACGCTGCCAAGGAATGGATTGATCGGCTCCGCAAACTACATGACTACTGGAGCCATCGCCAGCGTATCGAGTGGGTACTAGAATGGTCGACCTGTGCAGATTCGCCATCGCTTACAATACCTATTCAATTCTAGTGCGAGAGAGCGCATGGATACGGTGCGTTCGAGTCTTCGCGGACCAGAAAAGTTTCTGCAAGACGCTATGGAAAGCACGGTCGATCCCGAGATGCCGCTCCAGTGGAATTGGTGTCCCATTGAGAATTGTTCGCCGATAGTCCATTCTGGGAGACTATTCATTAAGGAGTCCCGCAGCAGCCAATTCAGGTAGGTAAGCTCTGAAAGACTCTTTCACCCTTTCCAGCTACTCATCCCGAAAATCGCAGGGCACACTTCATCGTCTTGACCCAAGGCCATCTTGTCCTTTTTAAATTCGAAGCAAATACCGCTTTTCATCGCAAGACCAAACGGTATTCTCTGTTGGAGTCATATGTACGGCACCGCTCACAACTCTTTTGACCCATTCACTGATTAAAATCATTGTACCGACCATAGATATACAGCGGTGTTCTGGCTGATGCGGAGCTCGCAAGTGTATTGCAGGAAAATGCATTCGAAGGGGACGCACGTATCTACCAAGATGGATTGGAATGTGCAGATGGAGCGGAAGACTGCACTTTTGTGATCTGGATGCGCAAGCGAGACCACCATTCTCTTCGAACGAAACGGACACCCGCAGAAACACACCTACTGACCAAGCCTAGCGAGCATTATAACCCCCCACTTCTAGGAAAGCCCGCGACGGTGCTACTTGTCTTGAGGGCACGTTCGAAGGTGAGGAAGTAGCGGGCTATCGCAACGACGCCCTTCGCTGACCTACCTCATTTGTCGCCTTCAAGTTGGAACGAGACAAGTGGGTCAAAACGATCCAGGTCGAGATCCAGCGACAAGCCGTGGCGCATCCCGAGCGGACACGGAAAGCCAGAGCACATGGCCTGGTGCCTGAAGGGAAATCTCTTCGTTGATTACAGCGCATTTGTGTGCGGTATGCTACATAACAAATCAACCGGATTGACCTGATGAACCCTTTCGAAACTGCCCTGCTACGATGACCCTTCTCTCGAACTTGATTGATCCTCGTCCAAATGCACACGCTTCTGGGCTCGCCCTTCCTCTTCTTCCTGTGAAACCTCACTGTAGCGCCTTTTGTGCTGGTTGACTGAACTCACGTCCCCGTCCTCGTCATCCTCGTCATCATCGATTGCGATCACGCCATTGTCATTATCGTCGGTCTCTTTTTGGTCTTGATCTTCGTCTTCATTCTGTGCATCCTCGGAAGGGGCTCGGCTCCTTGCGCCGTCGGTCTCCGAAACAGTTGTCCCTCGGGTCTGGTATCCATATCCGGCCGTCAGTGCGCTGGTCCTGCTGTTCCTGGTGTTCCTGCCATGAGTAGGAAGCTCCGGTTCCACAGAAGAAGACTGGTAATTTCCCCCATCCGATCCATTTCTCGTCCGAACGGTACGGCTTCTGTAGTCGACCGACGGTTCATCCTCGTCGTCGACGTCGACTTGCTATGAGTGGCGTGGCTCGCAGATCAGTAAGGTGTTCACAAGCATGACGAATTCTCAGACTCACCTCTGCATAGTTAACGGCCGCCTTCCCCCTGCTTCGAGTGGTTCGAGTGAAGTCTGCTGGCGAAGGGATCGATGCGAAACGTCTGGCATCGCGGGCTTGGCGTTCAGCAACTCTCGCCTTCTTGCGGGCAAGCTCTTCCTTCTGGGCTTCAAAGTTCTGCGAAGCTGTATGCGTGAGCCAATGACACCGACCCAGAATATAACTCTCTCGTCCACGTACTGCAAAAGTCGCTTCAATCGCTGGTATTCTGCCTTGTAAAAACTTGCCAAACTCGACGTCTCGCTCGGCGAGGATGATCTTGTTCTTTAGCTCGAAGGCTTTGGTCTTTGAGGCGGCAAGCGATTTTTCTTTCCTCATATCCGGAAGCTTTGCTTCATGAGCCAAATGTCGATTCATCAAATGTAGATATTCTTCTTTCGTTTTGGCAACGGTGACTGTTTCGTGAAGATGATGTGAAAATCAGAATCTAGTCATGAGATTAAGACGAGAGCGATTCCTATGCATACTGGTAGACCCGTGTATCTGCAAGGGTTTCTTGATCGCATAGACCCTCCAAGTATCTACGCGAAGCAGGGGATCAGCGATCCAAAACAAGCACACCGAACGGAACGCTGCATTCTCACTTTCGACAGTTTGCCAGTGTTGTTGTTCTTGCCCTTTATCCCAACGCTCAACGTCATAGACAGTAGGAGCCTTGCCTTTGGCCCGGGCACTAGTAATGACGTCGTGCACATCCGCATCAGATACTGCGGGCAGCGCATCCGTCAGATCTTGCTCGGCATTTACCACATGCAAAGTGCGACTCACGGTTCCAATCAACCAGCTGTCTCAATATTTTCACCTTGATTGACCACGGAGAAGCCCAGAACCCTTGATTCTTCAACGGATTGTTCTCGCTCCTGTCTGACATATGATCTGTCTCCTGCATTTGACGGTATCCTAAAGTGCTCGCATCCTGGTCTGCCATCACGTCTGCCCTGACCGCCGATTCCTGGACGATGGAAAGTGAGCCTTTGACACTCATAAAACCAGGCCAATGCCTAAGCTAGCTCACTTCGGTAGCGTAGAAGTCTGTCTTTGCATAAATATACGCATCGAAGATGCTTAGAGGCAAGCCCGGTTGCAATCGCTCATGAATCAAGTGGGAGAGCTTGTCGGTGATATTGCTACGGCAAGGATAGTGTCAGCTTGGGGCGTTGTGGTGGACCTGCCTCTCTTCGCACTTACTCTCCGTTGAGGGGCTCTCGCAAAAGAGTAAGCGCTTTTGATGGTTTATGGCGCGATTTCGCGTCCTTGCGTCTCGCTTGATCCTTCTTCTCCTTTTCTTCCAAATGATCCGCCGCGACCCTCCATAACGGCTTCATCAACACCAGCAAAGCCTCTGTCAAGCCCTCGTCTGGGATCTCGCTCTTCAAAGATTCTTCGAATCTATCAAACGCAGGTGGTCAGCACAAATCGCCTCAAAATGCCGAGATGAGGGCCAGAAGCGCGTCGCGTCTCGGCCATCTCGCGCTTGTCGCGTCATTATTATTATAGCAACCAAGATGGAACTTGGCCGGTCCAAGTCCATACCGAGGCCATACACCGTAGAGATGGGGGATCGAACAGATTGGGCAGAGACACAACTAGACTCACTCGTCGACCGTTCTGAGCTCCGTGATTACATTCTGCTTCTCGAATCTCTCTGCTTCGGCGGGGATGTTGTCCCGGCGAAATCTGATCAGGAAAGCCCATACGTAGGCGACTTGCCAGCTGAAAGTAAACGAACTTCGATGGTTATGACCGTGCCAATATATGCCTCGGCACTGTCTCTAATGCACTCACTCGTCTTGAATCGGACCTTCGATCTCGTAATCACAATCGGGTTGGGCCTGCCTTCCCCACAATTTCCTGCTTCGCTTCACAATAGTACCGGTTTTCTTCGGCTTGCTGCCGTTGGCCGGCTTCAGAGTTTTCCCGTTCGTTGACCCGTTCTGAGCAGTGTGTTTGCTGGGTCCTGCTACAGTGCCTTCTGATGGAGTCATATCTTGAATCTGGATAGGTCGAACGGTTTCGCTGATGAATATCGATGACATTGCTCCTTTGGTAGGTAGAGGCTGATTGGGAGGAGGGGCATCCGAGAGTTCAGAAGATGCCGATCGCCTGCTTGGCGCAGAAGCTTGAGCCATCCTGACTAGCTTTGTATGTCATGTACCTATGCCGAGATTGATACTGGGTCGTTGAACGATCGGAAGCTAGACATCGTTACGAAAAGAATCTGTTTACGAATACGATGTGCTCCCTTCGATCCTCTCGAGCTTCACCAGAGTGATGGTGAGGACGAATCGACGCGCTTGTCCCGCCGGCCACAGCCGGTCGACGGCGCTTCCAGCGTCTCGTGTTACGACTAGCTACCGTTATCATGCCCATATATGGTCGGTCTCTCACGCCGACCTGCATCTCTGGAAGAGTACGCAACCAGTGATCATACACAAACAACAGCCAGCGCAACAGGCAGAATCATTCGGAACTTCAGGCCTTTACAGGCGCTGTATGCTGTATTGTCATTATTTGCATTGCTTTTCTCCGTTACGTCATGGTCTACAACGATGTTGATGGAGGATCCTAGTTGGGTCCCAGCATGACTACGTAGACGGAGAAGTTTATCAGCCACAAGCGAGCGAGAAAGCACTATTCAACTCGTAACTTACGCTCGGGCCTGACGAGCTGGTCGAACTCTTCCGACGACAAGAGACCGAGAGCCAAGGTAGCCTCCTTCAAACTATGGTGGATAGATCGGTCTTAGCAAAGTACCACATGTATCTAGAACAGCAACACAGTACTGACGTAGTTCCCTCTTTGTGAGCCTTCTTGGCGCATTTGGCGGCATCTGGAGGAAACGATTGTTCGTCGTTGTGGTCAGATCTCCATCTTCCGCGTTGTGCGATTGCTACGTGTCGATGCACTTACTGTCGTATCCCATTCGGCTGTTCAAACAAGTGACCAACATCAAACTCTCATTCAAAATTGTGTTGATCCTCTCCTTGTTGGCTTCAATTCCAACAACACAGTTCTTGGTGAAACTCTTGGAGCCGTCTCCGAGCAATCGAATGCTCTGGAGCAAGTTCTTGATCAAGACAGGCTTGAACACGTTGAGTTCGAATTGACCGTACGATCCAGCGACAGAAATGGTGGTGTTGTTTCCGATGACCTGTGCGGCAACCATGGTCAAAGCCTCGCATTGAGTAGGGTTGACCTTTCCGGGCATGATCGAAGAACCAGGCTCGTTCTCAGGAAGGGAAAGCTCTCCGAGACCACATCGAGGTCCAGATGCGAGGTAACGGATGTCGTTGGCAATCTTCATCAAAGAAACGGCGACGGTGTTCATGGCTCCGGAAGCCTCGACGATAGCATCGTGTGCGGCCAAAGCTTCGAACTAGTCGCGTTCCGTCACGCAGTCGAGATTGAACGATATGGTAGAGACACGGACATACTTATCAGCCTGGTGGTTCTCGCTATGCCAACCCACACTTTCTGCGTACCTTGTTAGGAGCAGTCTGGAACTTCAATCCGGTGATGTCGGAGATGGCGTCGGCGACCTTGACATCAAAGCCTTTCCTGGTGTTCAATCCCTGATGGTAGAGAGGGGCGAATAGAGCAAATACCGCAGGAGATTAGTATCTGCCTCGTTACTGTGCCTTGCGCAGCTCGGTGAGCCCGAGATCTCATCAACTCACAGTTCCGACAGCGGTACCACCTTGAGCCAACATGCTCAACCTGGGGATAACATCCTCGACACGCTTGATGCCGTTGGCAACCTGCTGAACGTATCCGCTGAACTCTTGTCCAAGAGTCAAGGGGGTAGCATCCTGCAAGTGAGTTCGACCGATCTTGATGATGGACTCGAATTCAGCTCGCTTGGCCTCGAGAGCGTCGTGAAGCTGGTGAAGAGCGGGTAAAAGAGTGTGGTTGATCTCGACAACAGCAGAGACATGCATGGCGGTGGGGAAGCTGTTCGCAGAGTGGCGGCAATGTCAACACTGCTAGGTAGATAATACCTTAGACCTCAAGAATCCCTTGATCACACTCACGTATCGTTGGAGCTCTGGCTCATGTTGACGTGGTCGTTAGGGTGAACCGGAGTCTTGCTTCCGAGCTCTCCTCCCATGATCTCGATAGCTCGGTTCGAGATGACCTCGTTGACGTTCATGTTGGTCTGGGTACCGGATCCAGTCTGGAACACAACCAAGGGGAAATGGTCGATGAGCTTGCCGGAGATGACCTCGTCAGACGCCTGGCAGATGGCATCAGCGACCTTCTGATCCATACCTGATGTCATTGATAGGTAAGAGTCTGATGAAGTGAAGCAGGGAGAGCAGGGTCAGGCTTACCATAGGTGGCATTGACCTGAGCAGCAGCCTTCTTCAGGACACCGAAAGCCTTGATAAGAGGTGCAGGCATACGCTCCTGCTCACCACCTGTAGCGTACGCGAAAGAGGGCTCATCGTCAGGAATGCAAGACTTGAGGAATGACCAGACATCTATGCGTGTGCGGTATGACTTACCAATGTCGAAGTTCATCAAACTCCTCTGAGTCTGAGCTCCCCAGTATCGGTCGGCAGGGACATCGAGGGGACCGAAGGTATCGGCTTCTTTTCGGTATTCAACCTGTAGAGAACGTAGGTTGAATATCAACATCAGTGGATGGCGATAACGACATGACATCGATGCAAATGCATACCATGGCAGCAGAGGAGGAACTGAAAGTCCGGGCAGAGAGGGTAGCCTGAGCAGCGAAACGTCGGGTAGGGAGCTGGAGGTGGTGCGACAACAGTATTATGTGGGACCGAGGATCGGTGGTCGACGGAGATGTATTAGTTGTGGGGAAGCGAAATGTGAGAAGATCAAAGTTATTAGCCAAAACATCACAACATTTATCTCGCAGATGAGGAGGCCATGACGACTAACCCTTCGGGCGGAAGAAATGACCTGCCTAGCAAACATTGAAGAGAAAAGCAGACCTGGTAGAAACAGAACCGAAATGTAAAGCAAGATGGAACAAGAACGGCCGAATGCTACAGTCGCCAGTATAATCCAACCACCACGCCAAGGAAGTATAAGCCGATCAAAGCCAGGGGTTGTAGCAAAGTTCGAGTGTGCGCAAAGCGGTGGTGGTGGGTTTGGGACCATCCTCACAGTGAGCGAAGGCTGAGTGAGAGAGCGGGGATACGCGATTCTCCCCGAATATCTCCGTCGCGACTGCATCGCGAGACTAGACCCCCCCCTCCCCGACTATGGATTCGGCAATAGTGGTCACAAAACTCTAAATATACAATTAGACCTGAGCATTTCCTTTGAGACGACCGGAGTAAATTTACAAGCTTGAGGTCGCTCGACTTGATCAGATTGCAGCCCCTGTTTGACACGTGTCGAGTCAACAGTAATCCTTTGGAGGCCTCAAAGAGCGTAAACTCACATTCCATTCGCTCCTTTGAGCGAGGCTTCGAGCTTCCACCTCCGATACTACCCAAAAAGTCGGTAGGGTCGGCAAACGGATCATTGGCGTCGCCTCGGCCTGCAGAAGCACCAAAGTCGTCGTCTTCATCGTCGCTGAGCGATGCGTAAGCCGGGGCTTTGGATGGAGCGGCCTTTGATCCTCGTCGCGACCGAGACGCAATGGCGGTTCGAGCTTGGTATTCAGAATCAGACGAGTTGTAGTCGGAGTAGTCTGACAGAGATCTATAGAGGAGTCACAACCATGTCAGCCATGGCATGGAAGACAATCCGCTTCAGGTTGTTACTCACCCTCGGTGATCATCGCCCATGTCATCAGGAGTCATGGGAGGAGGCAACCTGCTCGAGCTAGTCCTCTCCTGCCTTCGCTGAGAGCGTTTGTCACTTTCATACTTCTGCTTCTGTTGCATCTTCCAGACTTCTCCCGTCCTTTGCTCCTCGAGTTTCTGAGCCTCGAGCTTCTTCGCCAAAGCATCGGCATCCTTGGCAGATTCGGCTCGGGCTTGGGCCGTCTGGTCATCTTCCGAATCGGAATCCAACACAGCAGATTTGCACATCTGCGGAGAAAGGGGCGTCAATATAGGGGACTCATAGCCAGTCGCGACATCCCGACACTCACTTTGTCGTATAGCTGAATGGCTTCAACAATCTTCTCGTTGGCATCAAGCAGGACTCCAACCATACTCTCATCGTTGACAAGCTAAATACGACCACGCAACTTAGCCAGGAATGCCCATCAGCGTTCGTTTCGCATCTCACACGAACCTGGATGTAACGGATGATAGGTCGACGGGAAACCTTGGCTTCCTCCAGAGCGTCCTGCACCTTGAGGTTCTCAAGCATGGATTCTTCCTGACGGTTGACGTGCTATAAAAAGGCATCCGGGTTAGTCAGAGTACTCGCTTGCAGACCCCTCAGGTCATCACTGACTCGACAGGCGTTGACCAGAGAAATGGCTGATTGAGACGCGTGCGCGATCGAGAGGAGAATCTGGGGCTTCTCCCTGGCAAAGTCGAAAGGAGCTCGTTTGGGCGCGTTCTTCTTTCGCTCCTTCTCGAGTCTTTCCCTCTCCTTCTCTGCCCTCCTCTTCATCTCTTGTTCAGCGAGTTGTCGTCGGTACGTCTCGGCTTTTTCCTTCTCCTCCTGCTTAACCCTGAGCGCACGTTCGCGCCTTTCGATCTCGGCTTCACGGGCCTCGAGGGCGGACCGAGCATCCCTCTCTGCTCGACGTCGCTCAGCTTCGTCCTTCTTGACCGCAAGATCGGCGTAATCAGCGGAAGAGGTCGCGTGACCCTTGGTAGGAATCCAGCTGTGTTCCAAGTCATTGAAATCGCCGGTGGGTTTGCGGACAGGAGCGGAGGACATCGAGTTCCGAGGGCTTGCTGTCGAGGTAGCGGGGGCTGAAGGAATGGCAGGAGCCGCTCGTACGACCTATGATGAACGCTCGTATCAGTGTCAGGTCATGAGGGCTTCGTCTGTCCGGGCGGGGTGCATACCTTCTTGCCCGAGTACTGGTCATAAAGACCAGCGATGGACTTGTTCCTGGGGTCTTCCTGTAACAAGCTCGTCAATCAGTGACTTGTAAAGGTAATGCCTTTTCAAGATGAACTAACAGCAAATGCAAGCTTCCAAGCGTGGAAGACCGAAAGGAGCTTTCTCTTGACTTTGGGGTCGACCAGAGACTGTCATGGTACGTCCTCATTCAGCATCCGGGAAAGAAACCAATTATCCCGGTCACATTTCACTTACATCGGTAGCCATATCCTTAAGTCGCTCGAGCAACTGTTCGTTGGCAAAAGAGCTCTTGTATCCCTTCCCTCCGTTCTCTGACATAGCCCGCAGAAGCTGACGTCGCGGATCACGTCAATATAAGAACATCGACTACGAAGACTGGAAGCAACACATACCGTCAAGGCTCGCAACTGCCTGTGAACGTTTCCATACTTGAGCTTTTTCCTAATGGCACGCGAGCTCTCGGTGACTCCATCGATTCCGAGGATCCTGACGCTCTCCAACAACTCGTTGACTCCGTCGTAAGAATCCTCCTCGTATCGGTCGGAAGTAAGGATCTCGACCCAATCCGAGATGGACGAGTGCGGCTTTTCACCTTCTGCCATGGCCACGAGGGCTTTGGCAGTAGCCATGTATCCACCGTATTTGGACATCTTTGGAGAATCTCTGTGTATATGATCCTGCTACGAGGGGGAAAAGGGATTATTGTTGAAACGGTTACTTAATGACTTGCACCTGTTATTGCTTGACCGCTTAGACGACGTCTTATGCCTTGACCGCTTTATCGGGTCGTCGATCCATGGTTCGCGTAGTGTCGTCATCGTGACCGGACGCTCCTCTGCGGGAATCCGCGGTGCACGAAGCCAGCGTTCAAGAGGTAGATTGTTCGGTCAACATCGCGTTTCAAGTTCCCGGCTTTCCCTTCTGATCGGATGGATCATCTCTGAACGTGATATGATGATCGCGTATCTCCTCTACACTATCTCTCGCAACAACCAATGATGGCGAGTCGTCTGTATGTCCTTTCGAGGCCACCGAGAGGTGCAGGCCAGAAGATGATGAATATCACAACGTAAACCGCTACTCGCGCGTTTGATTCTCTTTTCACGACTGGTTGATGAGAATCTGTTTTCTTTTGTTCTTTAACAATTCTCGCTTTGATCGTCAAATTCCCGCATAATTTCGGGTCCGAAACATTCGCTTCCCAATCGTGTGTCTGGATATTGAGCTTCTGGATCCCCGCCTGCAAGCTCTGGTGCGCATAAGCGATTGGGATTGGTGATTCGTAGATATCCAGCTCTCGAGGCTTCCGATCTCGAAGGCTGATAGCCCTCAGACCCGACCTTCGTCAAAGCGATATCGAGAAGAGAAGCAGAACTACGGTGCCGATCATCGGCTGGTCTGGCCCTGTAATCATCATGTCATCGGGTAAGAAGTTAGCTATCTAACGTGGTCATATGACCTTGCGTGATCAAGGCTCACATATGGCTTTTCTCCCTCTTAGGCGACAGAATCCCTCATCCTTTGCCATTGCCTCCTCTGCCCCCGATCTCGCCTTTCGCGAATCAGTTTCCGGGCTCCACTCAACCAGCTACTCAAGGACTCCATGATGGGGCTTCTACAGCAGCGGACCTAGAAATGCAAGAAGAACAGAATGCGACCAATACTATCTTTCGGAGTGGGAGACGTCAAGCTCACACTGAACGCAAAGTCAAGGCGTGGATCCGATCAACAACTCCGGAGTTCGATATAGTGACTGGCGATGACGCTGTTCATCCGTCGCAAAATGAGCCCCAACCGCGTCCTGCATTCAGACGAGCAGCCTCGTCACCGTATATCATGGGACGTCCTTATGATGCGAACGAAATCGCCACGTCCCCGCCAACTACTTATCCTCCTCAGCACCCCAGTCAACTCGTCGATTTCAGCCTGTCTCACCGGTACCAATCACCTGAACGCAACGAATTTTCCTCATCAGATTACCGCAACCTCGACCCTTATGCCAATGGAGGACTCGTACCCGTTCGGAACGGCTCTCTGCCAGAATCTCACCATTGTCGACCTTCAACTACGAATGGTATAACAAGTCAGCTTCGATTGTCATCTGCCGACTCAGAAACTCCGACCAAACAACCGAGAAGACCAAACCCTTTCTCACGAGGATTCAGTGCAGGGGATATCCACACCGTTCGACTCCGTGAGATCCGCAACCCAAGCTTGTCATCGATCGCGACCCATCATACTGCATCATCATCCGGCACGAGAAAATCACGTCCAAGCCTCTCCAATGCGTTTTCTATGCCTCGTTCTGAGAAATTACCCGAAGGCGTTGTTGTGGGGGCCCTCCAGGTGGAGCGGAAGTCGCCTAGAAAACAACCCTCGTTGATGAAAGGACTGCGTGGAAGCTTTTTCGGGTTACTACACAAGGGAGAAGGAGACGAAACCCGAGCTCTAAGGAAAGAGAGTAAAGCAGATTTGAGGGCACATGCAATGCAGCCGTACGCGGTGCAGGACCAGGTCGCGGAATATCCTATTTTGGAAGGGTCTGGGCGCTTGACCGATCAAGAGACACATCATGTGGTCAGGAAGGGAACCGGTCTCCCTCCACCTTCTTCGACGACGAGGCCACACCTTCGGCGAAGCAGCAACTCTGCCCCAGACAATCTTCCTCGTACCCGATTATTCTCGCCTATCACTCTTCGTCAAGCAAACGCTCCTTCCGCATGGGACTCGCATAACAACATGATCGCTTCTGACTCTGTCGAGTCCCTGACCTCTCCACCTCGAAGCTCGAGCTTACCAAAGGGTCCAAATGATGGGGGTCTACCAAATATCCCGCTCGTCCGCGACAAGCCTCTAGTCCGTCAATTCCGCAGTGGGAGCGATACCGCAGCTTGGGAAAAGAGGCCAAACATTCCAATTATCCCTCACAGAAATGCTTCCAATATCGCCAGATATGGACCTCTTCTCGTTGAGAAGCCTTCGGTCCCCGCGCGACACATCATGAGCCATGCTAAGCTGCTGGCGCCATCCTCTCCGGAGATCCGCAAGGCACATCGACCTCGATCTCAATCTTGGAGCGCAGCGCAAGTCCTATCCGCCGCTCCAGTCCAGCCTTTACGATTACGAAAGAAACGCTCGGAGCCGATTTTGTCTAGCAATGTGATGCATGCTGCTCCGTTTGCCTCGGAGGAGAGTGAAACTTCAGCAGCTGCAGACCAGCTTCATATACCACAAGAGAACGATCATGACGCCCGTCGACTTGACTATCTCAGAGTCGGCAATAGACCAACTCAGCAATCGCTCCATGTCGCAGATGATGATCCACTAACAAAGACGATACCGCCCGTCCATGTCAGCGATATCTTCGCGTCTCCAACCAACTCCGACACTCATCGCCAAGAAGCAGCCATGAAAGCCCTCGAAAAGGCTCTCGGTGCTCCGACCTGGGCCGATGTCGATTTCCATGCTACATCACGGGAAAGCGGCTCAACAACACCGAGACCGATCAGTCCCAAAACTAACGATCGATCTTCAAGCATGATCTCCCCGAGCATCTCGCCTCATCGTACGATCTCGGTCCTGAAAACTCCACCTCGGGATCCTCTCCCGCGCGCCCCATCTCTGTCAACTCCACGTCGTCGTATCCCAGCTGCGCTCAACTTGACCAGAACTCCAGATCAACCCCGTTCAGGACCCAACAAGGAGAATCAACACACGATCGGCGCGTACCCTCCGCTACCTCGCCTGAGTTATTCGTTCGATAAGGAAGCTGCAGGGAGCCGGAGATCAAAGACGGGACCACGCTTGGTGAGCGTTATCTTTCCTTCTTCTGCACCGGCCACGAAGGTCGATTTCGATACGGTACCTCTGATTGGGAAGCAAAGTGTACGAGAGACGAGATGTGGACTTGAAGTTGATCGTCGAGATGATTCGGTGGATTGGGAAGCGAAGTTTGAGATGGTGGTGCGTGATCTGAATGCGGAACGAGAGAAGAGGATGAAGTCGGAGAGCGATTTGATGAGGCTGCATGGGAAGTACCTTGGAGCGGTCAAGAGGATTTCTCAGTGAGTGGTTTCGTATTTCATACCGGATATCACGATGCTGAGATGACCTCTCGGAGCTCGTAGACTTGAGATCCAGATCGATCAAATGAACCGACATGCCGCATACGGCGGTCTGTCCGAAATGGCCGCTTATTCCACCTTGTCGCAGTCCAACAGCCTGGGCAGTATCCTCTCAACCGATTCGCTGCTTTCCACACCAACAAAGACTCCTTTTCGGAATCGACAATGTCAGTACACGGATGAGAAGATGAAGGGAGCTGGGCACGAGAAGATGGGGTCAATGGATACGATCGATCAACTAGAGTTGGATCTGGGTCAACCTTGGAGCTCCAGGATAGGCGGCTAGGCATTGTGCCTTCCTCGAGCAGTCCAGGATTTTGATGCTGTTTGAAACGATGATGGAAATTGTTCGAATACCGGTTGGACATTTGGACATGTAGTATGCGACTGAGGATGCCTACATGCATGCACGCATGCCTTGTAGCTCGCTTGTCGACTAACTGTATGTAACCGGACCCCTCCCAAACTTTATTCATCCGTGTGTAAAGCCGAGAAAGCCTCGGTCATCGCCGGAGGGTCGTCGAGCGAGAAGGAAGCAAAAGGCTGGGCGACCTCTGTGACGTCATTACGGTAACGGTGTTGCGTGCGCGTTATTGTAGATGGTGCTCGCTGTGCCGTTGAGGGCGTTCAGGCCATGACGACGAAGCATCATCATCATCATCGTCGCTTCACCGCATCATCGTTCCTCTGGCTGGCCCTCTCTCTCTTGTTGCCATCTCTTCCGACAGTTCGAGGTTATAAGGACCCGACTTTCCTTTCTTGCAATTGTCTATTCCATCCTTTGCCTCGCAACTGTTTGTCTTTCTCTCCTAAACTTTCTTCCGAACCTCTTCAACGATCATCATCTGCATTCGATCACATCCCCATACAACTACCCCTTCATCCTCACTCACGCATACCAAACAACCTTCCACC
>Ga0308160_10004006_pt1 | contig 16091 bp, 13 predicted proteins | sample PhyFR1_FD_201036 | JGI IMG/M metagenome (GOLD analysis project Ga0308160, IMG submission 201036) | Phyllosphere microbial communities from UC Gill Tract Community Farm, Albany, California, United States - DLSLF.R1 | ecosystem: Host-associated > Plants > Phyllosphere > Unclassified | place: USA...
TCGAAAATCTCAGCGGGGTCGACTTTGAACAGCGCAAGACCGTGCGCATCCGCGACCGCTACGACGCGAGCGTACCGACCGTCGTCGGACCGGTGCGCCGCGAACGGCCGGTGTTCGTCGACGACGCAAAGTTCCTCCGCGCAACCACCGACCGCCCGATCAAGTGGACCCTCCCCGGTCCCATGACGATGGTGGACACGCTCTACGATGACCACTACAAAAGCCGCGAAAAGCTGGCCTGGGAGTTCGCCACGATCCTGAACCAGGAGGCGAAAGAACTGGAAGCGGCCGGCGTGGACATCATCCAGTTCGACGAGCCCGCGTTCAATGTTTTCCTCGACGAGGTCAAGGACTGGGGCGTGGCAGCGCTTGAGCGGGCGGCAGAGGGACTGCGCGCCGAGACCGCCGTGCATATCTGCTACGGCTACGGGATCAAGGCAAATACCGACTGGAAAGCGACGCTCGGCGCGCAGTGGCGGCAGTACGAGGAGACCTTCCCGCTGTTGCAGGCCTCCAGCATCGACATCATCTCGCTGGAATGCCAGAACTCGCACGTGCCCATGGACCTCATCGAGCTCCTCCGCGGCAAGAAAGTCATGCTCGGGGCCATCGACGTCGCCAGCGAGACCGTCGAGACACCGGAGGAGGTCGCCAACACGCTCCGCGAGGCCCTGCAGTTCGTGGATGCGGACAAGCTGATCCCCAGCTCCAACTGCGGCATGGCACCGTTTCCCCGGGATGTGGCACTGGCGAAGCTGAGTGCCCTGAGCGCGGGGGCGAACATCGTTCGGGAGGAGCTCGCCCGCTCCGCCCCCGGGGCGTCGTAACCGTGTTTCACGCCTACCCTCCGGATACCTGGCTACAGCCACCCGAGCAACGCTTCCCGTCGTCCCTCACGGCCGACGAATTCAAGGCACTGTTCCGTGGCCACCCGGGAGGTGTCGCCGTCATCACGGCGGACGCCGGCGATGGACCGGTAGCGCTGACGGTATCGTCGGTCGTGTCTGTGAGTGCCGAACCTCCGTTGCTGATTTTCTCGGTCTCGGCACTGTCCTCTGCGTCGGAGGTACTTCTGCGCGCCGACACCGTCGTCGTGCACCTGCTGGACGCGCACGACGTCGACCTGGCGAAGCGTGGAGCGACGCCAGGGGCCGACCGGTTTGACCAGTCGCACCGCTGGGCACCCCTTCCAACCGGAGAGGCGGTGTATGAGGATGTCCGCGCCTGGGTGCGCTGCGCCGTCATCGATCGCATGGAGGTGGGGACCTCCACAATTATTGCCGTTCACGCCCTGGAGTCCCGTGTGATGCGTGAGTTCCAAGCGGGCGAACCCGGCGACGCACTGGTTTACCACAACCGTTCATGGCACCGGCTGGGCGAGCATTCCAAGCTTGAGGACTGAGCGCCGCGCCAACAATGACAAGGAAGACCGGCCCTAGCCGGCCTCGGAGTGGTCCCCTCCGACGAGGGGTCCCGCTGCGGGACGAACCACATGAGGACGCCGTTTTACTGCATCTTTACTGCGTCGCCGCCTCTGTCCGGGGGCACTTTCAGGGTCAATGCCCGACGCCGGCGGCCTGGCTAACGGCGAGTCCGCGCCAAAGTGCCCCCGGGAGGAGCGCTGAACAGACGTTAAAGCAAAAAACCCTCTGACGAGGGGTGCGTTACTGTGCCCGAGGTGGGACTCGAACCGGGTTCCAGCGCCTGAATTTCCGCCACTCCCCCGCGAACATGCGTAATCCGGCCCAGTCCGGCACTAGTACGACCCGATCCGAAGCCGAGGGTGTGCACATTGTGCACCCCCTCTTTCTTGCCCGCTTCGGCGCCTCCAGCCGGGCTGCCGAAACGGCCGCCCGGGCGGGGCGCGATTTGGCTCCAATATGAAGAGTAAGCCTCCTGCAGAGAGCCGGCCGCGAATAAGCACCGAACCACTGGGCGGCCCTGCTGCTGGAAGTCCACGAACATCACGGTGGCGGGCCTTCCTCCCCGAACGCAAACGTTGTGGCGTGTTGAAGTGATCCGGTGCTACGTCCTCCGCGTTTTCGGGTGCCTGGATGTAAAGTCCGCGCCGTAACCGGGATTCGGGATTCGGGATTCGGGATTCGGGATTCGGGCCAAGAGTACTGCGCCGCGGGATCCGATCCCCGATGTTGGGTGGCGTCCTTCAGCGGGTGACCGCAACGACGCACGGGCCCGAACGTGGCGCCCCTGCGCCCTCCCCGCGCTCACCATGCCGGTCCCTCGCGCACGGCCTTGACACCCCAACCAAACGCAGGATATGTTCTATCTCACATCCACTAACGCGCGTTAGTAACGCGCATCAGTAGATTCAGCTAGAGTCTCACTCAAAATTCAGCCCTTTACTAGACATCGGACGGTCAATGGAGACGAACCCACGGCAGGCCAAAGTGACGATGCAGGATGTCGCGAACCATGTCGGAGTTTCCCGGACGACTGTTTCCTTTGTCTTGAATGGTGAAACGGGAAACGGAATTCCACAAGAAACCCGTGACCGCGTTCACCGGGCCGTGACCGAACTGGGCTACCGCCCGAACGCGGGCGCCCGTGCGCTGGCATCCAAGCAGACCAAGCTCTACGGGCTGATCACGGAAATCGTGATCGCGCCTTATGCAGCCACCATTGTCCGCGGCGCCGAGGAACAGGCCGCGCGGGAAGGTAAGACACTTCTTATCGCCAGCACCGATGGAAGCAGTGACGCTGATCGGCGAGCCATCGAGACCATGCTTGAGCACCGAGTCGAGGGTCTGATCTATGCAACAAGCTGGCATCGGGGTGTGCGGTTGCCCGCTGTTGCGGAGGAGGTGCCGACGGTCCTGGTTCACTGCTTTGACGAGGCAGCACAACTGCATTCCGTCATTCCGGATGAGGCTCAGGGTGGCTATGTTGCCACGAGGAGACTCATCGGGGCCGGACACGACCGGATAGGTCTCATCAACCTTGATCCCGTCATTCCAGCAGCCGTCGGCCGCCGGGCCGGCTATGTCCGAGCACTTGAACAGGCAGGCATCGGCCTGGATGAGAGCTTGGTCATCAACGAGGACGGCGAGGCTGACCAAGGCTACCGCGCAGCAGCTGCCCTCCTGGATGGCACCCGGCCACCCACTGCGATCTTCTGCGCCACTGACCGCATGGCCATGGGCGCTTACGACGCCATCAAAGAACGAGGGCTACGTATTGGTGAAGATATCTCCGTGGTTGGCTTCGACAACCAAGAGATTATCGCAAACTATTTGCGGCCGAGCCTGACGACCGTCGCACTGCCGTTCCAGCAAATGGGGGCAACCGGCGTCGCTATGCTGGCCAAACTGGCAGCGAACCGCGATCTGACCCCGCTCCAACACGTTGTCGAATGCCCTCTGGTGGAGCGTGCATCTGTGCGCCTGCCGGTCCCGGCGTTCTGACGTCCCCACCCGCTACCCCATCTCCCTTTCACTGACGAAACGAGCTCCCTCATGCCCAAAATCAACCCCAAAAGGTCTCTGACCGTTGTTGCAGCCACACTGGCGATCGGCGCAATGGCTCTCACCGGCTGCAGCGCCGGAAACACATCCGGAAGCACAGCCAAGGGTGGGGGCGCCTCTAACGGGCTCCTGACAATCCCACGGGAGGACACCGCAACGTTCACCAGCAACTTCAACCCGTTCTCCCCTAACGCACTTCCGATGACGCAGCAGTCGGTCTTCGAGCCCCTACTGATCGTCAACCCCGTCAAGGGGGAGCCTGTGCCCTGGCTCGGCGCGTCGTGGAAGGCGGACGAGGACGGCAAGGGAGTGACGTTCACGCTTCGCGACGGGGTTAAGTGGTCGGACGGACAGCCTCTGACCGCCGATGACGTTGTGTACACCTTTGACCTTCAGAAAAAGATTCAGGGCGGATTCGACTACCTGGACAAGGTCTCCGCCGTCGACGCGCACACCGTGCGCTTCGATTTCAACAAGGCCTACGCGCCCGGGCTCTACGAGGTCGGCCAGCAGGTCATCGCCCCTAAGCATGTCTGGTCCCAGATCGCGGACCCGGCCAAGGCCACCAACGACAATCCGGTAGGCACAGGCCCCTACACACAGGTCTCCCATTTCCAGACACAGTCATTCGAACTGGATAAGAACCCCAACTACTGGCAGCCGGAAAAGCAGCAGCTCACCGGCATCCGGATGCTGGCCTTCGCCGGCAACTCCGGTGCCAACCTCGCCCTGCAGAACGGCGACGTGGACTGGAGCGACCAGTTCATCCCCAACATCCAAAAAACCTTCGTCGACAAAGATCCGGCACACCGGCACTTCTGGTACCCCACGACCGGTGGCACGATCAACTGGCAGCTGAACACCACCAAGGCCCCCTTCAACGATCCGGTCGTACGTAAAGCACTCAGCATGGCCGTGGACCGCGACCAGGTCGACAACCTGGGCATGTCGGGCTACACGCATCCGGCCGACTGCACCGGCCTCAGCGACGCCTACACCAGCTGGCGCGACCAGGGCATCGTAGACAAATGCGACTGGACCAAGCTGAACGTGGACAAAGCCAACCAGATCCTCGATGACGCCGGCTATAAAAAGGGAACCGACGGTATCCGCACCCTCAAGGACGGCAAGCCTTTCCAGTTCAAGTTCTCTGTCGGCTCCGCATCGTCGGACTGGCTCTCCGTCGGCCAGATCATCTCCAAGAACATGGAAAAACTCGGTGTAAAAGTCGAGGTCAACTCCCCGGACTGGTCCCAGGTCGTCTCCGGCTACACTGACGGGTCCTTCGACAGCGGCATCGTCTGGAGCAACGCCGGCGCGACACCGTACGAGTTCTACCGCGGCGTAATGTCACAGAAGGTCGTTGTGCCGGTCGGCCAAAAGGCCAACGAAAACTACCACCGGTTCGGCGACCAGGAAGCGACCGCAACCCTGGACAAGCTGGCGGCTACGGCAGACCCGGCAGCGCAGAAGACGCTCGTCAACTCCCTGGAAGCACGCTTCAATGACGTCGCCCCGGTGATCCCGCTGTTCTCCGGCCCGGCATGGGGCGCCTATACCGACCAGCGATTCACCGGCTGGCCCAGCAAGGACAACCCGTATGCCACTCTCTCGGCCCGCTCCGCCACCACAGTGCTGGTTCTGACCTCACTCAAGCCGGCGCAGTAGCCGCCTGGTGGCTGTCCGGGCAACCGACCCCGGGCAGCCACCAACGCCGCCGCACACACGGCACCCGCACCGCTACCACCTGCCGGACCCGGACAGATCCCCGGGCGGCGCAACAACCATCAAGAAAGAAGCGGGATCATGGTATTCCTCCTCCGCCGCCTGGGGTTTTACATCATCGCCTTCTGGGCCTGCATCACCCTGAATTTCTTCCTCCCCAGGCTGATGCCCGGGGACCCTGTCAGCAGAATGTTCTCCCAAGTGCAGGCTCAGATGCGCCCGGACCAAGTGGATGCGCTCCGGCGGCTTTTCGGTTTGGACGACCGGCCCCTATGGGAGCAGTACCTCGCCTACATCGGCAACATCTTCCGTGGGGACATGGGCATCTCGCTCTCCAGGTTCCCGACCCCCGTTTCGGAGGTGATCGCATCTCAAATCGGATGGACTCTCCTGCTCGGCGGCACGTCCCTGGTTATTGCCGTCATTCTGGGCAATTTCCTCGGCGTTCTGGCAGCGTGGCGGCGCGGAAAGTTCCTGGATTCCGTTTTTCCTCCGTTGCTGATTTTCGTCGGATCATTTCCCTATTTTTGGCTGGCAATGGCCGCTCTCTATCTGTTCGGGATAACTCTGGGCTGGCTGCCTCTGAGCCATGCCTTCTCCACAGGCCTCAGCCCCTCGTTCTCCCTCGAATACATCGGCGACGTAGCCACTCACTTGATCCTCCCGGCCCTGACCATCGTTCTGGTCTCCATCGGCGGCTGGATGCTGGGGATGCGCAACACGATGATCGCCACCACCGCAGAGGACTACATCACGATGGCCCGGGCCAAGGGACTTCGTCCGGGACGGATCATGTTCCAGTACGCGGCCCGCAACGCCATGCTGCCCTCTGTGACGTCGTTCGGCATGTCCCTTGGGTTCGTCGTCGGCGGCGCTCTCCTCACCGAAACCGTGTTCGCGTACCCGGGCATCGGCTACCAGCTCCTGACCTCTGTCCAGGCACTGGACTACCCGCTGACCCAAGGCATCTTCCTCACCATTACCGCCGCCGTGCTGGCAGCTAACTTCCTGGTCGACATCATTTACGTACGGCTGGACCCTCGGGTCCGGGTCAGCTAGAAACAGGTCCCCCATGTCACTTACAGACTCAACGCCCACCACAACCACCACGGCCGGCAACCCCGCCGTCCTTCTGCCGGAACCTTCTGCCCCCGGACGTCTGGCCCGCGGCGGGTTCGTCCACGGCATCCTCACGAACAAAAAGGCCCTCTTCGGGCTGGCCATCCTGGTTATATTTGCCCTCCTGGCGCTGCTGGCACCTCTCCTGGCACCGGGTAACCCCTCCGACTTCGGCCCCGAAGCATCCTTGGCACCGTCCGCGGACCACCTGCTCGGAACCACTTCCAAGGGCCAGGACGTGCTGGCTCTCACCGTGTGGGGTTCGCGAAGCTCACTGGCGGTCGGATTCACCGTAGGCCTGGCGGCGACCTTCATCGGGTGTCTAGTCGGCATCGCCTCCGCATACTTCGGCAAAGCCATCGACGAACTGCTATCGCTGCTGACCAACGTGTTCCTGCTCATCCCAGGGCTTCCGCTTCTGGTGGTTCTCGCCGCGTTCCTGCCGCCGGGGCCCGTCACCGTGGTCATCGTCCTGGTCATCACGGGCTGGGCAGGCAGCGCCCGTGTGCTCCGCTCCCAGGCCCTGTCTTTGCGTAGCAAGGACTTCGTCGCCGCGGCCGTTGTCACCGGCGAGAATGCCTGGCGCATCATGTTCCGGGAAATCCTGCCCAACATGGCCTCCATCGTCATGAGCACCATGCTCGGCTGCGTCATCTACGGCATCGGCGCCCAAGCCGGGCTGGAGTTCCTGGGGCTTGGCGATACCGGGTCCGTCAGCTGGGGAACCAATCTCTATTGGGCCAACAACGACGGCGCACTGATGACCGGCGACTGGTGGGTTCTTCTGCCCTCAGGTGTTGCCATCGCCGTTGTCGCATTTGCCCTGGCCATGGTCAACTACGCCGTTGATGAGATCACCAACCCTCGCCTGCGCGCGGAAAAGAAAGGCTGACAGATGGAAACCCTGACTGAACAGGACCGGGAAAACGCTGGCCGTGCCCCGGCCGGCCCCGTACTGAGCGTGAAGAATCTTGAGGTTCAATACAGAGCGGAAAGCGGAAACGTCTCCGCCGTGGATGGTGTCAGCTTCGACATCGGAGCCGGCGAAGTGTTCGGCCTTGCCGGCGAATCAGGCTGCGGGAAGTCGACCATCGCAAACGCGATCATGCGTCTCCTGCAGACCCCGGCAAAAATCACGGGCGGTTCTATCGAGCTCGCCGGAAGAAATCTCCTGGACCTGGGCGAGGAAGAACTGCGACGTACCCGGTGGCGCGACGTCGCCATGGTCTTCCAAAGCGCGATGAACTCCCTGAACCCCGTCATGACCATCGGGGATCAGATCGTCGATGTCTTCACCACGCACGAAAAGATGTCCAAGCAGGTCGCCCGTGAACGCGCAGCGGAGCTGCTGAAACTTGTCGACATCAGTCCGGACCGGCTCAAGTCCTATCCGCACCAGCTCTCCGGCGGGATGCGTCAGAGGGCCGTCATCGCGATAGCGCTGGCGCTTAAACCCTCTCTGCTCATCATGGACGAACCCACCACTGCCTTGGACGTGGTCGTTCAGCAGGAAATCATGCACCAGATCAAAGAACTTCAGCAGCAGCTGGGATTTTCCGTGCTGTTCATCACCCACGACATCTCACTCATGGTCGAGCTCTCCCACCGCATGGCTGTCATGTATGCAGGAAAGCTGGTCGAGGTCGCTCCATCAAAGGAATTGCTGGACAACCCGCTGCATCCCTACACGAACGCCCTGATGGGAGCGTTCCCTCCCCTGACCGGACCCAGAGTGGAGTTGACAGGTATCCCGGACGCCCCACCGAACATGGCCCATCCCCCCGCCGGATGCCGCTTCCACCCCCGGTGCCCGCTTGCTATCGACTCCTGCCGCACCATCGAACCGCCGCTCCTTCCGGGAGCCGAAAACCACGGGGCAGCCTGTCTGCTCGTACCCGAATACGTCCTCCCCCACGAAAGGTCACCCCGATGAGCCCCGCACACAGCACCTCATCCCGCCAAGGAACGGCGACCGAGCCCCTGGTTCAGGTACGCAACCTGAGTAAGCACTACCAGCTTGGGAGTTTCCCGTTCCGTTCGACCGTACGTGCAGTCAACGACATCTCCTTCGACATCAACCGCGGCGAGATTGTGGCGCTCGTCGGGGAATCAGGCAGCGGAAAGAGCACCATCGCCCGGATCCTCGCCCGCCTTGAGCAGCCCACGGCCGGCAAGCTCATCCTGGACGGACAAGACATCTTTGCCACCGAACGCCGCCGGGCGTCCATGACATACCGAAGCAAGGTTCAAATGGTTTTCCAGGACCCCTTCGGCTCCCTCAACCCGGCACACCGCATCGAACACTTCCTCACCCGTCCCCTGCAACTTCACGGAGAAAAGGACAGCCCGCGGGCCCTCAAACTCAAGCTGCGTGAACTAATGGCAACAGTCGGTCTGGGCGAGCAGATGCTGGACCGATACCCCCATCAGCTGTCCGGCGGACAGCGACAGCGGGTCGCCATCGCCAGGGCCCTGGCCGTGGAACCGGAAATCATACTGGCCGACGAACCCACCTCGATGCTCGACGTCTCGGTCCGCATCGGGATTCTCAATCTGATGCGCAAACTCCGCGATGAACGGGGGGTGTCCATGCTCTACATCACCCACGACCTTGCATCCGCACGATACATCGCGGACACAACCATGGTGATGTGCGCCGGGGACCTGGTCGAGGGTGGGGAGAGCATCGAGCTGATGGCCGCCCCCCATCACCCGTACACACAGTTGCTGCTCTCCGCCGTACCCGACGCCCGCAGGACCCAGACGGTCCGTCCACCGAGGAGGGACGCCACAGCGCGGAACGCTCCCCGGGGCACCGGCGAGCGGATCACCCTCAGCGCATCTCATTGGGCGTTGAAAGTACCGGAATCCGCCCACTGACGGCCACCTCCACGGACTAACGGCCTAATCGCCGTCCGTGAGGCCGCTTGCCCCGCGGAATCAGACCCGCACAGCTTCATTGCAGGCTGCCGAAAACCCAGAGAGAATCCCATGACGAACCCCCCTGCCACACTCTCATCCCTACCCGAGGTGGTCGTTGTCGGCGAAGCACTCATTGACGTGGTCCACACCGGGAACGGCGTCACCGAGCACCCGGGGGGCTCCCCCGCCAATGTGGCCTACGGCCTTGCCCGCCTTGATGTTTCAACCGGGTTCCTGACATCAATCGGTACCGACAGCCGGGGAGTTGCCATCAGCAGCCATCTCAGCGGGGCAGGTGTCTACATCCTTCCGGGCTGTCAGTCCGCCGCCTCTACATCGACCGCCACAGCATCACTGGCTGACGACGGGTCCGCAAGCTATTCCTTCGACCTCGTCTGGGAGCTCCCACCGGTTGCCCTGACGTACCTGCCCACGTTCCTGCACGCCGGGTCAATCGCCAGCTTCCTCGCCCCGGGAGCGGCAGGCGTGAAGTCCCTCCTGCAGCACTGCGCAGGAATCAGCACCGTCACCTATGACCCGAACATCCGGCCCGAGTTGCTCGGCAGCCATCACGAAGCCAGAACCATCTTCGAAGATCTCGTTCCCCTCACGGACGTCGTGAAACTCAGCGACGAGGATGCCGCATGGCTGTACCCACGCAAATCGCCGGAGGAGGCTGCCCGCCACATACGCGGACTCGGCACGGATCTGGTCGTGGTCACCCGCGGATCAGAAGGGTCCTTCCTGCTCACCGCAGAGACGGAAATCAGTGTCCCCTCCGCGGAAACCGTTGTCGCGGACACCATCGGTGCAGGGGATTCCTACATGGCCGCCCTCATCCTTGGACTTCTCACCAGAGGAGGCGAGGGCCTGGCTCCGCCCGTTCTCGAACAGATCGCCCGCATGGCATCCATGGCAGCCGCCATCACCGTCGGCCGCCCAGGAGCGGACCTGCCCTCCGCGGCCGAAGTATGGGGCAGGCCTGGTCATCTGACCACCGATTTCCTGCGCCAACGCTGCGGCCAACCTGACGATCACCCCAAGATCCAAGCCCTCTTCTTGCCCCATTCCGAACTTGAAACGAGCACACTCCCATGACGGCCGTGACCACCACACACCAGGAAGCCTTTCGCCCCGCCCTGCATTACACGGCCCGAAACACTTGGCTCAATGATCCCAACGGCCTGATCCACCACCAGGGCCTCTACCACCTCTACTACCAAAACAACCCCTTCGGAAACACTTGGGGAAACATGTCCTGGGGCCACGCGACGTCGGAGAACCTCACCGACTGGACCGAACAGCCCGTCGCGATTTCCTGCGACGAGCACGAGGACATCTTCTCCGGCAGCATCGTGTTCGACAGCCAAAACAGCAGCGGGTTCGGCACCGAAACGGCTCCCCCGCTGGTAGCCGTCTACACCAGTGCCTACAAGGAAGCCTCGCCGTTGTACGGCGTCCAGGCGCAGTCGCTGGCGTACAGCCTGGATGGCGGCTTCACCTGGAAAAAATACCCGGGCAATCCCGTGCTCAGCCGCAACTCGGCCAACTTCCGTGACCCCAAAGTCTTCCGCTATGACGGCGGGGCCGGCACCTACTGGGTGATGGCGGCCGTCGAAGCCCACGACTACAAAGTAGTCCTCTACAAGTCCGAAGACCTGAAAACCTGGGAACACCTCAGCGATTTCGGCCCTGCTAACGCCACCGGCGGCATCTGGGAATGCCCGGACTTGTTCGCTCTGCCCGTGGACGGCAATCCACTGGAGCTGAAATGGGTCCTGACGGTGAATCTGAACCCCGGCGGCCCGAACGGCGGGTCCGCAGGGCAATACTTCACGGGAGATTTCGACGGCGTCAATTTCACCTCCGACTCCACCGTCACCAGCGGTGAGCAGGACCCCGACCTCCTCCGGGAGTACAACTGGCTGGATTGGGGACGGGACTATTACGCCGCCGTCTCCTTTAGCGACGCCCCCGACGGTCGACGGATCATGATCGGCTGGATGAACAACTGGGACTACGCCAACCAGATCCCGACTTCACCTTGGCGGAGTCCCATGTCTCTGCCCCGGGAGCTCTCCCTGGCCACTGTTGGCGGCTGCACCAGACTGGTCCAGAACGTCGTAGAGGAAGCCGCACACCGTGATCAGGGGCCGGCAGTTCAGGACGGCCCCATCCGTTTAGTTGAGGAAACACGCCCGATCCCAGCCGCCACGGGTGCGGTTCAGCTCATCGAAGCCGAGTTCACGACAGAGACGGCCGAAGAATTCGGCCTCATCGTTCGAGGGCGCGGCACGGAAGGAACCAGAATCGGCATCAATCCCGCCCAGGGCCGACTCATCCTCGACCGGACCGCGTCGGGCGACACCGGCTTCCACGATGGATTCGCCTCCGTCGACACCGCGCCAATTTCCCCCCGGGACGGCCGATACAGCCTGAAGATCTACGTCGACCACTGCTCCGTTGAGGTCTTCGCCCAACACGGTGAGCTGGCGTTGACCGACTTGATCTTCCCCGACCAAGCAAGCACCGGAGTCTCCATCTACGCTCGCGGCGGCTCCGCAATATTCGAGAGCCTGACGATCACGCCACTGGTATAGGCCGGCGTTCCACACACGGCGCAGCCGCACAACGGAATGCGGCCGTAGCAAACTGATATGGAAGGCACCATCAGCATGGAATACCGCAAACTTGGTTTATCCGGGATGTACGTCAGCGAACTGGCCTACGGGAATTGGGTCACCCACGGCGAGCAAATCGACCAGGACGAGGCCACGGCCTGCGTCCGGCAGGCCCTGGATCTGGGCATTACCACCTTCGACACCGCCGACGCCTACGCTGGCACCCGCGCAGAACACACACTCGGTGAAGCGCTGGCCGGTGTGCGGCGCGAAAGCGTCGAGATCTTCACCAAGGTCTACTTCCCCACCGGCGAGGGAAGGAATGACCGCGGGCTGTCCCGCAAGCACATCATGGAATCCATCAACGGCTCCCTGACGCGGCTGCAGACCGACTACGTGGACCTCTACCAGGCCCACCGCTACGACTACGAGACGCCGCTGGAAGAGACCATGCAGGCCTTCGCCGATGTCGTCCGGCAAGGAAAAGCCCTGTATATCGGCGTCTCCGAATGGACCGTGGACGAAATCCGCGCCGGCGTCGCACTCGCCCGGGAACTTGGCATCCACCTCATCGCCAACCAGCCCCAATACTCCATGCTCTGGCGGGTCATCGAAAAGGAAGTTGTTCCCACCTGCGAGGAGCTGGGCCTGGGTCAGATCTGCTGGTCGCCCATGGCCCAGGGCGTCCTGACTGGAAAATACGTCCCCGGCCAGGCTGCGCCGGCAGTATCCCGTTTCACAGGCGAGAACGGCAAGCTCAAGTCAGACAACCGCTACCTGACCGACGACATCCTCACCCGTGTCCAGCAGCTCAAACCGCTCGCCGCGGACGCCGGCCTGTCCATGGCAGCACTCGCCGTCGCCTGGGTACTGCAAAACCCCAACGTCTCGGCAGCCATCGTCGGTGCTTCCCGACCGGAGCAGCTGATCGACACCGCCGCCGCAGCCGGAGTGAAACTTGACGCTGCCCTGTTGGCGCAGGTGGATGACATCCTGGACCCGGTCATTGAACGCGATCCCGCCAAAGTGGAGTCCTTCAAAATCCGTCCGTAAAGGGAACGGAACGGCGCGAAGAGCCTGCCGCTCGGATAGAGACGGGATCGGGTCCGGGATCTGGAGCGGGGGCGATGTTGCCAGCGCGTCTTCCACCCCGCACACGTTCTCGGGCCGGGCGGCCCGCGACTGCAAAACATCGTGCCCCAGGAGAACAACCTGGCCACGGGCAACGTGCCGAACTTCGTCTGGATCAGTCCGAACCAGTGCCACGACATGCACGGGGTCGCCCCCCTCCGGTGCGGCCCTGATCGGCCAGCCCCAGTGCAGTTATCCGGACTCCGGCCTTGACGACGGCGCGATCCAGCTCGGCGACGCGTACGTCAAGCAGACGGTCCAGCAGATCATGACTCCCCGACGTGGAAGACGACCAACTCCAGTATCGTGCTGGCCTGGGATGAGAACGACTACTCAGGATCCGACGGGGACCGGGCAGCCCAGTCGGGCAGAACGGCGCTGTCCTCGGCGGATCAGCCTTCGGAGGATGTCAGGATTCGGGACACTTCAAACCCCTTGCCCGTGCAATGCCGCGGTGACAGCATGAAGTGATGTTTTGTGCATCGGTTGTGCACCACGCCCGCGAGAACAGCTCTTTTGATTTCGACTACGTCACGGAACGGCATGCTCCGTTGTTCGCTGGCCTTCTGGGCGAGAATTGCGTGCGTTACGAGGTACTCGAGGTATGGACACGCCAGGTGCACCGCAGGCGGCATTTCGGGCCAGCAGTTTGTACGCAGATATTTCCGAGTTCAGCGGCCACCAGCCCGTACGGGGCCGGGCCGAGGTCTTATAGGTGCACGGACAACCCTTCTGCGCGTCCGACATCCCTATGAAGGTTGGTCGCCGCGGCCGGGGACGCTCCCGCACCCCACGATGTCCCCCTGATGGCAACAAAGCCCTGAACCAAGACTGTTCTACGAATGGAGCAAAGTCATGTCTGAGCAGAACAAGACCACGCCGAACATCAGCACCGGCAGCGTCCCTCTCGCCGGATCGGACCGTCCGGTCGCCGCAAGAATCCAAGCCACCCACGGACCGGCTGATCCCACGCGACGAATTGAAGTGACAGTCATTCTGCGCCGCCGGCAACCCCTGCCGGATTCTCTCACCGAGCCGATGACCCGCGACGAGCTCGCAGCCCGCCACGGCGCCTCCGACCCGGACCTACAACTCGCTACCCGTACCTTCACCCGCCTCGGCGCCGAAATCCTGGACGCGGACCCAGCATCCCGGCGCCTCCGACTTGCCGGCACCGTGGACCTACTAAGCCGAATCTTCGGCACCAGCCTCGAAGAAGTGACCAGCAGCGGGCCCCACGGCCACGACATCACCCACCGACACCGGACCGGGGGCCTTCAGATACCGCGGGAACTGGATGGAATCGTCACCGCCGTCCTTGGCCTGGACGACCGCCCCCAGGCACGCGCCCAATTCCAAGCGATCCCCCAAGCCGCCAGCGCCATCAGCTACACGCCGCCGGAACTGTCCCGGATCTACAACTTCCCCGCAGGGGCCGACGGTAACGGTCAGAGTGTGTCGATCATCGAACTAGGCGGCGGCTTCGGCCAGGCGGACCTCGATGCCTACTTCTTGGGCCTTGGAATCACCGGACCAAAAGTGACCGCCGTCGGGGTTGACGGGGCTGTCAACCAGCCGGGCCAGGACCCCACCGGGGCGGACGGAGAAGTGCTGCTCGACATCGAAGTGGTCGGCGCCCTCGCACCAAAAGCGGACATCCTTGTCTACTTCGCCCCGAACACCGACGCGGGGTTCCTGGACGCGATCATCAACGCCTCCCACGCGACCCCGACCCCTGCCTCAATCAGCATCAGCTGGGGCCAAAGCGAAGACGCCTGGACCGCGCAGGCCCGGACCGCCTTCGACCAGGCCCTGGCCGACGCTAACGCACTTGGGGTAACCGTCACCGCCGCTGCAGGCGACAACGGCAGCACCGACGGTGCCACGGACGGAAAAGACCACGCCGACTTCCCCGCCTCCAGCCCGCACGCTTTGTCTTGCGGCGGTACCCGCTTGGACGCCGATCCCGCCACCGGAACGATCAGATCCGAGACCGTATGGAACGATGGACCGCACTCAGCCACAGGGGGCGGTTACAGCGACACGTTCCCCGTCCCGGCCTGGCAGAACGGCTTGCCCGCCCACACCCGTCGCCACAAGCCCATCCCGGCCCCAACTCCCGCACCAGCGGCTCACGGGCGGGGCGTCCCGGACGTCAGCGGCGTCGCCGACCCGCAGACCGGATACAAAGTCAGAGTCGACGGCAAAGACATGGTCATCGGTGGCACCAGCGCTGTGGCACCCCTCTGGGCAGCACTGATCGCCCTGTTCGCCCAGTCCAGCAACCGGAAGTTCGGCCAAATCCAGCCGCTGCTCTACAGCCGAACGACCGGCTTCCACGACGTCACGACCGGAAACAACGGGACCTACCAGGCAGCGCCCGGCTGGGACCCCTGCACCGGCCTCGGCAGCCCCGACGGAACTGCCCTGCTCGCGGCCGTCACCTCCGGACACTGAGCAACTCATCGTCAGCCATGACGTCTCGACCGATGCCGCGCCCTCCAAGGCTTCATCATGGCGGAGGTGGCCACTGGGATCTGAGACCAAATTCTTGACACCAACGGCGTTACCGTGGTCCGGGAACGGGCCGCCCGTTAGGGGATCGGGCAACGGGCAGTCGCCGTCGTGTTGGATCTGCCACTGCTTGAATAGGGCTTAGGGACTGAACGATCGACTTAAGGGATCTGACGTGACACAAGTGATAAAGGAAGCACGCGAGTCCTGGGAACGGGGAAGGTGGCGCAACCCGCCCGTGCGTGTCGTCGCGGATGGCGGGACTCTGCGGGTAACCGCAGCCGAGAACAGTGACGCGTGGAGGCACACCTCGTACGGCTTCGTCCATGACAGCGCGCATGCCCTGTTGGCACCGCTGCCCGCTGAGGGGGCGGTGGAGGTTTCATTCCTTCTGGACTACACCGAGCAGTTCGACCAGGCGGGGATCTATCTTCACGTTTCGGAATTTTCTTGGATCAAGGCCGGTGTGGAGGTGTCCGACGGAGTCCCACAGGTTGGGGCCGTCGTAACCCATGGGGTCTCCGACTGGTCGGTGGCACCTGTCCCTGAGTGGATCAATCGGGAAATCACAGTGCGG
>Ga0308160_10004007_pt1 | contig 16086 bp, 14 predicted proteins | sample PhyFR1_FD_201036 | JGI IMG/M metagenome (GOLD analysis project Ga0308160, IMG submission 201036) | Phyllosphere microbial communities from UC Gill Tract Community Farm, Albany, California, United States - DLSLF.R1 | ecosystem: Host-associated > Plants > Phyllosphere > Unclassified | place: USA...
ATAAACTGCGGCGATGAAACCCGCAACGCTCGCAACCGTTCTGTATCGCTGCGCCGCCGCCGTGGCGCGCCTGCCCTGGCCGTGGCTGCGGCGCCTGGCCGACGGCCTGGCCTGGCTGTGGCTGCGCAAGGACGCGCGCGAAAGCCGCGTCACCCGCCGCAACCTGGAACTGGCCTACCCGGAGCTGCTGCCGAGCGAGCGCATCGCGCTGCACCGCGACGTGCTGCGCTCCACCGCGCGGCAGGCCTTCGAGACCCTGGTGCTGTGGACCCGGCCGCCGGCGCAGAACCTGGCCCGGCTGCGCCAACGCAATGGACAAGACCTATACGACGCGGCGCTGGCCTCGGGCCGCGGGGTGATCGTGGCCGCGCCGCACTTCGGCAACTGGGAACTGCTGAACCAGTGGCTGGCCTCGCGCGGAGACATCGCCATCGTCTATCGCGCGCCGGCCTCCGACGTCGGCGACGCCTTCCTGCAACTGGTGCGCAGCGGCGACAACGTGCGCCAGGTGCGCGCCGAGGGTCCGGCGGTGCGGCAGCTGTTCAAGGTGCTCAAGGACGGCGGCGCGGTCGGCATTCTTCCCGACCAGCAACCCAAGGCCGGCGACGGCGTGTTCGCGCCGTTCTTCGGCGTGCCGGCGCTGACCATGACCCTGGTCAACCGGCTGGCCGAACGCACCGGCGCGATCGTGCTGTTCGCGTGGTGCGAGCGGGTCGGCAACGACCTGGAATTCGCGCTGCAGGTGCAGCCGGCGCCGGAGGCGATCGCCGACCCGGACCCGCTGCGCGCCGCGACCGCGCTGAACGAAGGCGTGGAGCGCGTGGCGCGTCGCGACCCGGCGCAGTACCAGTGGACCTACAAGCGCTACACGCTGCGTCCGGATCCGGCCGAAGCCAACCCCTACGCCACGGCCAGGCATCCACACTAGCGGCGCGCCTCCCGCGCAGCGGCTAGTCGTCGTGCGGGTCCGCCGGCGTGGCGAGGATGCGCTGGTAGAAGGCCAGGTCCAGCCAGTGCCCGAACTTGAAACCGGCCTCGCGCACGGTGCCGGCGTGCACGAAGCCCAGTTGCTCGTGCAGCGCGATGCTGCCCCTGTTGCTGGCGTCGATACCGCCCACCAGCACGTGCACGCCGCGCGCCTGCGCCGCTTCGACCAGCGCCAGCAGCAGGCGCCGCCCCAGGCCCTTGCCGCGATGGTCGCGGTGCACGTAGACCGAATGCTCGACGCTGTACTTGAACGCCGGCCAGGCGCGGAACGTGCCGTAACTGGCGAAGCCGAGCAAGGTGCCGTCCGCGTCCTCGACCCCGATCACCGGAAAGCCGCCGGCGCGCTTGGCCGCGAACCAGCCGGCCATGCTCTCCGGCGGGCGCGGCCGGTAGTCGTACAGGGCGGTGGAGTGGACGATGGCCTCGTTGAAGATGTCCAGGATCGCGCCGGCATGGCGCTGTTCGGTGCATTCGACGAGGTGCATGCGCAGGTCCTGGGGAACGGGTCCGGCGTAGTAGAAATCAATCGACCGCGCTTGAACATGCCTGCCCGCCTGCCGGGCGATCGCGGCCACGATTTCGTGAGTGACCGCGCGCCGGCCGACGGTTGCGTGCGAGGCATGCCGGCGCGGCGCACAGTGCGTTCCATCCCGCGCATGCTGGCGGCACGGCCAAACCACGCGACAATGGCGCACCGGAACCGCCGCTGCTGCCCGCCCACAAGCGGCGCGAGCCGGGCGCGCCACGGCCGGCAAGCCTTGAAGCCGCGCCGGAGATCCCCATTTGGAGTCGTGCATGACCAGCCCCGCCCCCACCTCCGTGCACGCCTTCGGCGATCCCGCCGCGATCCGCAGCGAGCGCGCGGCCTCGGAGCTGCGTGCCGGCCGGCCGGTGATCATCGAAGGCCGCCAGGGCCAGGCGCGCGCGGTGCTGGCGCTGGACAGCAGCACCGCGCAGTCCTACCTGAGCTTCGCCCAGGCGGCGGCGCAGCGGCATTACCTGTTCCTGACCCCGACCCGCGCGCAGGTGCTGGGCCTGGCCGCGCCGCAGGGCGCGCGTATCGCCCTGGCCGGCCAGTCCTACGACGCGCTGGCGGCGCTGGCCTATCTGCGCGACGGCACGCTGCCGGCGCACTGGCTGCCGGGCGATGCGCTGGATGCCGGCGCGGTGGAGATTGCGCGCCTGGGCCTGCTGTTGCCGGCGATGATCGCGGTGGACCTGGGCGCGGACAGCAGCGCATTCCAGGGTTGCCAGTCGCTGCAGCTGGACGATCTGGAACACGGTTGCGCGACCACCACCGCCGGCAGCTACGAACTGGTGACCCGCACCCAGGTGCCGCTGCGCGATCTCGGCAGCAGCGAATTCGTGGTGTTCCGCGGCGGCGTGGCGCAGCGCGACCAGGTCGCGATCGTGATCGGCCAGCCCGACCTGTCGGCGCCGGTGCCGGTGCGAGTGCACTCCTCCTGCCTCACCGGGGATCTTTTCGGCTCGCTGAAGTGCGACTGTGGCGACCAGCTGCGGCATGGCCTGGCCAAGCTCAAGGAGCTCGGCGGCGGCGTGCTGCTGTACCTGGACCAGGAAGGCCGCGGCACCGGCATCGCCACCAAGATGCGCGCCTATGGCTACCAGCACGACGGGCTGGACACCATCGACGCCGATGCGCAGCTGGGGTTCGGCGCCGACGAGCGCCGCTACGGCGGCGCGGTGGCGATGCTGCGCGGGCTCGGCATCCAGCGCGTGCGCCTGCTGACCAACAATCCCTCCAAGGCCGAGCGCCTGCGCGCGGCCGGCATCGAGGTGGTCGAACGCATCCCGATCACCGGCGCGATCACCGCCGAGAACGAGGGCTATCTGCGCACCAAGGCCGCCCGTGCCGGCCATGCGCTGGATGTGGACGCGCTGCTCCACGCCGCGCGCTGACAGCACCGGCAACGACGACAGCGGCGCAGGCCGAACGGCGAGGCGCGCTGCGGAGAGGGGCTCCAGACACCTCGCGCCCGCGCGCGAAACACGCCGGGTGCCGCCCGCGTTACGATCGGGGACCTACGCGGCGCGCGTGCGCAGTGCCCGCCCATCGCTTCGAGAGCCCACCGTGACCGCACCACCGTCCCTGGACCCCTCTGCTGCCGCGCTTGGCGCCGACCCTCAGGCCGCCACGGCGTTCGCGCCTGCGGACGACTGGTTGCCGCTGCCGCTGCGCGGCGCCTGGCTGGCCGCGCTAGGCGGCGGCTGCATGCTGGGCCTCAGCGTGCTGATCGGCGCGGCCATCTTCGGTTTCTCGCTGCACAGCCGCCAGGCCTTGCTCATCGGTGCCGGCGCCGCGGCGCTCGGCGCGCTGTTCGGCGCCTGCATCGGCTTCGTGCGCCATCGCCGGATCCGTTGGCGGCTGAACACGCAGGGCCTGGACCTGCGCCGCGGGCGGCTGTGGCAGAGCGAAGTGCACGTTCCGATGTCGCGCGTGCAGCATCTGGACCTGCGCCGCGGTCCGCTGGAGCGCGCCGCGCGCCTGGCCACCCTGGTGGTGCACACCGCAGGCACCCGGCACAACGCGGTGGCCGTGCCCGGCCTGGACCAGGCCGACGCCGAGCGCCTGCGCGAACGCCTGGCGCACCAGCTCGACCACGACGACGACGCGCTGTGAGCGCCGCCCTGGACGCCGAGGACACCGCGGTCCGGCGCCTGCATCCGTGGTCGTGGCTGTTCGTGCTGCTGCAGCACCTCCGGCATTTCCTGCTGCCGCTGCTGGCGCTGGCGGTGTTCGGCGGGCGCGACGGCCGCAACGACCATGTCGACCAGCTGATGATGCTGCTGGTGGGCAGCGCGCTGGTCGCGGTGTCGCTGCTGCGCTACCTCACCTACCAGTACCGCATCGGCCGCGACAGCCTGAGCATCCGCAGCGGCTGGCTGGAACGCAGCCTGCGCGAGATCCCGTTCGCGCGCATCCACAACGTGGTGGTGCACCAGTCGCTGCTGCATCGGCTGTTCGGCGTGGCCGAAGTGCGGCTGGAATCGGCCGGCGGGACCAAGCCGGAAGCGCAGATGCGGGTGCTGCGGCTGGACCAGGCGCTGGCGCTGGAGCGGCAGATCCGCCACCGCGCGCATGCCGCCGAGACCGCGCCCGCCTCGGCGGACGCAGCGCCGGCCAGCGACGTGCTGTTGGCGCTGCCCACCTCGGAGGTGCTGCGCCAGGGACTGATCTCCAACCGCGGCATGGTGGTGGTGATCACCGCGTTCGGCGCCACCTATCACCTGTTCCCCGAACGCATGGTCTCCAATGCGATCGAGCATTACGGGCGGCAGTTGTTCGGCTACGCCAGCCACCTGCAACTGGGCTGGATGGCCGGCGCGGTCAGCGTGGCGCTGATGCTGGCGACGCTGCTGTTGGTCATGCGCGTACTGTCGATGGCGCTGGCGCTGCTGCAGTACCACGGCTTCCGGCTCAGCGAGAGCGAGCGCCGGCTGACCGTGGAGCGCGGCCTGCTGACGCGGCTGCGCAGCAGCGTGGCGCGGCGCAGGATCCAGGCCTGGACCCTGCACGAGGGCGTGCTGCAACGCCTGCTGCGGCGGCGCAGCCTGCATATCGACACCGCGGTGATGGATGGGCACGGCGAGGAGGGCCGTGCGCTGAAGGAACTGGCGCCGCTGGTGACACCGGCCGCCTGCGATGCCCTGCTGCACCGGCTGCTGCCGCAGATCGCGTGGCCGCCGCCGCAATGGCAGGGGATCGCCACGCGCTGCTGGTGGCGGCTATGCCTGCCGGCGCTGTGCCTGGTGCCGCTGCTGTGCGCCGGCCTGTGGCAGCCGTTCGGCGCCTGGGCCGCGCTGTCGCTGCTGTGGCTGCCATGGTCGGCGTTCAAGGCCTGGCGCCAGGCACAACGCATGGGCTATGCGCTGGACGCGCGCTACGTGGCAGTGCGCGGCGGCTGGTGGACACGCTGGTGGCGGCTGGCCGAGATCGACAAGCTGCAGACGCTGCAGCTGACCCGCTCGCCGCTGGACCGCTATTGCGGCACCGCCACCCTATGGCTGGATACCGCCGGCGCCCGCCATGGCGAACCGCCGTTGCGGGTGCGCCTGGTGCCCGAGGCCGAAGCGCAGGCGCTGTATCTGCAACTGAATCACGCGTTGGCACAGCGCCGGCTGCGCTGGTAGCGGCAAGCGCCGCGCCCAGCCACGCGATGGCTCAACGCGCGCCGCGGCCCCAGTAGCCGATGCGTCGGCGGATCTTCAGCTTGCGCCAGAAATTCCACGGCTTGCGTTTGGGATTGCGCGCGCCCTCGGCGACGAAATCGTCGATCGCGCGCAGCACGCGCTCGCTGGACTGCCCATCGCGGTAGGGATGCAGGCCGTCGGCGAAGTCGCGGATCGCCGCCATCAGCTCCGGCGGCCGCGCCAGCGCGCGGCGGATCGCCGGCTCGAACTGCGCCGGGTCGTCGATGTCGATCAGCTGCGGCCCTGGGCGCCGGTTCTTGAACGTCACCACCGGCTTGTAGGTGAGCAGGAACTCGTTGAGCGCCGAGGAGGTGTCCGAGCACATCAGGTCCACCTGCGGGAACAGCTCCAGGATGTTGTCGTTGTCGGCGAAGCGCAGGTACTCGTTCTCGAGCGCGCGGTAGCGCGCCACCATCTCCGGGTCCATCTTCGGATGGAAGGTCACGATCCAGCGCCACTCGCCACTGCGCGACAGCCGCTTGACCTCGTCGTAGAGGATGCCGGCCGCGCTCCACGACGGCGAGAACGTGGAGTGGTACAGGATCACCGGCGGTTGCCGCACCGGCGCCAGCTCGGCGCCGATCTCGCGCATGAACGGGTCGATCTTGGGGAAGCCGGTTTCCTTCACCGCGAAGTGGCCGAGCCTGCGCGCCAGCGCGCCGAACGCAGCGGTGTCGCGCGGGCCGGTGGTGCAGTACAGGTCGAAGAAACCGCGCACGTAGATGTGCCGCGGCTTGCCGGCGTCGAAGCCGTGGAAGGTCTCGACCTTCACTCCGGGGAAGAAGTGCGGCACCGCGTTGCTGGAGGTGATCACCGCGTACGGATTCCACGCCAGCACCTCTTCGACCGTGGCCAGGTGGCGCTCGTCGGCGCTCAGATCGGCGGCGCCGGGGCCGTCGAAGAACCACGCCGCCTCGTCGCCGCGCGCGCGGATCGCGGCCTGCAGCGGACGCAATATCGCCAGCGCATAGCGTTCGGATCCGTACAGCAGATAGTGCTTGCTCATCAATGCTCCAGATCGTGCCGTTGCAGCTGCGCCCGCGCCTGTTCCACCGAGGCCGGGTTGACCTGCATCTCGTAGTAGCGCATGCGCTTGTACAGCGCGTAGCTGGCCGCGGTCTGCGCTACCACGAAGCCGCGCCAGCCATCGAGCACCGCCAGGCGCAGCAGGTAATCCTTGAGGAAGGCGCCAGCGAACACGAACGGGCTCTGCCACATTCTCACCGGCTTGCGCTTGTCGCGCCAGCCGAGCGCCTTCAGTTCGGCGTAGCGCAGCACCTTGAGCTGCTTGTGCACCAGGGTTGGGTTGTGCAGGTGGTTGAACGGCGGCGCGAACTCGGCGCTGGCGCCGTCGAAGCGCAGCGATTCGTGCACCCGCGCATCGCTCCAGCGCGCGCGGCCGCGGTGGTACAGCCGCGCCAGGCGCTCGCCGACCATTGGCCGGTACCAGCGCATCGGCGCGCCCATGTACCAGGTGCTGCGGCGCAGCCACACCGCGTCCAGCCGATCCTCGGCCAGGAGTTGCGGCAGCCGTGCCAGGCATTCGGCGCGCAGCGCGTCGGACAGGAATTCGTCCGCGTCCAGCACCAGGATCCAGTCGTGCGCGGCCTGGGTGGAGGCGAAGTTGCGCTGCGCGCCGAAGCCGAGCCAGGCCTGCTCGACCACGCGCGCGCCGTGCGCGCGGGCGATCTCTGCGGTGGCGTCGGTGCTGCCGCAGTCCACCACCAGCTTGTCGGCGGCGAACGGCACGCTGTCCAGGCAGCGCGCGATGTTGGCCGCTTCGTTGTAGGTCATCACCACCAGGCTGAGCGGCAAGGTGGTCGCGGCGGCGTCGGCCATGGCGCTCGGTATCCGGGGAGCGGTGCACCCTGCGGTCGTGGCGCGCTCGGCGCCGCGCCGCTCGGCGGTGCGGGATCGGCAGTCTACCGGCTTCCGGCAGCGCCTTCAGCGGCGTCGGCGCGCACCCGCGGCGCCTGCGCATCGCAGGCCGCCAGCCCGATCAGCACGCCGACCAGGGATACGTAGAAGCCGGTGGTGACCTGATGCGCGAACATCGACTGGGTCATGCCGCACAGGATGTAGCCGGCCACCACCATGATTCCGGCCGCGGCCGGGCCATGAAACTCGCGATTCGGCCGCCGCCGGTACAGGCGCAGCAGCAGCCATAGCGGCACGCCGTAGACCAGCAGGATCAGCACGGTGCCGGGCAGGCCCTGGGTCGCGCTCCATTCGGCCAGGTCGTTGTGCGCATGGCCCAGATGGCAGCGCTCCACCCAGGTCTTGCTACGGCAATCGGGCAGGCGCAGCATCGCATTGTCGAAGCGGCCCACGCCGACTCCGACCAGCGGATGCTCGACGAAGGTCGCCGCCGCCACCTGCAGCCGTTCGATGCGCGCCCCGGCCGAGGAATCGCTGTCGCCGCGCTCGTAGCGCTGCACGTCATGATGCAGTTCGGCCAGGCGGGTCTGCCGGGTCAGTGCTGGCACGCTCAGCACCAGGGTCGCCGCCAGCACGGCGAGCACGCCCAGGATCACCAGCCGCGCGCGGCCGCTGCGCCAGCGTACGCACAATGCGATGGCCACCAGCAGCAGCAGCACGCCCAACCAGACGCCGCGGCTGCCGCTGAGCAGGATGGTCGCGCAGCCGGCGACGATCGCGACGATGGTCCACGGCCAGCGCCCATGCGGCCGGCAGAACACCGCCACCATCATCAGCACCAGCACCACGTCGGCGAACACGATCGCGTTGGTCCAGCCCTCGGCACGCGGCTGGCCCTGCAGCACCTGCGCGATCGCCAGCGCCAGGGTGGCGAAGATGCCCAGCAGCGCGCCCCACCACAGCAACTGCCGTGGCGGACGCAGCGCGTAGACCCACAACGCGGTCCACGGCAGCACCAGGAACCGGGTGCGGTTGTCGATATCCTTCAGCGCCTGGCCGAAGTGCAGCAACGAGAACAGCGACAGCCCGATCACCAGCAGCGCCAGCACGGTCAGCCAGCGCAGCGAAGGCTGCAGCTCGCAGGCGGCACGGCGCATGCGGTCCAGCGCCAGCAGGCTGCTCGCCAACAGCAGCAGACCGAACGGCAGCAAACCGCCGGGGATGCTGACCACCAGCGCCGGCAGGCACAGAAGGCCCAACGCGGCGCCCCACTCGGCCACAGTGTGGCGATGGGACGGGAACGCGGCCAGCGGCGATGCGGCGCGGTGCGATGTGGCTTCTTCGGTCATCTAGAAAAGAACGGACGGAAAGACGATTGGGGGGCGATGATCCAAGCGCGACCCCTAACCCGACCTGACCTGCACGCGGCCGGTCCCGGCCGGCGCCAACGTGGCCGGCGGCGGCGCATCGCCAAGCAGATCGGCCACCACCGCCTGCAGGCGCTCGCCGAACTCGTGCTGGCGCGATTCGAAGAACGTGCGCGCGGCAGTGCCCAGCGCATCGCATTGCATCGGCGCCAGGGCCAGCGCCTGCGCCATGGCCCGCTCGATGCCGGCCACATCGATCCGGTAGCGCACGCCGAAATTGTCCTCGCGCTCGCCGACCGGCTCGATCAGCACACCGCGCTCGGCAGTCACCAGTTCGTTCATCGGCGCGCCGTTGGTAGTGATCACCACCGCACCAACGCTCAACGCTTCCATGATGTAGTGGCCGAAGCCCTCGACCTCGGACGGGCACAGGTGGAAGCGATGCGCGTTCTGCAAGCGGCGCAGCTCGTGCTGGTCCAGGTAGCCGGTTAGGTAATCGATGTTCTCGGCCTCGATCGGGCGCGATTTCTTCGCGCTCTGCACCACCGTCAGCCGCGGCCATTCCGGGTGCCGTGCCCAGGTCTGCAGCAACACGGCGGTGCCCTTGGCCGAGCTGCGCCCGGCCACGTGCAGGCAGGCGCGCTCGCGCGGCACCTCCGGGCGGTAGCAGTCGTCGCTGCAGAAACCGATGAAGGTGGTCGCCGGACCCTGCGCGGAAAAAAGCTGCTCCGCCTGCCAGGTCTTGCACAAGACCCGCTGGAAACGCGGCAACCAGCGCAGCCACTTGCGGCGAAACCACTCCGGATTGGGCACCAGCACATTGCGCCGGCCGGCGCCCAGGCAGCGCGGATAGACCCGTTCCAGGAAAATCTGCAGGTCGGCGCGGCCGCGCAGCAGGCTGCGCAGGGCCAGGCGCAGTTCGCGCAGGTGGTTGGCGAAACGCACGGTGCCGAAGCCGAGCACCTCCACCCGATAGCGGCCGCTGCTGCGCAATGCCTCGGCGACCACCTGCAGGTCGCGGCTCAGGCCACCGCCGTTGTCGCGGCTGATGACCCGGATCAAGCGCATCGGCATGCCACACCTCCCGTCCGCACGGCGCCGAGATCGAGACCGGAGCGGGCGCGGCCGCGACTCACTCGAAGCGGTCCTTGTCCTGCTCGCGCAAGCGGTCGCGGTCGCCGGTGGTGACCGTGCATTGGCCGTGCACGGCGGCGGCCGGCACCAGCCACCAGTCGCGGCGGTTGGACACCCCGGCCAGGGTGCTGGCGCGGCGATCGACGCAGCCGAGCATCGCCGCCTCCTGCACCAGCAGCCAGCGCCGCTGCGGCGCCTGCGCCTGCCAGGCCACGCCGCGGCGCAACTGCTCGTCCCACGGCACCACGAAACCGAAGGTGGTCGCGGCGCGGTCGGCCATCAGCAGGTTCTGTTCCTTCCAGGCCACCAGGCCCAGTTCCGCGTCCGGCCCGATGCGGCGGCCGGCCGCCTCCATCACCCCGCGTGCGGAGCTGGACGTGTTGATCAGCGGATACACCAGCAGCCCCACCAGCACCCACAGCATGCTCAGCGTGGACACCATGGCCAGTTCCGGACGCCGCCGCGCGAACACCGCCAGGCTGGCCACGCCCCACAGGCCAAGCGCCAACAGGATCCAGGCCAGCGCCTGCACGGTCTGCAGATCGACGCCGCGCTGCTCCATCATCTGCGCGCGGAACCCGTGCCCGGCCAGGATCGCCGCGCCGACGCCGCCCAGCGCCACGGTCAGCACCACGGTGAACGCCAGCAGCAGCCGCTTGACCCCGGTCTTGCGCAGCAGCCCCGGGATCAGCGGCGCCATCGCCAGGCACAGCATCGGCAGCGCCGGCAGGATGTAGACGTCGCGCTTGCCGGTGGGAATGGAGAAGAACAGCACGATCAGCGCCCACCACGCCAGCGGCAGCAGGTAGCGCGGATCGCGCCGGCGCAGGCGCCGCGCCCAGGCCGGGATCGCCCACGGCAAGGCCAGCAGCAGCGGCAGCCACATGCTCGGCATCACCCCGAAGAAGTAGAACGGCCCGTGCGGGTGGTCCCAGGACCTGGCGTAGCGCCCGGCGGTCTGCCGGAACAGGATGTCGTCGAGGTAGGCGCGGTATTCGGGCTGGTGCGCCGACAGCGCCGTGGTCACCATCGGCACCAGCCAGATCGACACCGCGCCCAGGAACGCCAGCGGCCCCAGCCAGAAGCGCGGATTGCGCGCACCGATCCTGACCCCGCGCCACTGCGCCAGCGATGCCGCCGCGGCCGGCAGCAGCATCAGCAGCGCCAGCGCGCCCACGCCCTTGGTGATCGTGCCCAGGCCGGCGGCGAACCAGCCCAGCGCCCACATTCGCCAATCGGGTCCGCGCAGCACGTGGCGCAACAGGCCGTAGTTGGCCAGGGTGATGTAGAACACCACCAGCGGATCGATCTGCGCCTTCTTCGCCTGGTAGGTGAAGTGGAACGCGAACAGCAGCGCATACGCCGCATACATGCCGACCCGGCGCGTCCACAGGCGCCGGCCCAGATCGTAGACGCAGGCCAGCGTGCCCAGCCCGGCCAGCAGCGACGGCAGCAGGAACGCCACCCGCCAGTTGCCGAACACGGTGTAGAACGACGCCTGCAGCCACATCAGCATCGGCGGCTTGTCCGAGTACAGCTCGGTGCCGCGGTGCGGGAACAGCCAGTTGCCGCTGTCCACCATCTGCTTGGCGACCAGCGCGAAGCGCGGCTCGTCGGCCGGGTGCGGATCGCGCAGGCCGAGGCCGGCGCCGAGCACCAGCAGCGCAAGTACGGCCAGCAACCAGAATTCTCGGGACGCGCGGGTCTTCAGCATGGGGCAGGATGATACCGGGGTGGGTTCACGCCGTCTTGCGCAGCCGCGCATAGAAGAACCCGTCGCGGTCCTGCTCGCCGGGCAGGCGCTGGCGGCCGCCGCCGGACGCTTGGCCGCAGGCCGCGCCGGGATCCTCGGCCGCGGCATCGGCGGTCCGCGCCAGGAACGCCTGCAACTGGCGTTCGTTCTCGTCCTTGAGCAGCGAACAGGTGGCATAGACCAGCACCCCGCCCGGCCGCAGCACCTGCCAGCCGGCGTCCAGCAGCCGCGCCTGCAGCGCCTGCAGCGCGACCACGTCCTCGCGCCGCCGGTGCAGCAGCACGTCCGGTTGGCGGCGCACGATGCCGGTGGCCGAGCACGGCGCGTCGAGCAGCACCGCATCGAACGCCTCGCCGTCCCACCAGCTGTCCGGCTGCGCCGCATCGGCCGCCTGCAGCAGCGCCTGCGCGCCGGCACCGGTGCGCTCGAAGGTCTCGCGCACCCGCGCCAGGCGCCGCGCGTCCACGTCCAGCGCGGTCAGGCGCAGCGTCGGATCGCGTTCGAGCAGGTGCGCGGACTTGCCGCCAGGCGCGGCGCAGGCATCGAGCACGCGCGCGCCCGGCGCCGGCGCCAGCACGTCGGCGACCTGCTGCGCCGAGCCGTCCTGCACCGAGACCCAGCCCTCGGCAAAGCCGGGCAAGGCGTTCATCGCCACCGACTCGGCCAGGCGGATCGCATCGACCAGGTCCGGCACCGCCTGCGCGCCGATGCCGACGTCGGCCAGCCGCTGCAGATAGGCGTCGCGCGTGCTGCGCTGGCGGTTCACCCGCAGCCACAGCGGTGCCGCCTGCTGGCTGGCGGCGAAGATCGCCTCGGCCTGTTGCGGCCAGTCGGCGTGCAGCGCATCGCGCAGCCACAGCGGCCAGCCGGCATCGGCGGCCACCGCCGGCAACCCGTCGCGCAGCGCGCGGCGCAGCAGGGCGTTGACCATGCCGGCCTGGCGCGGCCGGTCCAGCGCGCGCGCCGCTTCCACCGTCGCCGACAGCGCCGCGTGCGGCGCCAGGCCGAGCACGTCGAGCTGGGCGAAGCCGGCCATCAGCAGCGTGCGCAGTTCGGCGTCGCGTTGCGGCAGCTGCTTCTGCATCCATAGCCGCAGCGCGGCCTCGTAGGCCGGGCGCCGGCGCAACACGGCGAAGCAGATCGCCTCGACCAGGGCGCGGTCGCGCGGGTCGGGCAGCGCCGGCAGCGCGGTGGCCAGTTCGGCCTTCAGCGAACGGCCGCGGTCGATCACCGCGCTGAGCACGCGGGCGGCGACGACGCGGGGCGCGACGCCCGGCGGCGGCGCGGCGGCAGGCGGCGCGGCAGGCGTCTGCGTCATGGGCGGCCGCGCCGGTTCAGGCCAGCACCGGCAGGTCGCGCCGGGCGTTGAGGTAGTCGGCGGCGGTGATCGCCTTGCCGCCTTCGCGCTGCAGCACGCGCAGGCGCAACGCGCCCTGGCCGCAGGCGATGTCGATGCCTTGCTTGGAGGCGGCCAGCACCGTGCCCGGCGGCTGCGCATGCGCCAGTTCCAGCGCCACCGCGCCGTGGATGCGCACGCGCTCGCCGGCCAGCACCGCTTCGGTGATCGGCCACGGATTGAACGCGCGCACCCGCAGCGCCAGCTGCGCCGCCGGCTGCTGCCAGTCCAGCCGCGCCTGCGCCTTGTCCAGCTTGTGCGCGTAGGTGACGCCGGCGTCCGGCTGCGGCTGCGGCACCGGGCGGATGCCGGCGCGCAGCAGGCCCAGGCCGTCGGCCAGCACCTGCGCGCCGAGCGCGGCCAGCCGGTCGTGCAGCTGCCCGCCGGTCTCGCTGTCGCCGATCGGGGTGCGCTGCGACATCAGCACCGGGCCGGTGTCCAGGCCCGCTTCCATCTGCATCAGGCAGACCCCGGTCTCGCGGTCGCCGGCCTCGATCGCGCGCTGGATCGGCGCGGCGCCGCGCCAGCGCGGCAGCAGCGAGGCGTGCACGTTCCAGCAGCCATGGGTCGGGATCGCCAACACCGCCTTGGGCAGGATCAGGCCGTAGGCCACCACCACCATCAGGTCCGGCTGCAATGCGCGCAGGCTCTGCAGCGCTTCCGGCGAGCGCAGGGTGTCAGGCTGCAGCACCGGGATGCCGCGCGCGACCGCCTCCAGCTTCACCGGCGACGGGGTCAGCCCGCGGCCACGCCCGGCGGGCCGGTCCGGCTGGGTGTAGACCGCGACCACTTCATGGCGCTGCGCGGCCGCGCGCAACGACGGCACGGCGAAGTCCGGCGTACCGGCGAAGACGATTTTCATGGGGGCTGGGAACCGGGAAAAGGGAATGGAGAATGGGCAAAGCACGGACCCGGAAATGGACGGACACCGCTCTTACGATTCCCGTTTCCCCATTCCCGTTTCCCGGCTTCAAGCCACGTGCTTGCGCGCCTTGGCCAGCTTCTTGCGCACCATCTCGCGCTTGAGCGGGGAGAGGTAGTCGACGAACAGCTTGCCGTCCAGGTGGTCCATCTCGTGCTGCACGCAGACCGCCAGCACGCCGTCGGCAGACAGTTCCTGCGGCTGGCCGTGGCGGTCCAGGTAGCGCACGACGATGGCGTCGGCGCGGGTCACGTCGGCATAGATGCCGGGCACCGACAGGCAGCCTTCCTGGTACACCTGCTCGCCGTCGCGCTGCACGATCTGCGGGTTGATGAACACCTGCGGGGCGTTCTTCTCCTCGCTGACGTCGATGACCATGAAGCGCTTGTGCACGTCCACCTGGCTCGCGGCCAGGCCGATGCCGGGGGCTTCGTACATGGTTTCGAACATGTCGTCGAGCAGGCGCTGGAACGCCGGCGCGGTCACTTCGGCAGGGTCGACCGGCACCGCCTTGGTGCGCAGGCGGGGATCGGGGAATTCGAGGATGGGAAGCAGGGCCATAGCGGTACCCAGTTGGGGGCGCCGGATAATTCGGCAAGACATGACAATTCTACCCCGTTCTGGCGGCAACGCTTGCGCCGCGCCCAGGGTTCTGGACTATAGTGCGCGGACCTGTTGGGGAATCAGGCTCCGCACTCATGTTCAATCGACTCCGTACGGTCGTCGCCGTGGCGATGCTTACCGTGGCGACCTATGCCGCTTCCGCGAGCATGGCTGCCGAACACCCTGACACCTACGTGGTGCGCAAGGGCGACACGCTGTGGGACATCGCCGGGCGTTTCCTCGGCAAGCCGTGGCTGTGGCCGGAAATCTGGCAGGCCAACCCGCAGGTGCAGAACCCGCATCTGATCTACCCCGGCGACGTGCTCAGCCTGGCCTACCTGGACCGCGTGGCCCGCGCCACGGTCAAGCAGGGCCCGCGCCAGGACGCGCCGATCGACGCGATCCCGCTGTCCGACGTCGAGCCGTTCCTGAAGAACCTGCGCGTGGCCGACAGCATCGACGAGCTGCCCTACGTGGTGGGCTTCGAGGACAACCGGCTGCGCGCCACCATCGGCCAGGTGGTCTACGCGACCGGGCTCAGCGAGGCGCAGGTCGGGCAGCGCTACGCGGTGGTGCGGCCGACCGTGCGCTACGAACTGCCCAGGCTCAGCGACGACCTGAACAACGAGGGCCGCAGCACCCCGGGCACCGGCAACCTGTGGCAGACCTTCGTGGCGCCGGACAACAAGCGCCGCGAAACGCTGGGCTATGAACTGGCCCAGGTCAATATCGGCACCGTCACCCGCGTTTCCGCCGACGACAGCCAGGCTACCACCCTGCTGCTGCAGGACAGCGCCCGCGAAGTGCGCGCCGGCGACCGCCTGATCGCGGTCCAGGCGCAGCCCTACGACCTGCAGTTCGTGCCGCATCCGCCCTCGGCGCAGGCGCTCGAGGCCGGGCTGCGGGTGCTGGCGGTGGCCGACGCGTTCAGCGCCGCCGGTCCGCGCGACGTGATCGCGATCTCCGGCGGCAGCCGCGAGGGCATCGACAACGGCACCGTGGTGTCGCTGTGGCGTCACGGCACCCGGGTCAACGACCGCGTGCATCGCCCGAACACCTCGCGCGCCGACGACGGCTTCACCGGCGGCCGCGGCTCGGTGGCCTTGCCCGACGAATACGCCGCGCACGCGATGGTGTTCCGCACCTTCGACAAGGTCAGCTACGCGCTGGTGATGGACGGCGTCAAGCCGACCCGGATCGGCTACGACGTGAAGCACCCGGACGCGCGCTGACCCGCACACGCGGGCAAGTCCTACATCCGCAACAGACGGCGCCCGAGGGCGCCGTCTGCGTTTGCGGCCTAGCCTGGGGCCCATGTCCGCCCTACCCGACCACACACTTTCCACCCCCGACCCCGCATTGCTGGCGCTGTCGCTGGCCGGCGGCGCCAGCGCCCCACGCAGGCGCCTGCTCGAGCGACACGGCAGTCCTGCCGCCGCGCTGGCCGCCGGCGCGGCCGCGTGGCAGGCGGCGGGACTGGATCTGGCGCAGATCACGGCACTGCGCCAGCCCGACCGCGCCGCAATGGACGCCGCGCTGGCCTGGCTGGCGCAGCCGCGCCGGCACCTGCTCGGCTGCCACGACCCCGACTACCCGGCGCTGCTGCTGCGCAGCCCCAACCCGCCACTGGCGCTGTACCTGGAAGGCGACCCGGCGGCGCTGTGGCATCCGGCGGTGGCGGTGGTCGGCAGCCGCGCGCCCAGCGCAGGCGGCCGCGACAATGCGTATCGCTTCGCCCTGGCGCTGGCCACGTCCGGGCTGGCGGTGACCAGCGGCATGGCCGCCGGGGTCGATGCCGCCGCGCACGCGGCGGCGCTGGCGCGCGAGGACGGGC
>Ga0308160_10004008_pt1 | contig 16083 bp, 16 predicted proteins | sample PhyFR1_FD_201036 | JGI IMG/M metagenome (GOLD analysis project Ga0308160, IMG submission 201036) | Phyllosphere microbial communities from UC Gill Tract Community Farm, Albany, California, United States - DLSLF.R1 | ecosystem: Host-associated > Plants > Phyllosphere > Unclassified | place: USA...
ACATCGCCGGCTTCTACAACTGCGAGCGCTTACATTCTGTATTGGGCAATCTGCCGCCCAGCGTCTATGAACGCGTAATGGCAGCGAAAGAACCTATCCTCGTGTCCGAAATTACTTGACCACCACAGGGAAACTTACACGCCCCAGAGAATGTCGCACTGCTGGTCGCGTGCCGCGCGCAGCATTTCCAGCATTGGGTAGGCACGGGTCGAGAAGCTGACCACTGCGGTCTGCTCATGCTCGGGATCGTCTTCATCCAAACGGTGCGCCTTGATGTCCTGCTCGACTTCGTCGGTGGACGGGTGCTTGCGGCTTTCTTCGATCTCGTGTTCCAGCAGCTGGACGGCGCGGGTGGCTTCCGCAGAGGTGATGACGCCAATGTCCGCCTCTTTGTTCAGGAGGTCCAGGATGCGCTTGGCGTGCTCCTGATACATCATCACGTCAGGGTAAGCTTTGCTTTTAAAAGTGATTAACATATGCATTCTCTTCTTGTTTGACTTCGTAACTAAACGATAACACGACTGCCCGTTTCAGGTCGTCCCGCGCACGCCTGCTAGTGGGAGCGGTGGCGGAAGATCCATGCCAGGAAGGGTACGCCAAACGCCACGGCGCCTGCAACGCCCATGCCGACCGCCGTCAGCAGGCCTGTCTCCGGCTGGCTGGCAGTGTACGGCAGGAGAAACGCCAGTCCGCCCCAGCCGAACAGGTGACTCATCTCGAACAGAATGCTGATGCCCTTGCCCTGGGCGCGGCGGGTGAATGCACTGCGCGGACCGGGCTTGCCCACCCACATGACGATCAGCGTGGCGCCGAGCGTGACGCCGCAAACCGTGAATGCGGCCAGCAAGCCGCTGAGCGGCGTGCGCCAGGTCAGCCACATCACGGGCAGGCAGACCAGGGCCAGCACAGGACCGATGGCAGCGGCCATCTTGGCGCGGCGGATCGTGCGCATGTCGGACGGCGCGGCGGCCAGCAGGTCGGGCGCGTCCTCGGCCAGCAGGATCACCCAGGCCAGCGACGAGCTCAGCGAGCCGCACAGCAGCGTCAGGCCGGCGCCGACCGCCAGGTTCTGCGCACCATCCTTGCGAAAGACCAGGAACAGGATGGGAATCAGGTAGAGCAGCTGCAACAGCACCTGGGAGATCAGCTGCGGATCACGCAGGATGAGGCGCCACTCCTTGCGGATCAGCGACGACGCCAGGCTGCGGCCGAAGCGAAAACGCAGCTCGCCCGCAGGACGCCGCGTAACCGGCGCCACGCTCGCGGCAAGTTGCAGCCCCCGCGTAAAGCTGCGGTGCGTCAGCGCCACGGTCAGTGCAAACGCCAGCAGCGCCACCACGCCGACAGCCGTGGCGGCGAGCGGATCGCCCAGCAGCGCCCGGCCTGGCAGCCAGACCGGACTATCGGCGGGAATCCCGGCGCTGCTCCTGGCCGCGCGCAACAGAAAGCCTTCGCTTGCCCCGGTCTGCACCGCCAGGTTTGGCAATTGCGACAGGATGAACAACAAGGCGCCGGCCAGCGCCCCAAGCACCTGCGCCACCACCCGGGTGCGGCGCGCGCCCAGCCAGCGCACCAGGGCCAGCGTCAGCAGCATGGCGCCGGCGGAGGCGATTGCCGCCATGCCCAGCACGACCGGATACAGCGCCAGCCAGCGCGGATGCCCGCGCAGCGCGCCCGCATGTGCGAGCGGCGCCAGGAAGAACAGGTAGATCGAGGCCACGCCGATGACGACGCCCGCCAGGCGCACCGCGAAAATACTGCGCGAGGGCAGGGGCGAGGACAGCAACAAGTCCATATCGCCGCGGTCGAACAAGACCTCGACGCTGGACTTCAGCGCACTCGACAGCATGAAGAGGAAAGTCGCGACCAGCAGCACGCTGGCCGCCAGCACCAGTTGCCGCGGCAACTCGTCATCGCCGCCGGAGACCAGGCCGACCACGAACCAGGCCCCGGCGTGCACGGCCAGCCACAAGACCAGCCAGACCGCCAGCAGCTTCCACTGGAAGCCGCGCGGCTCCTTGCCGTTCTTCGACGACAGCATGTTGTACCAGAACATCCGCAGCTCATGGCGCAGCAGCCACAGTGCACTGCCGGGCCGGGTGCTCACGCCTGCCCCGTCAGTTGCAGGAACATGTCCTCGAGCGTGTCCGCGGCTGTCTCCGTGCGCAATTGTTCGAGCGTGCCCTGGGCAATCAGGCGGCCATGCTGGATGATGCCGATGCGCTGGGCCAGGCGCTCCGCCACCTCGAGGATGTGGGTGGTCAGGATCACCGTGCCGCCCTTGGCAACATGGGACAGCAATAAATCCTTGACCTGGCGCGACGCGCCGGCGTCCAGCCCGGTCAGCGGTTCATCCAGGATCAGCAACTGCGGCTCGTGGATCAGCGCCCCGGCCAGCGCCAGCTTCTGCTTCATGCCGCGCGAAAAACCTTCGGTCAGTTCGTGCGCGTGTTTGCTCAGGTCCAGCCAGTCGAGCAGCTGGCGCGCACGCGGTTCGGCCGCCGCCGCATCCACGCCCCAGAGCCCGGCAACGAACTCCAGGTACTCGGTCGGCTTGAGCTTCCCGTACAACATCGGGTCATCCGGCAGATAGGCCATGCTGCGCTTGGCGCCGGCCGGGTCCAGCGCCAGGTCGATGCCGTTGACCTCGATCCGCCCCGCGTCCGGCGCCAGCAGCCCGGCGACCATGCGCAGGGTGGTGGTCTTGCCGGCGCCGTTCGGTCCCAGCAGCGCATAGAGCTCGCCGCGCGCGATGGACAGATCCAGGCCGTCGACGGCCGGGCGGGCAAACTGCTTGCGCAGGCCAGTGATCGACAGGGCAGGCGATGCCATCTTCATAGCAGCGTGAACGACTTCATGAATTGTTCGGATTGCTCGGGCGGGACGGCTTTGGCCTTGCCCAGCACAATGACCTGGTAGAAACGCTTGCCGCGCGATTCGAAGTGGCCGGTCAACTGCATCGGCCCGCCATTTCCGGAACCAGTGGCATCGATGTCGATGCTCTTGCGTGCGCTTGCCGGATCGCCGCTGCTGGCCGCGCTGGCGCTTTCGCGCTGGACGGTCGCGCCGATGTTGCGCAGCATGGCTGTCTTCATGGCGTCGACCGCCGCCTGCGCACCCGCCGCATCCTCGGCCACCCCGGTGCCGACCGCGAACATCACGCCTTCGACCTCGGCGGCGGTCATGGTCATCTCGACCTTGACGCCGTTCAGGTCGACGCTGCGCGTGTGGCTGGCCGGCTTGGCCGGGAACATCACGCGGTAGGGTGCATCCGGACTGCTGTAGTCGCGCCAGTTATAGGTGGGATTGCAGCCAGCCAGCAGCGTGGCTGCCAGGACGAGTGTGACGGCAAGTTTATTTTTTCGCATCCCTTGATGGTAGCAGGGCGCCGCCGCGCAGGCTACAGAAGCTAGCGATCGCGCAGCCCGCGCCGGTAACCGATGGCTTCGGCCATGTTCTCCGACGTGATCGCCGGCGAATCCGTGATGTCGGCGATCGTGCGCGCCACCTTCAGCACGCGGTGATAAGCCCGCGCCGACCAGTTCATCATCGACATGGCGGCGCGCAGGGTGCGCTCGCCCGCTTCGTCGAGGGCGCAGTAGCGGTCGATCTCGCGCGTGCTCAGGCGGCTGTTCACCTTGCCCTGGCGCTCGAGCTGTCGTGCATGCGCACGGGCCACGCGCGCGCCGATGGCCGCCGTGCTTTCGCCGTCGGCCTGGGCCGCCATGGAGTCGGGCAGCATGGCCGTCACCTCGACCTGCATGTCGATGCGGTCGAGCAGGGGGCCGGAAATGCGGTCCTGGTAGCGCTGCGCCGCCTCGCTCGTGCAATGGCATTTGCCGGAAGGATGGCCGTACCAGCCGCAAGGGCAGGGGTTCATGGCCGCGATCAATTGAAAACGCGCCGGAAAGTCGGCCTGGTTGGCCGCCCGCGAAATGGTGATGCGGCCCGACTCCAGCGGCTCGCGCAGCACTTCCAGGACCTTGCGGTCGAACTCGGGCAATTCATCGAGGAAGAGCACGCCGCAATGCGCCAGCGATATTTCTCCGGGACGCGGCAGATTGCCGCCGCCGACCAGGGCCACGCCCGAGCTGGTGTGGTGCGGGCTGCGGAAGGGCCGCGCGCGCCACTGCTGGGCCGAGAAACGTCCGGTCAGCGAATGCACGGCCGCCGCTTCCAGCGCCTCCTCGTCGGTCATCGGCGGCAGCAGGCCGGGAAAGCGCGCGGCCAGCATGCTCTTGCCGGCGCCGGGCGGCCCGGCCAGCAGGATCGAGTGGTTGCCGGCGGCGGCGATCTCGAGTGCGCGCTTGACGTGGAGCTGCCCCTTGACGTCGGAAAAGTCGGGATAGCTCGGCGCCTGCGCCGGCGCCGGGTTGCTGTAGCGTTCCAGCCGCCCATCCTCTGCCACGGCGGAGAAGTGGGCGCACACCTGCAGCAGGGTGTCGGCCGGGTAGACGCGGGCATCGAGCACGAGCGCGGCTTCGTCGGCGTTCGCTTTCGGCAGGATGAAGCCACGGCGCGCACCGCGGCCGCTGCGCTGGATGGCAAAGGTCATGGCCAGCGCCCCGCGCACCGGCCGCAGGCGGCCCGAGAGGGAGAGTTCTCCCGCAAATTCGTACTTGTCGAGCTCCTTGGATGGAATCTGCCCGGACGCCGCAAGGATGCCCAGCGCGATCGGCAGATCGAAGCGGCCGGATTCCTTGGGCAAGTCGGCGGGCGCGAGGTTGATGGTGATGCGCCGTGCGGGAATCTCGAAGCCGCCGTTTTGCAGGGCGGCGCGCACCCGGTCCTTGGCTTCGCGCACTTCGGCATCGGGTAAACCGACGATCGTTAGCGAGGGCAATCCGTTTGCCAGGTGGACTTCCACACTGACGGGCAGCGCTTCCATGCCGGCCAGGGCGCGGCTTCGCAAGACGGCGAGACTCATGGGATTCCCGGGAAGTGAAGACTCGCAGGATGGTCGCACCGCTCCCGGCAGCGCTTGTTGAGCGCACCCAAGCGTGCGCGGTATCTCAGGTGCCGCGATGAAGCGTCAGACGTCGCGCAGGCACACGACCGGCATGGTCAGCGTGCGCTTGTCCTTGAAGAAAGCGATATCGAACAGCGCCGCCGCCCCGACCACCTCCTTGCCGAGCTGGCGCAGCAGGGCGGCCGCCGCCTCGATGGTGCCGCCGGTGGCGAGCACGTCGTCGACGATCAGCACGCGCTGGCCCTTGATACGCTCCGGCTGGATCTCGATGGTGGCGCTGCCGTATTCGCGCTTGTAGTCGATGCTGATCGAATGACCGGGCAACTTGCCCGCCTTGCGCGCCATGGCAAAGCCGACCTGGTGTTCGAGGGCGAGGGCGCCGGCGATCATGAAGCCGCGCGCGTCCATGGCCAGGATGAAGTCGAAATGCAATTCATCGGTCTTCGCGTGCAGGGTGTCGATGGCGAGGCGCCAATGGTCGGGATTGTCGAAGATGCAGCCGACGTCGATGAAGTTCACGCCGGGTTCCGGGTAATCCTGGAAGAATTCCAGCGGGACGTTGTCGAAATCGTTCATTGGTAAAGCCTTGTGGTGATAAAGCGCGTGAGTGTACGACGATTATCGGCGGTCTGCGCAAAGACGGCGCGGCGCTTGCCACGCCGCCCTGCCACGCTCAGGTCGCAGCGCCGGGTGCAGTACCTGGCGCAGTACCTGGCGCATCGGCCGGCGGCGCGAATGCCGGCTGCGCCAGCGCCAGCAAGTGCGCACGCACGCCCGCCGGCCAGTCCGCCACCACCTGCTCCAGCCGCGCCGCATCGCCCGCGAACAAGGCGCGCGAAGCTTCCTCGAAGCCGGGTTCGTCGCCGGCCAGTTCGTGCATGAAACGGTAAGCGGAATCGCGCGCCTCGCGCATCGCATCGGCCTGGCGCGCGTCGCGCGACGCGTGTTCGACGAGTTTGCGCAGCGCCACCGAGGCGCCGCCCGGCTGCGAGGACAGCCATTCCCAATGGCGCGGCAGCAAGGTCACTTCGCGCGCCACCACGCCCAGCTTCGGGCGGCCGGCGCTGCGCGGCTGCATGCGCGGGATGCGCTGCAACACTTCTTCTTCGGTACCGATGAAATTGATCTCGACCGGGCGGCTGGTGGCCAGGTCGAGGATGGCGATGGAGTGCTCGGTACCACTGTCGAGCGCGCGCTTGACGGCACTGACGACCTCGGCCAGGGGCCCCTTGGCCAGCAGGTCGGTGCCAAGAAAGGCGATGCAATGTGAAGGCAGCATGGACGTCTCCGATGAATGACGCACGGCGTGCGCCTGCCGTCGATATTACCCGGATAAAAAATTGAATGCAATAAAACCCGGGTAAAATTGTCGAGCTCGGTCCCGGGCCGTTGCGCGTGGCATACGCCGCGCCTGCTTCTTTTTGCTTACTTCTCCAGTTCTTGTGCAACCTTGTCCGTAATGTCGATCGCCGGCCGGTGCCAGATGGTGCGGGTCAGCACCAGGTCGATGCCTTGCCGGACGCGCAACAAGGCGATGATCTCGTTGATGCGCTCCGCCATGCGGCTGCGTTCCTGCATTTTCCGCTCGAACAGGTCTTCCTGGAGAATGGCCTGGTCGCGCCGCACTGCGCGCTCGAGGTCGCCTATTTCGCGCGAGCGCGCCAGGTGTTCGCGGTCGGACAGGTTGTGGGTATCCTGGCCCAGCTTGTCGGACAGCTCGCGCATGCGCCGTACCTCGGCCTGGATCTGCTGCCGGCGCGGCGCGAACTCGGCATCGATGCCGGCCGTGACTGCCTGGGCGCGCGGCGACTCGCTGAGCAGGCGCTCGACGTTCACCACCACGATACGCGCTTCGCGCGCCGTGCCGCGGCCGGTCTCCTGCGCGGCCGCCAGCGCGGGAAGCGCGCCGCCCAGCGCCAGGCACAGCCACAGCAAGGCCCGATGTGTCGAATAAATGTTCAAGCTGGTTCCTCTGTGGCCCTGGTGTTTGCCGGGCCGGGATGAATGGTAGGGTTCGAGTCTACGCGATCCGGCGTCCACATGACGGCGGACGCGTCATCCGCGTTCTTGACGGCCAGCGTCTTGGTGGCACGTGCCTCCCAGGCGCGCAGCTCGGCCATCGGGCCGGCCAGGCCGGCAGTGCGGCAATGGCGCGCCAGGTCTTCCTGGGTATACAGGCCGTAGGCGTCGGCCAGGCGGTTGAAGCCGTCGGTCATGGCCAGCACGGCAGTGCCGGCGGGCAGGCGCAGCGTGGTTTCGCGGGCCTGGAAGGGACCGCACGGCTGCAGGCACAGGGTGGTCGGCGCCTCGGCCCCATGCTGGGCTTCGCGCCGCGTGCGCAGCAGCGGCAGCAGGCGTGTGCGGCGTTCCAGCGGATCGATGACGCCTTCGCGCGCCAGCGCCGCCACCGCTTCCTGCACCACGGTCTCGAACGGGTTCACGTAGGGATCGAGGTCGATGACCACGCCGTCGGCATCGACGGCAAAGGCCTTGCAATCGCCCAGGCAGTACAGAGAAAGGGCGAGCTGGCCCGCGCTCGGGCGGATGCGGATCCAGGTGAGGGCGGCCAGCGGCCAGGCGTATATGGGCACGTCCTGGCCGGCGATCCCGTCGAAGTAGGCATGCTGGACGCTGGCGAGCGCCAGCTGCACGCTGTCGGCCTGGGAGCGCGTGGCGTCGATCACCGGGCCGAGTGCGGCGGCGAAGGCCTGCACGAACCAGGCGACGTCGCCCTGGCACGCGTCGACCACCTGCCTGTCGGCCACCGAGGTTGCACCGTCGAGCACGAGGAGGTCAATCAGGCCGTCGGTGTCGAAGACAGCCACCAGGTCTTCATTGATGCCGCCATCAGGTGCGCAGGAAATTCGCTCGATCGCCATTCACTTCGTTCATAAGCTGCTGGATAGCACTATGGTAACACTGCACCAGCCCGCCAGAACGACCAATGGGCCACATTCTCAACCGCATTCCCCCACGTACTGGCAATTCTCGCAGCGGGTGCAGCCGTCCTGCTTGCGCAGGGCGCGGGCGCCGCATTCCGGGCATTTGGCGGCGGCATGCGCGGCCGGCGCTGTGGCCGGGCTCGCTGGCGCCGGCAGCGCTGCACCTGCATCCATCGCGCCTGTGTCCATCCTGGCCGCCAGCCTTCGCGCCAGCTGCGTCACCGGCACGCCATTGCCCTGGCTGTCGAGGAAGCCGCGGTTGATCAGTATCCGCTGCAGCATGAAGCCGACCGCCGCCGCTTCCGAGTCGTGGAACACCGGCACCTGCACGCCATCTTCGCGCGCGAGCGTGCCGCAGCGCACCGGGCCCTTTTCCCAAACCACGTCGCGCATGTCGGCCAGGGCCTTGGCGATCGGGCCGCCGGCGCGCGCCAGCATCGACAGCAGCCGCATCGAGGACGTGATCCATTGCTGGCCGTCGGTGCGCTGGCCGGCCGGCATGAAGAACTCGAAGGGGCGCTCAATCACGACCGGCTCGCCCTCGCTGACGCCTTCCACCCGGATGAAGCTGACCGTCAGGTAGAAGGTCTTGCGGCCTTCCTGGGTCGCGTACTCCACCTTCGATGTCACCGAATCGAGTTCGCCCAGCGGGCGGTTGTCGAAACGCTTGCGCAGCGGGTCCTGGCCGGGCAAGGCTGGCGCTTCTTCCCGCGGCGCCGCCCCAAGCACCTGGCCCACCACCGTATTCGGCCGGTAGGTGGCCAGCCCTTTCAGCCGGGCGCGCCAGGCCTCGCTGTACAGGTCGCGGAAATCTTCGTACGGATAATCGGCCGGCACGTTCACCGTCTTCGAGATCGCGGTGTCAATGAAAGGCTGCACCGCTTCCAGCATGCGCAGGTGGTCGTCGGCGCGCATCTCCAGCGCGGTGACGAACTGCGGCGGCAAGGGCGCCGGTTCCGGATGGCGGCGCCGGTACAAGCGCCACGCGTGGTCCTCGACCGCGTAGGCGCGCATCGTGTTGTCCGCCATGCGCTTCTTGCGCTCATAGGTCCAAGAGTAGGGCGGCTCGATGCCGTTCGAGGCGTTGTCGGCAAAGGCCAGCGAGATGGTGCCGGTGGGCGCGATCGACAGCAAATGCGAGTTGCGGATGCCGTGGGTGCGGATGGCTTCGCGCAACCCTTCGGGCAGGCGCTTGACGAAATTGCCTTCCAGGTAGCGTTCCGCGTCGAACAAAGGAAAGGCGCCTTTTTCGCGCGCCAGCTCGATCGATGCCGCGTAGGCGGCGTCGCGCAGGGCCTCGGCGATGCGCGCGGCCATGGCGCGGCCCTCGTGCGTGTCGTAGCGCAGGCCCAGCATGACCAGGGCGCTGCCCAGGCCCAGGAAGCCGAGGCCGATGCGGCGCTTGGCGCGCGCCTCCGCGGCTTGCTGCGGCAGCGGCCATTCGGTGGCGTCGAGCACCAGGTCGAGCATGCGCACGGCGGTCGTTGCCACCGCGCGCAGGCGGTCGACATCGAAGCCGGCATCGGGTTCGAAGGCTTGCGTGACGAAGCAGGTGAGGTTCAGCGAGCCGAGGTCGCAGCAGCCGTAGGCGGGCAGGGGCTGTTCGCCGCAGGGATTGGTGGCGCGCAGCTGCTCGGCGTACCAGAGGTTGTTTTCCTCGTTCATGCGGTCGATGAAGAGCACACCCGGCTCGGCGTGGTCGTAGGTCGACAGCATGATCTTGTCCCACAGCTCGCGCGCCTTCAGCTCGCGGTACACCCAGAGGCCGTCGGCGCGGCGGCGTGCATGTGCTTCTTCGCCGGGCTCGGCGCGGTGCACCAGCTCGAACGTTGCGTCGGCCTCCAGCGCACGCATGAAGGCATCGGTGACGCCGACCGAGATATTGAAGTTCGACAGGCCGCCCGCGTCCTTGGCCGCAATAAAACGTTCGATGTCGGGATGGTCGATGCGCAGCACGCCCATCTGCGCACCGCGCCGGGCGCCGGCCGATTCGACCGTCTTGCAAGAGGCGTCGAAGAGTTCCATGTACGACACCGGTCCCGATGCGCGCGAGCGGGTGCCGCGCACCAGGCTGCCGTGCGGGCGGATGGCGCTGAAGTCGTAGCCGACGCCACCGCCGCGGCGCATGGTCTCGGCTGCTTCCGACAGGGCGGTGTAGATGCCGGGCAGGCCGTCTTCGGTTCCGGTAACGGAATCGCCGACCGGTTGCACGAAGCAGTTGATGAGGGTGGCCTTGAGGTCCAGGCCGGCGGCGGAGTTGATGCGTCCGCCGGGAATGAAACCCTGTTCCTGGGCTTCGATGAAACGTTCGGCCCAGGCCGCGCGCCCCTGCGGCGCTTCGCGCGCCGCCAGCGCATGGGCCACGCGCCGGCGCACCTCGGCGATCGAGGATTCATCGCCTTTCGCATACTTCTCGCGCAGCACGTCGGTCGATACCTCCTGCGGAGGCAAGGTCGTGCCGAGCAGCTTGTCGTTCGCATTCATGTTGCTTTCCTCGGTCAGCTTCCATGAATGCCGGAAGCAATCAGACTTTCGGCGCCTGCTCCGTCAGGCGTGCTTCCAGCTCTGCCACGCGCAGCTCGAGCGCTTCGAGCTTGGCGCGGGTCTTGGCCAGGACCTGGGCCTGGATGTCGAATTCCTCGCGGGTGACCAAGTCGAGCTTGGAAAAGCCCTGGGTCATCATCGCCTTGACGTTGCGTTCGATGTCCTTGGCAGGCGAGTTTTCCATGGCCTGGTTGATCTTGCCCTGCAAGTCGTTGAAGAAGTTGTTCATGTCGATCAGTCCTAGTGTTCCGGCCGCTGCACCAGCCTGGTGCAAATTGTGGAAAACGGCCTGCTTTGGTGCGTCCTGGCGCCCTGCACATTGTCAGTGCACGCGTTTGTGTTTATTGAAACCCGAGTGTGGCAGCTGTGCCGAAAACGCAGCACACGGGTGCCATGTTAATGCCTGGCACGCAATCTGCTAAGAGAAAGCTAAGCCGTGACACGACAGATTGTAAACCGCATCAGAACCAATCGTTCAATAACAGGGGAATCGTCATGAAAAGCAAGATGGCAATCAGCGCAGCGGTGTTCACGCTGGCAGCAGGACTCGGTGGCCTGGCCCAGGCCCAGGAAGCAACCGACACGACGCCCGCGCCCGAGCACCAAGTCAGCTATAACGCCACCGTCACCAGCGAATACCGCTACCGCGGCCTGTCGCAGACCCGCTTCCAGCCTGCCCTGCAGGGCGGCGCCGACTACACCCACACGCCGAGCGGCTTCTACGCCGGCACCTGGCTGTCGACCATCAAGTGGACCAAGGACCTGGGCGGCGACGGCGATGTCGAAGTCGACCTGTACGCCGGCAAGCGCGGCGATCTCGGCGGCGGAGTCAGCTACGACGTCGGCGGCCTGTACTACTGGTATCCGTCGAACGACCTGGAACCGAACGCGAACACCTTCGAACTCTACGGCCAGCTCGGCTTCGGCCCGGCCTACGTGAAATATTCGCACGCCACCACCAACCTGTTCGGCACCACGGACAGCAAGCAGAGCGGCTACCTCGACCTCGGCGCCAACCTGGACGTCACCAACGGCTTCGTGCTCAACCTGCACGTGGGGCGCCAGCGCGTGAAGAACAACAGCAGCCTGTCGTACACCGATTACAAGGCCGGCCTGACCAAGGACCTCGGCTTTGCCAGCGCATCCGTGGCCTGGGTCAAGACGAATACCGATGCCTATCTCGTGCCGGGCGGGCGCAACCAGGGGCGCTCGCGGGCCGTCGTGTCCCTGTCAAAAACTTTCTGAAAGAGGCAATACCATGAAACTGATCACCGCCATCATCAAGCCCTTCAAGCTCGACGAAGTGCGCGAGGCGCTCTCCGAAATCAATGTGCAGGGCATGACGGTCACCGAAGTGAAGGGTTTCGGCCGCCAGAAGGGCCATACCGAGCTGTATCGCGGCGCCGAGTATGTGGTCGACTTCCTCCCGAAAATCAAGATCGAGGCCGCCGTCGACGACGTGCTGGTCGACCAGGTGATCGACGCCATCCAGGGCGCGGCCCGCACCGGCAAGATCGGCGACGGCAAGATCTTCGTGTCCGACCTCAACCAGGTCATCCGTATCCGTACGGGCGAGACCGGCAACGACGCACTGTAAGGGGATTCCAATGAAATCAATCACGTCCAAACTCCTCGTCGCCGGCCTCGGCCTCGGCATGGCCCTGCCGGCCCTGGCCGCGCCGTCCATCAACAAGGGCGACACCGCCTGGATGTTCATCGCCACCATCCTGGTGATCATGATGTCGATCCCGGGCCTGGCCCTGTTCTACGGCGGCCTGGTGCGCGCCAAGAACATGCTGTCGGTGCTGCTGCAGATCTTCATGATCTTCTCGCTCATCATCGTGCTGTGGTGCCTGTACGGCTACTCGCTGGCCTTTACCGGCGGCAGCCCCTTCATCGGCGGCTTCGACCGCGCCTTCCTGAACGGCATCTATGACGCGGCAACCGGCGTGTTCTCGATGGGCGCCACCTTCAGCAAGGAAACGATGATCCCCGAGTTCATCTTCGTTGCCTTCCAGGGCACCTTTGCCGCCATTACCTGCGGCCTGATCGTCGGCGCCTTTGCCGAGCGCGCACGCTTCTCGGCGGTGCTGGCCTTCATCGTGATCTGGTTCACCTTCGGCTACCTGCCGATCGCGCACATGGTCTGGTTCTGGGCCGGTCCGGATGCGATTACCGACGCCGCTACGCTGGCTTCGGTGACGGCCGATGCCGGCTGGCTGTGGCAGCAGGGCGCGCTCGACTTCGCGGGCGGCACCGTGGTGCACATCAACGCGGCAGTCGCCGGCCTGGTCGGCGCCTACGTGATCGGCAAGCGCGTCGGCTATGGCCGCGAAGCCATGGCTCCGCACTCGATGACCATGACCATGATCGGCGCCTCGCTGCTGTGGGTGGGCTGGTTCGGTTTCAATGCCGGCTCGGCGCTGGAAGCGGGCGACGTTGCCGCCCTGGCTTTTGTGAACACCTTGCTGGCAACTGCCGCCGCTACCGTCGCCTGGACCTTCGGCGAATGGGCGACCAAGGGCAAGCCGTCGATGCTGGGCGCCGCTTCCGGCGCCGTGTCGGGCCTGGTGGCAATTACTCCGGCCTGCGGCTTCGTCGGTCCGATGGGCGCGCTGGTGATCGGCCTGGTAGGCGGCATCGTCTGCCTGTGGGGCGTGAACGGCCTGAAGCGCCTGCTGCGCGTGGATGATTCGCTCGACGTGTTCGGCGTGCACGGTGTCGGCGGCATCGTCGGCGCACTGCTGACCGGCGTGTTCGCGGCGCCGCAACTGGGTGGCCAGGGCGTCTGGGACTACGTCACCAACAAACCGTCGGCCGATGCCTATTCGATCGGCCACCAGTTGCTGGTGCAGGCCGAGGCCATCGGCATCACCATCGTCTGGTCGGCCTTCGTCGCCTTTGTCGCCTTCAAGCTGGTGGACATGGTGATCGGCCTGCGCGTGCCGGAAGAGCAGGAACGCGAGGGGCTGGACCTGACCAGCCATGGCGAGCGCGCCTACCATTCGTGATTGCCGAATAGCTGATTGAAGAGGGCGCCCTGCGGGGCGCCTTTTTTTGTGTGCGGCCTGGTGGGCGCAAACCTTTAAAATGGCACGATTGACCCAAGATAATGGCACGCATTGTCACGTATTGCCAATAAGTCACTCATCAAGAAGCCAATAAGGACGTCCATTCATGGTTCCGCACCTCGCCACCGCCCTGACCGGCCCACTGCTCGATCTGGAAAAGAAAATCCTCGATGCCACGCCGGCCATCGAACGCTGGTTCCGCCTGGAATGGCAGGAACACACGCCGCCGTTTTACTGCTCGGTAGACCTGCGCAACGCCGGCTACAAGCTGGCGCCGGTCGACACCAATCTGTTCCCGGGCGGCTTCCACCACCTGGCCACGGAAATGCTGCCGCTCACCGTGCAGGCCGCGATGGCCGCGATCGACAAGTATTGCCCGGACGCGCGCAATTTGCTGCTGGTGCCGGAAGTCCACACGCGCAATCCGCAATACCTGCAAAACGTGGCGCGCCTGATGCAGATCTTCCGCCAGACCGGCCTGCACGTGCGCCTGGGTTCGCTGTCGCCGGACGTCACCCAGCCAACCCCGCTGGCGCTGCCGGACGGGAATATGCTGGTGGTCGAGCCGATGGTGCGCTCGGCTAACGGCCGCCGCCTGGGCCTGGCCGACTTCGACCCCTGCACCATCTTGCTGAACAACGATCTGTCGGCGGGCATTCCTTCAATCCTGGAAAACGTGCACGAGCAATCGCTGCTGCCGCCGCTGCATGCCGGCTGGGCGCTGCGCCGCAAGAGCAACCACCTCAAGGCCCTGGACGAAGTCGCCAAGAAGTTCGGCAAGCTGATCGACATCGACCCATGGATGGTGAACCCGCTGCACGCCAAGGTGAGCGACGTTGACCTCGAGCACGACCATGGCGCCGAAGCGTTGGCCGATGCGGTGTCGGCGCTGCTGTCGAAGATCAAAAAGAAGTACAAGGAATACGGCATGAAGGAGCAAAAGCCCTTCGTGATCGTGAAGCCCGACGCCGGCACCTACGGCATGGGCGTGACCACCATCAAGGATGCCAGCGAAGTGCGCGATTTGTCGCTAAAGCAGCGCGCCAAGATGTCGGTCATCAAGGACGGCGTGGCCGTGACCGATTTGATCGTGCAGGAAGGCGTGCCGACTTTTGAAAACATCGACGACAACGTGGCCGAGCCGGTGGTCTACATGATCGACCGTTACGTGGTGGGCGGTTTCTACCGCGTGCATGCCGAGCGTGGCGTCGACCAGAACCTGAATGCGCCGGGCTCGCAGTTCGTGCCGCTGGCCTTTGCCCAGCAGCACGCGGTGCCGGACCTGAAGGCCAAGCCAGGCACGGCGGCGCCGAACCGCTTCTACGTGTATGGCGTGGTGGCGCGGCTGGGCTTGCTGGCGGCGTCGCTGGAGATGGAGCGCACCGATCCGAATCCGGAAGTGTATTGATGCGTGTGCGGCAGATGCTGTAGAAAAAGGGACCTTCGCGGTCCCTTTTGCTTCGCCGGGTACAGCCGCCTCTCGTGGCCCGGCTCACTCTATAACTTTTGCACCATGTATAAAAAATGCGAGCGCAGCGGCGGCGCCAGTGCGGCCAGGGTTTCGGTGGCCAGCACCGGCAGCCCGGCCAGCGCACGGCTGATGGGCGGCGCCAGCAGCAGGGTGCGGTATTGCTGGCGCTCGCCTGGCCAAAAACTGTCGAGCTCGCTACGCGTGACACGGCGCACGTGCGGGTTCTTCGGATTGTTGTAGCGGAAGTCGAACACCAGGCTCCAGCCGCCGGGCCGCAGCACGCGCCACATGTCGGACGCCAGCTGCTGGCGCACTTCTTGGTCGAGGATCGAGGAAAACACCGTGTTTGCCGCAATCAGGTCGGCGCTGGCGGCGGGCAGGGCGGCCAAGGAACCGCAATGCCAGCGCACGCCGTTTGCGGTGCGCGGCGCGGCCAGGTCGAGCCGGTCTTGCTGGAGTTCGGTGCCGACCAGGTTGCCTGGTGTGGCGCCCCAGTCGATCAGCTGGCGCAGGAAGCCGCCGGTGCCGCAGCCGACATCCACCACGTTTACCTTGGCGAGATCGGTGCCGACGGTATCGGCCAGCATGCGCGACAGGACCCGCGCGCGCATGGCGTGCTGCAGCACGATGTCGGGCCGGTGCCAGGCATAGCGCGCCAGCGCGGCGCCGCCGTGCCAGCCGCGGTAGACGCGCGCGATGCGCTCCTGCTCGCGCTCCGGGCTATCGTCCGGGCTGTCATCCGGGCTGTTAACCGGGCTGTTGTCCGGGTCGCGTTCCTGCTTGCTGGGTTGGTCGAGTTGGGCATCCATGCAGCCATCGTCGCGCAGGCTACCCGCATCGGGTTTGCGCGTGCTCATGCGGGTGCGCGATACCGATCAATTTGCTCAGCAGCATTATGTGTCGCAGGGCATTATTTCGGCATGGGGTCCAACATTCTCCGCTGCTTTGCCCTGGCCGGGGCGCCCGGCCGCGCGGTTTCGGGTTTCCAGCTAAAATTGGTGGCATTACCTTAGCTGGACATACCCATGAAAATCGCTTTCCTCGCCGATCCGCTCACCGGTTTCAAGATCTACAAGGACTCGACCT
>Ga0308160_10004009_pt1 | contig 16081 bp, 15 predicted proteins | sample PhyFR1_FD_201036 | JGI IMG/M metagenome (GOLD analysis project Ga0308160, IMG submission 201036) | Phyllosphere microbial communities from UC Gill Tract Community Farm, Albany, California, United States - DLSLF.R1 | ecosystem: Host-associated > Plants > Phyllosphere > Unclassified | place: USA...
ACCTTCTGCGGCACGGCCGGCAAGCAGTACGACCAGCCGCTCGACGATGGCATCCTGCGCACCCTGTGGATGACGCGCGACGAAATCGCCGCCTCCAGCGAGCGCCATCGCAGCCCGATCGTGCTCCAGTGCGTGGACGATTACCTGGCCGGGCGGCGTACCGACCTGGGCCTGCTGTACACTCACCCGTCGGTGTTCGAAGAAACACTGGCAACTGACAGAAACTGACATGAGCAAGAAAAAAGTCGTGATCGGGATGTCGGGCGGCGTCGACTCCTCGGTCGCGGCCTGGATGCTGAAAGAACAAGGCTACGACGTGGTCGGCCTGTTCATGAAGAACTGGGAAGACGACGACGATTCCGAATACTGTTCGACGCGCCAGGACTGGATCGACGCGGCGAGCGTGGCCGACGTGGTCGGCGTCGACATCGAAGCCGTCAACTTCGCCGCCGAATACAAGGACCGTGTGTTCGCCGAATTCCTGCGCGAATACCAGGCCGGCCGCACGCCGAACCCGGACGTCCTCTGTAACGCCGAGATCAAATTCAAAGCCTTTCTCGACCACGCGATGAAGCTCGGCGCCGACCTGATCGCCACCGGCCACTATGCGCGCGTGCGCGAAAATGCAGCCGGCAAGTTCGAGCTGCTGAAGGCGTTCGACCACACCAAGGACCAGAGCTACTTCCTGCACCGCTTGAACCAGGCGCAGCTGTCGAAGTCGCTGTTCCCGCTGGGCGAGATCCCGAAAACGGAAGTGCGCAAGATCGCCGAGAAACTGAAGCTGCCGAACGCGGCGAAGAAAGATTCGACCGGCATTTGTTTTATCGGCGAGCGTCCGTTCCGCGACTTCCTGAACCGCTATCTGTCCCACAAACCGGGCCCGATGAAGCTCGACAACGGGCAAACGGTGGGCGAGCACATCGGCCTGTCCTTCTATACCCTGGGTCAGCGCAAGGGCATCGGCATCGGCGGTCTGAAATCGCACAAGAACGCGGACGGCACCAGCGAACCATGGTTCGTCGCGCGCAAGGACATCGCGACCAACACCTTGTACATCGTGCAGGGCCACGATCATCCGTGGTTGCTGTCCGCGCGCCTGGAAGCGGGCCAGGCCAGCTGGGTCGCGGGCGAGCCGCCGGCTACCGGCCTGCTCTCGGCCAAGACGCGCTACCGCCAGCAGGACGTGGCCTGCACGGTCGCGGCCGACGGGCTGGAGCGTTTTGCGCTCGACTTCACCGACCCGCAATGGGCCGTCACGCCGGGCCAGTCGGCCGTGCTGTACGACGGCGACATCTGCCTCGGCGGCGGCATTATCGACGGCGCCAGCGCCGTCGTTCGCTAGCAAAAAGTAGTGGCTTCAGTACAAAAAGACCGGCACGACCGGTCTTTTTTTTGCACAAAAACCACGAAATCGGAAAAATCAGTAATTTTTTTACTGTCGGTATTGAGTTTGTTCAAGTAGAGCCGTTACTCTAGTTGCCATACAGCAAAACTAGAACCGGGTGCGCCGCATCGCCCTTTACTTGAAAAGTACCATCGACCATGAACCTTTCCAACCTGCGCGTCCGTACCCGGCTCTTTGCCGGCTTCGGCATTCTGTGTGCTTTCCTCCTCGTCATCGTCGTCTTCGGCACAACCATGCTTGGCCGCATCAATGACGGCACCGAAACCATCGTCAGCAACTACATGCCGAAGATCGAGGCCTCGCATGCCGTGCTCACCGAGGTCAACGTCATCTCGGTCGCCCTGCGCAACATGATGCTCAACAGCGATGAGGCCGACCGCAAGGCGCAAACGGCCGACATCGAGAAGGCCCGGGCCAAGATCGCCGACACCTTTACCTGGATGCAGGGCGTGATCGTCAGCGAACAGGGCAAGGCGCTGCTCAAGCAAAGTATCGATTTCAACGCCAAGGCGGTGGCCGGACAGGACGAGCTGATGCGTCGGATCCAGGCCGGCGACATCGCGAGCGCGTCCAGCTATCTCGTCGGCGAATATCGCCCGATGCTGGGCGAGTACCGCAAGGTGCTGAACGCCCAGATCGACATGCAGAAGGGACTAGCCGACAAGGCCAATACGGATGCACAGCAAACCTACGACAACAGCCAACGCACCATGTTCGGCCTCGCCGCCCTGATCCTGGCGCTGGCCACCATCATCGCCTGGCGCACCACCACCTCGATCACGGCGCCGGTGGCGCGCGCCCTGCGCATCGCCGAGACCGTCGCCGCCGGTGATCTCACCAGCCGTATCGAAGTCACCACGCGCGACGAACTGGGCCAGCTGCTGGCCGCGCTGAAAAAGATGAACGACAGCCTGTTCGACACCGTCTCGACGGTACGCAGCGGCACCGAGCTGATTGCTTCGGCCTCGTCCCAGGTGGCAGCGGGCAGCCTCGACCTGTCGGCCCGTACCGAGCAGCAGGCCAGCGCGCTCGAGGAAACCGCGTCCTCGATGGAAGAACTGACCTCGACCGTGAAGCAGAACGCGGAGAATGCACGCCAGGCCAGCACGCTGGCCACGAGCGCGTCGACCGTCGCCGAGCGCGGCGGTGACGTCGTGCAGCAGGTGATCGGCACGATGGACGCGATCAACGACGCCTCGACGCGCATCGCCGACATCATCGGCGTCATCGACGGCATCGCCTTCCAGACCAATATCCTGGCGCTGAATGCAGCCGTCGAGGCGGCACGCGCCGGCGAACAGGGACGCGGCTTCGCGGTCGTCGCCAGCGAGGTGCGCAACCTGGCGCAGCGCTCGGCCGCCGCGGCCAAGGACATCAAGGGCTTGATCGCCGACTCCAACGAAAAGGTCGGCGACGGCAGCCGCCTGGTCGGCGAAGCGGGCCACACGATGGAAGAGATCGTCGCCAGCATCCGCCGCGTCACCGACATCATGAACGAGATCAGCGCGGCCAGCCGCGAGCAAAGCGCAGGCATCGAGCAGATCAACCAGGCCGTCACCCAGATGGACCAGGTGACCCAGCAGAACGCCGCCCTGGTCGAGGAAACCTCGGCCGCGGCCGACGCGATGCGCAGCCAGGCGGCAGCGCTGGCCAAGACGGTGGCGGTGTTCCGTACCGGGACCGATGCGCAGCCGGCGGCAGTGGCTGCGGCGCCACGCCTGGCGCGGGTGAAACCGGTGCAGAAGGCGGCACCGCGCAAGACGCAGCTGGCCACCGCCGGTATCGACGGCTGGGAAGAGTTTTAAGGTGTTGAGCTATTCCAGCTGTCAGGCCAGCGCCGCCTGGCGCGCAGTACGCGGCCTTGCCACAGTCCACTTCGCGCAGATCCATTCTTCGAACTGCTCCGGCGCCAGCGGCTTCGCATACAGATAGCCCTGCACCTGGTCGCAGCCGGCACCGGCCAGGGCATGCGCTACCTGCGCCGTCTCCACGCCCTCGGCGACCACAAGCTGGCCGAGCTCGTGCGCGAGCTTGATCATGGTCGCGACCAGCGCGCGCTTGCGCTCGTCGACGTCGAGCTCGCGGATGAAACTCTGGTCGATCTTGACGACCTTCGCCGGCATGCTCTGCAGGTAGGCGAGGCTGCTGTAGCCGGTGCCGAAATCGTCGATCGCCAGCTGCACGCCGCCCGCGGCCAGGGCGTCGAGGGTGGAGGCGGCCAGCGTGCGCTTGCTCATCAGCGCGCTCTCGGTGATCTCGATCGCCAGCGCGCCGGGCGGCAAGTCCCAGGCCTGCAAACGCGCCAGCACGTGCCCGCAGAAGTCGGGTTCGAGCAGGTTCACGGCCGAGACGTTGATCGCGACCTGCAGCGCCAGCCCGGCGCGGCGCCACGCGGCCAGCTGGCGCAGCGCGCGCTCGAGCACCCAGCGCGTGGCGGCGCGCGCCAGCGAGGTCTGTTCGATCACCGGGATGAATTCGCCCGGCGAGATCTCGCCCAGTTCCGGGTGGCGCCAGCGCAGCAGCGCTTCGGCGCCGATGCAGCGGCCCGTGCCCAGTTCGATCTTGGGCTGGAACACGAGGCGCAGCTGGCTGTCGTCGGCGAGGGCGGCGCCGAAGTCGTTGGCGACGCGAAAGCGCCGCAGGAACACGGCGTTCTGCTCGGCCGAGAAGACGCGCACGCGGTGCGAGCCTTCGATGGCGTCGTGCGCTGCGCTGTACATGTCGCGCAGCAGGTCGAGCGCGTCGGCGCGGCCGGTCGCGAACGGGACCACGCCGACGGTGGCGGTGGTGACGAAGCGGGCGGTGGTGGTCTCGAGGCGCAGCGCGATCCAGCTGGATAACCACTCGCAAAAACGCGCCAGGTCCGCGCCCGGCTCGGCGAGGAAGGCAAACTGGCTCGGTCCGACGTGGTACAGCTTGCGCGCCGGTCCCAGGGCCGCGCGCAGCATGCGCGCCGCCTCGCGGATGATGTCGTCGACGAAGCCAGCGCCCATCGCGCGCACGGCGCTGCTGATCTGCCCGGGCGTGGCCAGGTTCACCAGCGCGGCCAGGCGCGCCTCGCCCTCCGGTCGTTCGAGCGCGAGGTCGTGCAGGTCGTCGACGAACTGCGTGCGGTTCGGGATGCCGCTGACAGGATCGACGCGGCCGATCGCATGCTGCAGTTCGATCTGGGCCATGACCATCGCGGCGAGATCGGCCAGGCCCGTGCGTTCGGTCTCGCTGATCGTGCGTGGCTCGGTACCGAGCACGCACAGCGCGCCCAGGCCGTAGCCGTCACGCGTCACCAGCGGCGCGCCGGCATAGAAACGTACGCCAGACGCGGCCAGGTGGCTGTCGCGGTAGCAGGCGTCCAGCAGGAGGTCGGGTACCACCAGCATGCGCGCGGTATTCGCCACTTCGCCGCACGGGGCCTTCTCGCGCGGGATCGCGCAATGGTCGACGCCGACGCGCGACTTGAACCATTGGCGGTCGACGTCGGTCAGCGAGACCGCGGCGATCGGCAGCTTGAACAGCTGGGCCGCCATCCGCGTGATGCGGTCGAACGCCTCGTTGGGCGGCGTGTCGAGCAGGTCGAGCTTGCGCAGGGCGTCGAGACGAGCGGCTTCCAGCTGGGCCGGCGATGGGTGACTCATGGGCTTCCTTGTGCGCCGGTTGGGGACCGAACGGCAAATGACGAAATTGATGAATCACTACATTCTGATCGTCAAATTTCTACGAGTCAACATAAATATTCTGAATTGATGCGTAAATACGGCGCTTTGTGCTGAAACGGGAATGAACAGGAATTGCTCATCATCAATTTCGGCATTTTGCGCCTTCTTGAAGTAGAATGCTCAGCAGTTATTGCATAGTGGAATTAATACCATGGTTTTAATGCGCCCCGATGACGGGGACGATCCGATCCTCACCACGCGCGAAGCGGCGCGCATGCTGGGCATTGCCGTCAGCACGGCTCAGCAATGGATCGAAAACGGCGTGATCCCGGCCTGGAAGACGCCGGGCGGCCATCGGCGCGTGCGCCTGAGCGACGTCAGCGCCCTGCTGCGCGAACGGGCCGGCCTGGCGCCCCTGCCCGGCAGCCCCGACCCCAGGGATTTTGTGCCGGACGCCGCCAGCGTGCTGCCGCAACACGAGTACGAGCGCCTGAATGCCCTGCGTGCGACGGGCCTGCTCGACAGCGAAGCGGAAGCCGTGTTCGACCGCCTGACCTGGCTCGCCACGCAGGTGACCGAGTGCCCGGTGGCGCTGCTGTCGCTGGTAACGGCGCGCCGCCAGTGGTTCAAGTCGCGTGTCGGCATCCAGTTGCCGCAGACGCCGCGCGAGGATGCCTTCTGCAGCCACACGATCGCCGGCAGCGGCCCGCTGGTCGTACCCGACACCCTCGAGGATGCGCGCTTTCGCGACAACCCGCTGGTAGTCGGTGCTCCTCACATCCGTTTTTATGCGGGCTTCCCGCTGGCCGACGGCAGCGGCTTCCGGCTCGGCGCCCTGTGCGTGATGGATTACGAGCCGCGCCGCCTGCGCGAACGCGAGCTGCGCGCACTGAAGGAACTGACCGCGATCGCGGCCGAGGAAATCAGGCGCCGCTAGTGCCGCCGCCGCCGGCTTGCTGCTTGCGCACCACCGCAATCACCGTGTTGCGGATGGTTTTCAGCACGGCGTCGGCGCGGAAGGGTTTGACGATGAAGCCGTGCACGCCGCGCGCCAGCGCGCCTTCGATGGCCGGTGCATCGAGCGTGCCCGAGACCATGAAGATCAGCGTCTTCGGCAGGTTGGCGCGCAGCTGCTCGACGACATTGCTGCCGTCCTCGACCTGTTCGCGCGCGATGCACATGATCTGCGGGCGGAACTTCGCCGCCTGCACCAGTGCGTTGTGGCCGGTATGCGCCTGGGCCACGACCTCGTAGCCGCCGTCCGTCAGCACGGTGTTCAACAGGCCGCGCGAGATCGCGTTCGAGTCGACAATGACTGCTTTCAGCATCTATCTCTTTCAGTGTGAATCGTAGGCCAGCATGTTCCAGGTGACGCCGAGGCGCACGTCGGTCTTCAGCTCCACCAGCTGGCGCGACAGGTACAGGATGTCGCGCTCGGCGCGCAGGCGTTCGCCCAGCGGCGTTTTCAGGATGCCGGCGCCGGCCATCACGGCATCCAGGCTGCCGTAGGCATTCAGCAGGCGCGCCGCCGTCTTCATGCCGATCTTCGACACGCCCGGCACGCCGTCGGTGGCGTCGCCCATTAGCGCCAACAGATCGTGAAGCAGCTCGGGCGCCACGCCGAATTTATTCCGCACCCAGGCGTCATCATGCCACTCGTTCTTGAAATGGTCCCACACCAGGGCGCCGTGCGCGATCAGCACGTGCAGGTCCTTGTCGGTGGTGGCGACGATGGCCTCGCCGCGGTTCTCCTTCAGCCAGCGCATCACGCAGGTGGCGACGACGTCGTCAGCCTCGACCTCGGGCAGCATCGCCACCGGCACCCCGGCCGTTTGCAGGCGCGCCTGGAATTCCGGCAGCGCTTCCCGCAGCACCGCCGGCATCGGGGCGCGGTGCTCGCGGTAGCGCGGATACAGCGCGTGTCTCCAGTTCTGGCCGCCGTAGTCGAAGGCGGCCAGCACGTGCGTGGGCGCGTGCGTTTCGAGCAGGTTGCGAAACGAGGAGAAGGCGTGGCGCAGGGCGATATTCGCCTTCAGGTCGGAGTCGGGCTCCGGGCTGGCTTCGTAGACCCGGCGCACGATGTTCAGTCCGTCGATCGCGAGCAGCTTTGCCATGCGGTCTTACCTTGCGTAGTCGTACTTGCCGCCGCGTTCCAGGGCGCGCGCATACGCCGGGCGCGCATGGATGCGCTGCAAGAAGCTCGTCAGGCGCGGGTACCGGGCGCCGAGTCCGGCGCGCGACGCCGCCGCCTCCAGCGGAAAACTCATCTGGATGTCGGCCGCGCTGAATTCGTTCCCGGCGAACCAGTCGCGCGTAGCCAGTTCCGATTCCAGGTAGGCCAGCTGGTTGTTGATGTTCGGGTTGACCAGCGTGTCTTTCACCTTGCGCGCGATGCTGCGCGCGATCGGCTTCGCAAAGAAGGGCATGGGGCCGTTCTCGATGCGGTCGAACACGAGCTTCATCAGGAGCGGCGACATGGCCGAGCCTTCCGCGAAGTGCAGGAAGAAGCTGTATTTCAGCTTTTCCGGCGTGCCGGCGGCGGGAGCGAGGCGCCCGTCGCCATAGCGCTCGACCAGGTATTCGACGATCGCGCCCGACTCGGCCACGACCAGGTCGCCATCGGTGATCACCGGCGATTTGCCCAGCGGGTGCACGGCCTTCAGTTCGGGCGGCGCCAGCATCGTCTTCGGGTCGCGCTGGTACTTCTTGATCTCGTAGGGCAGGCCCAGCTCTTCGAGCAGCCACAGGATGCGCTGCGAGCGCGAATTGTTCAGGTGATGGACGGTGATCATCGGCGCGGCATGGAAGGCGGAAGGACCGTTAGCTTAGCACTGTTGCGTGCTTACAAGAAGACATCCTCTAATTCGTCGAAAAATGTTTTTTCTGAGCAATAGTTGTTCTACAATCGCCAACTTTGTTGAACATCCGTCAAATCCGACATTTAGCCAGCGCCCCGCCCTTACCTTCCATGAAAACGCTTTTTCGCCTGAACATTGCCCAGAAACTGGGCCTGCTGACCATCAGTACCGGCCTTGGCATGGCCATTGTCGCCGCCTGCTTCCTGATTTCCGAACGTACCCTGATCCTCGAAGAACGGGGGAGCGGCGTGCGCCAGGCGGTCGAGGTGGCAGCCGGCATCGTCGAGCGCCATCGCCAGCAAGCGGATGCGGGGACGGTGCCGCAGGCAGCGGCGCAGGCGGCAGCCCTGGCCGAACTGAAGGCGCTGCGCTACAGCGGAGAAGAGTACTTCTGGGTCAACGACATGGCCCCGCGCATGCTGATGCATCCGACGAAGCCTGAACTGGAAGGCAAGGACGTCGGCGCGATCGCCGATCCGAACGGGCTGCGCCTGTTCTCGGTCGCCGTCGGGGTGGTGCGCAAGGATGGCGCCGGTTTCATCTCCTACATGTGGCCCAAGCCGGGACAGGACGCGCCGGTGCCGAAGGTGTCGTACGTAAAAGGCGTGGCGGGCTGGAACTGGGTTATCGGTTCGGGCGTGTACATGGACACCGTCGGCGCCATCTTCTGGCCGCGCGTGCTGTGGTTCTCGGGCGCGACGGTGGTCCTCTCCAGCGTGCTGATGCTGTTCGGCCTGTCGCTCTCGCGCAGCATTGCGCAACCGCTGGCGCGCGCCGTGACGGTGGCGCGCACCGTGGCCGCGGGCGACCTGACGGCGCAGATCGACGTGCGCGGGAATGACGAGACGGCGCACCTGCTGCATGCCTTGCGCGACATGAATGCGAGCCTCGGCAAGATCGTCGGCGAAGTCGACGTCGGCATCCATGCGATCGCCAGCGCTTCGAACCAGATCGCCGCCGGCAACCACGACCTCTCGAACCGCACCGAGCAGCAGGCCAGCTCGCTCGAGGAGACCGCTTCCACGATGGAAGAGCTGACCGGCGCCGTGCGCCAGAACGCCCAGCACGCGCGCCATGCGACGCGCCTGGCGGCATCGGCGGCCGACGTGGCCGTGCGCGGCGGCGAAGTCGTGCAGCAGGTAGTGCAGACGATGGAGTCGATCAACGACTCCTCGCGCAAGATCGTCGACATCATTGGCGTCATCGACGGCATCGCCTTCCAGACCAACATCCTGGCCCTGAACGCGGCGGTCGAGGCGGCGCGTGCGGGCGAACAGGGACGCGGCTTCGCGGTCGTCGCCGGAGAAGTGCGCACGCTGGCGCAGCGCTCGGCGGCGGCGGCGAAAGAGATCAAGGCGCTGATCGACGACTCCGTGACCCGCGTCGACGCCGGCAGCGCGCTGGTGCGCAATGCGGGGACGACGATGGACGACATCGTCAGCAGCGTGCGCCAGGTGAACGGCATCATCGAAGAGATTTCGGCCGCCAGCGAAGAGCAGGAAACCGGCATCGCCCAGGTCAATGGCGCGATCGCCGCGATGGACGGCGTCACCCAGAAGAATGCGGCACTGGTCGAGGAAGCGGCGGCGGCAGCGGAATCGATGCGCCAGCAGGCCGAACGCCTGGCCGAGGTGGTGGGCGTGTTCAAGGTCGCGGGATCGAACGAGAGGCGGCTACTGGCGGCCTGAGTTCGGCAACGCACCGAGCCTGCCCTGCCCGCCAGCTAAGATGGGCCGATGGGCAAGATCCACATCGGCATCTCCGGCTGGCGCTACCTTCCCTGGCGCGGCAAGTTCTATCCTCCCGGGCTGGCGCAAGCGCGCGAGCTCGACTACGCCGCGCGCCAGTTGCCGACGATCGAGATCAACGGCTCCTTTTATTCGCTGCAGCGCCCCGCAAGCTACGCCGCCTGGTACGCGGCCACGCCGCCCGGCTTTCTGTTCGCGGTGAAGGGCAACCGCTTCATCACGCACATGCTCAAGCTGAACGACATCGACGGCCCGCTGGCCAACGTGCTGGCCTCGGGCGTGTTCGAGCTGCGTGAAAAGCTCGGGCCCTTCCTGTGGCAGTTCCCGCCCATGCTGCGTTTTGATCCCGACCGCTTCGAACATTTTTTTAGCCTCCTGCCGCAGGACACGGAAGCCGCGCTGGCCCTGGCGCGCCAATATCAACCGCGCATGGAAGGGAAAGTGTCCTTGGCGCTGGATGCGAAACGCCCGATGCGCCATGCGGTCGAAGTCCGCCACGAGAGTTTTCGCGACGAGCGTTTTCTCTCTCTGCTGCGCAAGTACAAGGTGGCATTGGTGGTGGCCGACACCGCCGGCAAATTCCCCTACATGGACGACGTGACCGCCGACTTCGTCTACATCCGCCTGCACGGCGACAAGGAGTTATACGCCAGCGGCTACGACGACGCGGCGATCGAACGCTGGGCCGAACGCATTCGTGGTTGGAGCAAGAAGGGGGATGTGTACTGCTACTTCGATAACGATATCAAGGTGCATGCGCCGTACGACGCCCAGCGCTTGATTGCTGCACTGTAGGGTGCGCATTCATGCGCACGCGGTCGTACTCATGCACCCCGCACCGCCTACTCAATCAACATGCCCCTGATCTCCGCCGTCCCGCCCCAATCCTCGGCATACACCCCCTCGCGCACATACCGGTGAAACGTCGAATGCGGCCATTCCCTAACTTGCTGCACGAATCCGTGCTTCACCGGATTGAAATGGATGTAATCCATGTGCCGCTCAAAATCGGTTTCGTCCCGGATCTGATGCTCCCAAAACCGCCGCTGCCAAATCGTCGACTCGCGCCTTTTCTGACGCGATGAGGTCGAGAGCGCCGGATCATGCAAGGCCGGTGCGCCACGGCTCGACACATGACGCTTGATGATCGACCACCGGGTCGAATAATCGGTGTCGTGATCGGGCATCGTCCAGATGCAGTGCATGTGGTCGGGCAGGAAAATCCATCCGTCGACAACGAAGGGGCGGGTTTCACGAACGAAGCGGATTGCGTGCGCGAGGCTCGACCGGATTACGGAGTTACAGAAAATGGGACGTCGGCGGTGCGCGACGACCGTGAAGAAGTACGTGGAGCCAGTGAGGAGGCGGCGGTAGCGTGACATGGTGCGGCATCGTAATGCGGCGGCATGTCAGTGCGGATGTGTTGGATCAATCGGGATGCGCGCAGAGCGGGACGTAATTGCCGTGCCATCTGCGTACGGTCAGACGGCGTGGGCATGAATGCCCACCCTACTTCTTGTGAATCCTGATAACCCGGTGGGTGCTGTTTGCAGGGGGTGTGGGCTCAGCTGGCGTCTCGCAGGTATTACACGTCTTGCACCCGCCTCCGCAGCTGTCCGCCGTATCCAGCCAGCGCACCAATTTGGAGTCCTGGCCGCCGCGCGAGAGGCGGTTGACGATGCGGATGCGCCAGGCGGCGGGCAGGTACTTGGCGCCGACGTAGACGGCGGCGACAAGCACCACGAGCGCGACCACCAGCTCCTGCCACATGTCAGCCGCCCCCAAAAGCCAGGGCGACGCGGTAGGTGATGAAGGAGGCGACGTAGGCCAGCGCGAACATGTAACCGGCCATCATCCAGGCGTACTTGGCGCTGCCCGTTTCGCGGCGCACGACCGACAGGGTCGACAGGCATTGCGGCGCGTAGACGTACCAGGCCAGCAGCGACAGCGCAGTCGCCATCGACCAGGAACCGGCGATCAGCGGGCCGAGGGTGTTCGCCACTTCGTCGCCGGAACCGGCCAATGCGTACACGGTGCCGAGCGCGCCGACCGCCACTTCGCGTGCGGCCATGCCGGGCACGAGGGCGATGCAGATCTGCCAGCCGAAGCCGATCGGCTCGAAGATCACCGACAGGGCGCGTCCCAGCATGCCGGCCACGCTGTAGTAGATCGGCGGTTGCGTCGCGCCTTCCGGTGCACCCGGGAAGCTGGACAGGAACCAGACCAGCACCATCAGGGTCAGGATGATGGTACCGACGCGCATCAGAAAGATCTTGGCGCGTTCCCACAGGCCCAACACCAGCGTCGGCAGGTGCGGCCAGTGATAGGCCGGCAGTTCCAGCATCAGCGGATGCTGGCCGCTGCCGCTGCGGCGCTTCATGTACCAGGCCACCAGCATCGCGCTGACGATGCCGAGCGCGTACAGCACGAACAGCACCAGGCCCTGCAAGTTGAACATGCCGACTTCGCGGTCGGGGATGAAGGCGGCGATGATCAGGGCGTACACCGGCAGCCTGGCCGAGCAGGTCATCAACGGCGCGATCATGATCGTCACCAGGCGGTCGCGCGGATTCTGGATCGTGCGCGCGGCCATCACGCCGGGAATCGCGCAGGCGAAGGAGGACAGCAGCGGAATGAAGGCGCGCCCCGACAGGCCCACGCCGCCCATCATGCGGTCGAGGAGAAAAGCCGCGCGCGGCAGGTAGCCGACATCCTCGAGGATCAGGATGAAGAAGAACAGAATGAGAATCTGCGGCAGGAACACGAGCACGCCGCCGACGCCGGCGATGATGCCGTCCACGATCAGGCTGCGCAGCGGGCCTTCGCTCATCGCGCCGCCGATCCACTGGCCGATGCCCTCGACCGTACCGGTGATGAAATCCATCGGCGCTTCGGCCCAGCTGAACACGGCCTGGAAGATGATGAACATCAGCGCGGCCAGCAGGATCGGCCCAAGCGCCGGATGCAGGATCACATGGTCGATCTTTTCCGACAGGTTGCCCTTGTCGTGCGCGTAGCTGGTGGTCGCATCCAGGATGCGGCGCACTTCGCGCTGGGTCTCTTCGACCGGCACGGCGTCGATGCTTGCCAGGGGTTTCGGTGCGGTGGGTTCGAGCGGCATGCGGTCGAGCACGTCCAGCAGCGCCTGCTCGCCGCCGGCCTGGATCGCGACGGTCTCGACCACCGGCATGTTCAATTCCTGGGACAGCCGGACGGTATCGATCTCGATGCCGCGTTTCTTTGCCACGTCGACCATGTTCAGGGCCAGCACCATGGGCAGGCCAAGGCGCTGGATTTCCAGCACCAGGCGCAAATTCAGGCGCAGGTTTGTGGCGTTGACGACACAAACGATGGCATCCGGCGCCGTTTCTCCGGCGCGCAGGCCGGCCACGACGTCGCGCGTGATGGCTTCATCCGGGGTTTGCGCGGACAGGCTGTAGGCGCCGGGCAGGTCGAGCACGCGCAGAGCGCGGCCGGAAGGCGACGTAAAACTGCCCTCCTTGCGTTCGATGGTGACGCCGGCATAGTTTGCCACCTTCTGGCGCGCGCCGGTGAGGCGGTTGAACAGCGCCGTCTTGCCGCAGTTGGGATTGCCGAGTAAAGCGATCAGGGGCGAGCGCGTCGCCACCTGTTGTTCCATGACGCCCATCGATTATTCCGGCTGGATCGAGACGAGTGCGGCCTCGAATTTACGCAGGGCGAAGGTCGATTCGCCGACCTTGACGGCGACCGGGCCGCCCGGCAGGCCGCGCTTGAGCATGCGGATGCGTTCGCCCGGCACGAAGCCCAGTTCCATCAAACGGCGCGCCACGTCCTGGCCTCCCAGTGCGTGTGGCGCGAGGTGGATCACGGTCGCACTCTGCCCGGCCTTGAGGGCGTCGAGTGTGGTCAAAGTGGGGACGAGAGTCATGGCGGCGTTCCGGTATGTGGCGCTGATCTGTAGCGCTGATGAGACAGATACTAGCATCATAAACCTAAATGCGAATTATTTCTATTTGCAGCTTTGATCACACGACAAAACCGCTTGCGTTCCTCCAAAACTTTCCTCAGAATAGAACACGAATGAGAACGATTCTCATTATTTGAGTGACAACTCAGGTCTTTTTCAGGGATTGCTTCGATGATCGTCTGTGTTTGCAACAACATCTCCGACCGTGAAATCCGCCAGGCGGTCGACCTCGGCATCACCTCGATTGCCGCCCTCCGCACCGAGCTGGGCCTCGGCACCGACTGCGGCAAGTGCATCAGCTACGCACGCGAAGTGCTGCACGAAGCACTCGACAGCAAGACCGTTGTTACCGAACTGAGCTTCCGCGCCACGCAGACGGCGTAAGCCGCCCTCCTCCACACCGCCGGCTTGCCGGCGCGCGCGTTCGCCCTCTTTGCTATAGTTGTGGCAACGCATAACCACAACAAGGCACATCATGAAGGGCGATCCCAACGTCATCCGGCTGCTCAACGCGCAGCTGACCAACGAGCTCACCGCCGTCAACCAGTACTTCCTGCATGCGCGGATGTACCGCCACTGGGGCTTCTTCAAGCTCGGCAAGAAGGAATACGACGAATCGATCGGCGAGATGAAGCACGCCGACAAGCTGATCGACCGCATCCTGATGCTCGACGGCCTGCCCAACCTGCAGGCCCTGCACAAGCTGCTGATCGGCGAGAACACCGAAGAGATGCTGGCCGCCGATTTAAAACTCGAGCGCGCCGCCCAGATCACGGTCAAGGAAGGCATCGCCGCCGCCGAAGCGGCCGCCGACTATGTCTCGCGCGACCTGCTCTTGATGATCCTCGAAGACACCGAAGAGCACATCGAGTGGCTCGAGACCCAGCTCGACCTGATCGTCAAGGTTGGGATCCAGAACTACCTGCAGAGCCAGATGGCCGAGTAAGACGTCGCGTCTGTGCGACCGTCACGCGTGGGCGGCGCATACGACGCGTCATTTCATCTGTATGGGTGGAGCCGACCGGTGAACCCGGCATTGAGGCCATTGGCCTCAATGCCCCCTACAACTGCTCCACCCACACCGGGGCCGACCACAGGATGTTGCCGTCGGCCTGAATCAGCTTCGCATAATAGAAATGCGCTCCCGGCGCGGGCGTGAAGCTTGCGGTCGCCGTGTCGGCCAGCTGCGTCACGGTCCCGTTCCGTCCCGGCACCCCTTCCATGATCGCCACCGAGGCCACCTGCTTGCCCGCCGTGCTGGCGAAGTGCGCCACCAGGTTTAATACACCGCTGTTGGTGAAGCGCTCGCCCATCATGCGGCCGTTCGCGGTCAGGACCAGTTGCGAACCCTTGTCCATGGTCGCGAATACGCGCCGTGCCTTTAAAGCCTGGACGAAGCTGTCGCGGTTGAGTGATATGCCCTCCGGGATCAGCACGCCGGTGCGGTTGGTGTAGGCCGTGCCCCAGTTGGCGCAGTGGTTGTCCTGGTTGGTGCTGAAGGCAACGTGGTAGCCCGCTTCGAGTACCTTGTTGCAGGCCGCTTCGAAATTGCTGCGCCGGGTTTCCCCTTCCTTGTCGTTGACGGAAAAGGCGGTGCTGTTGACCACCTCGCACAGGGCCATCGCGGCGTCGCCGTCGGGCGTGTAGCCGAAGGCGCGGCCGTTCACCATGAACTGGCCGCTCTGCGAGGGATGATTGAACTGGCCGACCCAGCCGCGCTCGCGCATCAGGGTGTACAGGGACGCGTAATCGCTGCGCGGCGTGGCGACGTCGGCCAGCAGCTCGTCTTTCCCATTCTTTTCCCAGCCCAGCAGCTGGTCGCTGTTAAAAATGTTGACGTGGCCGCCCTTGTTGATGACGCCCCACTCCATGCCGTAGACGGCGAGGAAGTCCGGGTGCGCGGCGTTGAAGGCGGCCGCGCTGTCCAGGCCCTTGCGGTACAGCGTTGTCGCGGTGGCCGGATCGGCATTCGTGTTGGTGCCATCGGAACCATCGTACATGTGGTTGTGTTCCGAGGCGACCAGGATGTCGAGGCCGTGCTTGCGCGCATAGGCGAAGGCGGCGTCGGGACCGTACTTCGCCGTCAGCGGATCCTGGGCGCCCTTGCAGTCGGTGAGCTCGGCGCCGCCGTCGCTGTGGTTGGTCTGGCTGTGCAGGTTGCCGAAATAGACGGTATAGGGCAGCGCCCCGGTCGCCGGCGCCGCGCCGGGCTGCGGCGTGCGCCCCACCGGCAGCGGAGCAAAGGGCGGCATGGCGGGTGTGCGCGGCGGTCCGACCTCCATCTGCCAGCTTTGTTCGTGCACGTCGGCTGAAGGGGCGCCGGCCTGCGCGGCGCGGCTGGCGGCGCGCAGGCGCACCTGGTAGAGGCCGGCGGCCAGCCTGCCGGCATCCTGGCCGGTCCAGGCGACCGGCACCGACACCGGCCCGCCAGTGAGTGGCGTGCTGCCCTGCCAGCGGCGCACGACGCG
>Ga0308160_10004010_pt1 | contig 16081 bp, 21 predicted proteins | sample PhyFR1_FD_201036 | JGI IMG/M metagenome (GOLD analysis project Ga0308160, IMG submission 201036) | Phyllosphere microbial communities from UC Gill Tract Community Farm, Albany, California, United States - DLSLF.R1 | ecosystem: Host-associated > Plants > Phyllosphere > Unclassified | place: USA...
CGCGTACAATCATTTGCGGGTACAACAGCTCGGCGATGATTGAGCCGTCTCCCTCACGCCCCGTCTCACGCCTTCACGCCGTCACGCCATCATCGATCTCGCATCGCCACGACGATTCTCCGATCCCTGCACCAAATTCCTTCCGCCCGTTCGCTCACTCCACACCACTGTATCATAGCTAAATGCGCCCTTCCGGCTGTTACGACAGCCGGTCCCTCTCGAGAGGTTTCACGAACTTGATCTCCTCCGGACACTCTGCCAACCTGCCTCCCGATCAACAACGACTATACCCTCATCAACTATATCCCTTCGATCAATCGCTTCATCGGGCCATACCGGTGGTTGGCGAATATCAGCATGATCGCCCAGTCTCCTGTGACCTGGGGGTCAATCACCATCTTTACGCTTTGAACGGTCTGGCGGTTCTGACGGGCTTCTTGCCGGTCGTTTTCCGCCAACAGTTATTGTAGCCTTATATCCTGTGCTCTTGTTTGTGCTCTTGCTCTGCACGGGGATCCGTTAGTATTCAGGGACATTTTCCGCTTTTCATCATTAGCATGTATGAGAATTGAATTCCGCAGTGTTTTGCGAAGAGGAGTACGTGAAGCGAAGAGAGAGGTTTCGTTTCCGACAAGAACTCGTCCACCACTCATCACGGGATCGAGCCATCAAGATTACAGATGACTTCACCGACGAGAGAGTATGTCGGACGCGTGAACTCAGGTCGGCTGAGAAGCCATGGTCAATGCGAGCCTGCCGTTGTGTTCCGGACAGTTGGGACGAGGAGGTCAATTTGGCAAAGAGCTGGCGATGCTGTCGAAGTGGGTAAGGCAGTGGCTGAATAGACTTCGGGATACACTAGAGCGAAGCGGAGAGATTGTGCGCAACGACACGGTCGCTGGGACGCTCAATCTGACCAACAAGATCACTATACCGGTGAGCTTGAGCGCCATTCGCAAATCTGCTCTCTGGTGAAGTTTCAGATGCCTCAAAGCTCATGACGTAAGACCTTTTCTATTCTGATCATCTCTTATCACACATGACCTAGCGGGCAGGTGACATCGGTTTATACATAGTCATCCACACGGCATCTCACAACATCTGATGCATCCTCACCTCTATGCTAGCATCCATATTCGCACCGATGTCTTCGAAACCCACCAGCGAGCAGATTCAGAGCGCAATATCTGCTGGCAACGTTTTCAATTCTCGAGCAGACCTCGTTAAATGCGCGAAAGCACTCGAGGGTTTCGACTTTGACAGCTATGACGGCGTATGGGCTTTCTGGAACGGTACCACCGTCGGAGCGGTCGCGAGCGATCCATATTCCAAAGCGTTGCAGACGGCCGTGATCGATCAAGGTCAATGTTCGCAGCGTGCCGATCAGATCATGAACGGCGACGATGCATTGAAACCGGCCGGCACACTCGTCGGCGCGCACAGCCTACCTGACGAAGCAGAAGGGGCGATGAGGGGACATAAGAAGGTTGACTAGGTTGAGCGTTTATCGAAGAGGGACAAGGACGATCTGTGACAACTACATATACGGTTGCAGATTCATCTCCTAAAAAGGCTTAATATTCCAAGCTGCTCTGCATGCTGGAATACCGTATATAACTGTTGGACAACTTCTCTTGTTTATTGCTATGACACTTACATCTTATGTGGATTGCCTAGTCCGCCTCAAAACCTCTTGCATCGTTCGTGCGGCCTTGTCCTACAGCTCTTTGGTCAACTCGTTTCGTGCATCAGCCTCCGGCTGTCCTGAGCGACATCCAGGAGATTTGAGATACAAGTCATCTGAACAGCACAATGGAACAGCCGGAACGTGTCGGAACGTTCCGTTATACCTCAGAAAACACTATACGGGGACGAGTGTGAGTGCGGAGTTGGAGCGTTCTTACTTAGTGTCATCATTCATCCGTCCCGCACAAGTACTTGTGGGGCTTGACGCGACAAGGGCAAGCGAGCGTTCTCGGTTTCGTGGTTTAGTCTTGTCCTTGTTCTCGTCCTCGACATTGACTTGCCTTGGCTGGGTAACGGTCCGCACTGCGACTCCTCCCTCACGCTTGTGCCCTCTGCCCACTACCTTCAGCCCGCTGCCAGGATAATAGTACATCGTGTCATGATCAGAAACGCATATGGATCAAACGGAACCGGACGGAATGTATGGGGAGGCCGTACGGTGTCAAAGGAATATAAGGCGGATGAGAAGACGACAAGTCGGACAGATGAGGATTGATAGGCTGAGAATCGGCTCCATGTCCTTCTTGCCTGATCGTGTGGGATAGCGAAGCAACTGTCCCAGCAATCACATGGCGAGCTCCGCTTGGAGTTGCCGGAGTTGAGCCTCTTCGTCGTCCTCGTCTGCTTGGGCCGGGGCGCCTGTCCGTCAGTCGAAACGCTCACGCAAATATAGACGACTCACGCTCGCGACCGTTCGACATGCCCACGGGCGATGCGGGCGTGTGCAGCGGCACCCGGTCGGCACCTGCGAGTCGATCGTCCAGTTCTTCCTGCTCCAGCGCCTCGAGCTCCGCCTTGAGTTCGTCCTGGTATAAGCGCCGGTCATCCTCCGTCTCTAGTCGCAGAGAATCGCGCGACTCACCTCGTCCACCATATTGCCCATTCCGACCGGATTCGAAATGGCGTCCGAGATCTCGTTGGTGAGGTCCATTTGCTCGCGAATGCTGTCCATCGTCTGGTCGACTTTTTCCACTTGGCTAGTGCGTTAGCTGGGTCGACGACAGTGAAAGTCCCAACTTGCAGTTTCGAGTGGATGCCTTTGAGGGCGTCGGCACCTTTCTTCATTGCCACCATTGTTTCCGCGTTGAGGTTTGCCGACTCTATCGCGTTGACCTGGGGTCAGCGGGATGGAACAGAACAGTCAGAAGCGGCATATAGCTGCAAAAGCCAAAAGTGTAGCTTTCATACCGCAATCACCACTCACCTGCGTCTCGAGCGTGAGTCTCGTGCCCGCGATCCGGTCCAATTCGTTCTCGTGCGCCTGTTTCTGTCTCAGAGCAGCCAAAGCCACTACCCATCAGCACGGAAAGTCGCCTCAACCCATCAAGCTCCACGCACATCGCTTATTACTCGTAGCGTTCGCCCGAGCCTTCTTCATCTCATCCTCGATCTTCTTGTTCAGAAACTCCTCCTTCTTCTCCAGCATGAGCAGCTGTTGTCTCAGCCCGACGATGGCGTCCCGTGCGCCTTCACGGGTATCTTTGCGTCCGCCGCCGAACCATGATGCCCAGGACGACATGGGTGGGAGTCGATTGATTGAGATGTACGATGTGTAGGCAGTGTGACGCTGTGCAAGCTGGTAGAGTAGCTCAAGTCGCTGTAGAGATAGGAGTCGACGAAAGGTGTTTGGCCACCTGCTCGCTAATCGTCATCCGGCAGCTGTGTCTGACGACGGGACTTTAATCTCGCCACCCATTTATGACCCCGGCTAATCTGATCCCGCTTCACGCGCGTGTTTTCGCGTCGTTGATCTTTCACCGGATACCCAGCTATCAAATAACAAAGCAATATACCATGGCACAAAAGCAAGCAACGAGGACGAATCAAGCCATCACCCTCAAGGGCTCTACGGCTCTCGTCACTGAGTTCTTCGAATACTCCGTCAATAGGTGCGTGTCGATCAGCTCGGAAGGCAGCGTTGACTCCTAGCATTCTGTATCAACGAGGTGTATACCCGTCGGACGACTTTCGGTAGGACTGTTCGAGCGATCAACGAGTAGTCGGCTGATGAACAGCATGGTCAAGAAGTATGGACTGCCGATGCTTGTCACCTCCGACGAAGGCTTGAAAGAGTACTTGTCGACCATTCTCTCGCAGGTTCAAGGTGAGGCGATCTTCCATGCCCGAGTACCACTCCTATTCGGACCGTCGATTCTCTAATTCCATTCTCATACTTTTTCCTTGATCGTCTCAGGGTCTGCCCACACAGGCTGGCTTCACTCCCCTCATCCCTGCCCGGTTTATCCATGTCAGCAAGCAAGCCCGCTTCTCATAAAGCTTTGCACGCGGGGAACAAAGCTGACACGCAGTATGGCTGCTATCATCATCGATCAACCGTCTCGTTCTCGCGATCAAGTCCGTCGAAACGGACGAGACACTCGAACGATGGCAATTCGACATACACACCGAAGACCCTTCAAATCCAGCAGCAAATACACCACTACCAGGCGGCAAGCCGGCAAAGAAACACCAGAAGACGGAGAAAGAGGTCCAGGGCGAGATCAGAGAGATTATGAAGCAGATCACGTCGAGTGTGACGTTTCTGCCGATTCTAGAGGAAGAATGTGAGTTGATCCGACCTTTCTGCCTTGTCCGATTGTATCGATGCTTGACGCCTTGAACCAATGAGATGCGCTGAGCGAGTGTCATTCTGACACACAGGTACATTCACCTTATTGGCATATACGAATGACTCTCCCGATGTCGCCATTCCAGCAACATGGGACGATGCCGACCCGCATTTGATCGATAGAGGAAAAGTGGAGCAGGTCAGGCTGAGAAGCTTCAGCACGAATGTCCACTCTCTCGAGGTGAGTCACTAACGTCCACAGCGCTATGCAGGGGAGCTGACGTGCAGGCGATGGTGGCGTACCGTGTGGGCGAATAGAAGGGCGCCCGGCGTCATTACGATTGTATACTACTTGCATGATTACGACGTACGACTCGACCTGGCCACGGATGGCTATCTACATTGACCTTTCTGGGCGCTTCTGCGGGCACGACGCTCAATCTCTCTGCGGAAGCTTCGAGAGTCAGTTTTGCTCGATTGAAAGGACCCACTACGCGCTGGACGGTGGTGTCGATAACGTGTTGATCAGGCAGTTGTGCCCGGCTGATACACGTCTCTTGCTGATGTCGGAACCATGAAGCCGAACCGTTGACAATTCAGAACATCTGCTGATAGCGCCGCCAGTAACGGCTTTGGGGGTAATCCTGAAGGTGATGCGGGGACGGAATGTCTGAATCAGCTAAAGAGCGCAGAGGCGACGCAGAAGAAGTTCGCGTGACGCTGTGTCTCTGATTGATGCTTCCACTGCGTCTGGCTTCTTCGTGGGCTGCCCTGGCACCTTCGGGATCGTTCGAGCTGTTCGAGATCCTCGGTCCAGGCAGGGGCCGTAGTAGCGGCATGTGACCGCCATACTGACGTCGTGACGCCCGCCAAGGAGTGCTGATGAAAGGCGTCACCCGTACGGGGCCAGTGATCGGCGTGAGCGCTGGCACGACGCCACGTACAGGGCACATCGTGTCGGACGTCACGCCTGGACGATCGAGACCGTCGCCTTTTGTGACTTGGTCGGCTTCATTGACGTTGCTGGCGATAGTTGCGACTGCGCCCTGCCATTTCTCAATCATGCGAATCAGCGAGTCAAGATGCTCACCTCCAATGCGGCTAGGCGGGCCTCCATGACGCTACCGATGGGGACCGCCCCTTTTCTGGACCTTGGAACGACAACTTGGACAGCGGAAAGAGCGTTGGGATCTACGTGTCAATTCGATCCGCGGGGCACGACCTGCCGCTAGTGATGAGATTCTCGTCCTGTAAGTCCTGGAGAAGGCGAAACTTCAATCAGCGCACGACGCCAGGAGGACAATCTCGTCCCACCTCGTAGACGTGCCTGAACCACGGCCCCGATTGATCTCGAGGATTCGTGTTAAAGCCGTATTTACGCACAGCATCTCGGGGTTCTGCAACTCGAGTATCCCCAGGACTGTGTTCAGCTCTCCTCCCACGGGATGCTGGACAAGACGCACTGGACGCAGAGCCGTGACTGCTGCCGGTGAGCAGCTCTTCAGCTGATACTGACTGACCTGTGTCTTGATAACCATCGGCCACAATGGTTCTTTGTAGATAACGGCGTTGGAAACATGGGGAGCCGGGTGTTTGTTCCCACGGTAGACCTCGAAGCTGATACACCCTATCCCATCCCCGCCGGTAGCCTCGAATGGGTCACGAGTCTCCCTCTGCTCATGAGTAGTCTGCGGGGTTGCTGTTACCTACTACCTGACGTATTTTGAACCTGTTCCCGTGGATCACTTGACTTCCTGCCGCGTCGACGCTCGCGGTGAAGAACCGGTCGATCGTTCTGTCTGCGTGAGAGGCTCGAGGGACGATGGCTCGGCTGAACTCCCGCCCATCAATCTTAAGGACCACCATCCAATCTTTGTCCTCGGGTATTCGCTTGCTGAATTTGAATCTAAAGGAGAGTACCTATATCTGAGCGTGCGCCATCTCTGACAGCTAAAACCCTTCTGGAGAGTGGCAGGCTGCCGCATGATTCGGGAAGGTCGGGACCAAAAGCTCACATCGTCTTCTCTCACCGCTACATAGCACTTTTGCGTTGGCACCGCTGTGACATCTGACATTTCCCCCTCCCCCGACTGCTCCACTGTATATAAGCACAGCATGAGTCCAGGAAGGCTGACCGGCGGGTTGCCCGTTCACTAGGACGGTTGTCTGTGGCTGAGCTGATCATCCACGTGTGAACCGCATGCTACGTACTGTCCAGGCGTTATACTTTGGGCCTGTAAACATAGTGAACACAAAGACTGAGAGCTTGTACAACGTGGATGGAAGTGAAGACGTGGGAGCGGATGGCACATTGCGGTCTGACAGGGTTGTGAAGGTGACCTCAGGGTCCGTGCTGAAACGTGATGGTGGTATCGTCATCTTTCACCTTAGGTGCCGTGATCAACCCGTCTCCCGCAAGTACTGACCGTGTTCCTGGGCGACCGGCTATCGGCAATTGGACAGCGACCAACTCAGAGCCAACCTCTCAAAAGTGTCCTTCGCTCGTGGACCCAACATAAAGCGAACACTCCCGAGACTTGGAACACATGGATAAATCATCGCTGTCAACGCAAAGGTTGCATGTAAGATGAGACTAGACCGAAGTTTGCGCTCCTCCCGCCATCAGAATGTGCTCGACTGCCACAAGTCAACGACGAGTGTTCCTCCTCGCTCTACTCCGCCTCATATCCCTTCCGCCAAGCTTGCTTGACCTCACGATCTTCGCGATCATCGCTTTTTCCGCAGCCTCGGGCGATGAAGACCATTCAGCAATGTCCCAATCCCCTCCACCAGTCTTCTCTGCTGAAGGCTTTTCGGCTTGTGGTGGCGCGTCGAACGTCGTACTGTGGCTAGAGGGGGTGGGCGAGGGCGAAGGAGCCAAACGATCCTTGCCAACCGGAGGCATTGGAGTGGGCCCTGATGAATTCGCTCCATTCTTTGGTGTTACCGGTGTGGTTAGTGTAGCTTCTGCACGTTTGACTAGATCTGTGACGACCGGGATATATATTCTGGTGTAATGCGGCCCATCTTCCGGTCCGTAAGCCGCGCCTCTCGTGTCTTGTACCGCTCCTTTTGATGATTGTTGTGACCACCAAAGTCCAAGACCGGTAGCATCGCCTAAATCACCGTACTCTTCGCCGAGGAAAGAGATATCCATGGGCGTGGTTGGGGTCGGCAAGGCGGCAAGCCAGACAACGACGAGAAAGCAACAGACGGCGAGACATGCCATCCATCCTTTCGGCTCAGGCCCGCATACGATAGGCATGGGAGCAGATATCGACAGTGAGCTACGAGGGATTGTCTGACCGAATATGTGGCGGAAGGGTCGGTGGTGCTGGGGCTTCGGCGATCGCGGTTGGAACCCGAATGGAAGGGGTGAGAATGGCGCCATGTCGATCTGTATGGTTTGATACTGGTTCGGTGTCAAGGAAGATGAATGTTAGGTGGGGCAATATATGCATTTGCCTAATCGTCCGGTGCGGTCATACTGGTACTGGTGTGTATACATGGACGAGGCTGGGCGGTGGTGGCGAGTTTACGCGCCCGCTTTCGCAGCTCGGGCGCGGTGGGCTGCAAGCTCGCGCAGTCGCTTCGCCTCTCAAGCCGTCTCTCGAGCGCCTCTCTCAGCCAGGAAAGGTCTATCGCCAAAGTATGCACGAGATCATCAATCCCTTCAAGGGAAGCCTTTCAGGTATCTCTTCGCGCTTTCCTTATGCATCGACAGCGGAAGTGATCGACGCCTCGACGCGCCGGTGGTTTATTTTTGATTCCGCCACTTCTGAAATGTCTCACTGTACAAACAAAGCTCCTGGTGCGCACAAGCAACAACAACACGGATTACAAGTCCTCTGCCTTTGTCACAACTCCGAACGTCTCTCAGTGTTGCCAGTGTCTGACTTAGGGCTATATGCCCGTCGCGACAACTATGAACGGCATACACGAGGGTCGATCCTCACCACTTTCGCCCATCTCTCCCCGAACCGCCAAAGCAGGGCTGTTTCGTGCACGATCGCCCCCTGTCGAAATGCCAAGCACGCAGCAAATGATGTTCGACTTGAACCTCAACGATCGGATAGACCCTTTCGCGGGCGCAAATACCGGTCGATACACTCCCGAGTCGTCTGAGAGCGGACACGGGCTCATGCCGCCCCGAGGAAACAGGAGCGTTGAGGGAGACTATGCTTCGTCGAGTGGTGCGAATGCTGGACACACTCCTCCTATGACCTTTCTGGCACAGGGGCGACATCCGCCCTCGCCTCCGCATAGCGATCCCCATTTTGGTCTTGTCAGCGGCAGCGGAGAAGGTGCTGTCGGCTCGGACGAGGACGAGACTGCCAGCATTGAGACCAGTACGATGGGCATGGGAGGTGGAAGCGATGAGATGCTTATGACGTTACTAGCTGGACAAGCGGTAGTGGACTGTGAAAGGATGCAGGTAGCAGGGTGGGAAGAGGTGGAAAGCTGGAAGAAGGTCAGTCTCGAGCATCCCCCCAAGCGATCGGAGCTGACGCGCCAGGAGTTGACTTTACTATCAACAAGGCTCGAAAGCCTCGTCGCTCGGCATCAAAGAGAAGCCAAAATCCTGACTGCCGCTCGTACGCTTCAAAAGCTCAATACGGCCAATAAGCGGTGAGTCGGAATTTTCCCGCGAGGGGCAGAGCTGAACATAGAATGTCGCGACAAACGTCGGACAGTCTCGAACAGGCAGAGAAGAGGACAGAAGCTGCAGAGAAGGTGCACCCAGAGCTTGGTCGAGAGTGTAGACGCTGACAGCCAGGAAGTGCTCGTACTCCGCGATAGGGAAGCGGCATTACGGCGACACCTGATGGAACACTGGTCTGGAGTGATGGCTTGGGAGGTTCGCCGACTGGAACGCATGTCGACAGAATCGCAAGCACGGCTCGAGCGATCGAATAGACGGGCGGCAGCGAGTAAAGCCAAGGAGGAAAACCTGTCGCGGAAGATGCGCGAGCTGGAAGCGGAGATCCATCGACGCGCAGATCGGACGGCCGAGCTGGAAGAGATGGTGGTGGAGATGGGTCGACGGGAGCGGGCCATGGAAGAGGAGGTTCGAGAGCTGGACGAGGCGAAGACGGCGCTGGAAACGGAAAAAGCGGCAAAGGAACGTGAGATCGGCAGCGTCTCGCAAGATCGTTCTGCATGGGAGCAGGAACGGCGGACGTTCGACGATGAGCGACAAAATTGGCAGACGGAGAAGAGAATGTTGATTCAAGATCGCGAGGCTGTCGTCAAGGCGAGAGCGATCGAACGGTCCAACGGGCAAATGTCGGAGAAGGATCGAGCGATGGTCGAGCGGGTCCGGATCGGGCTAGGCGGGCTGCTGGGGAAGAAGGCAGCAGTTGCGGAGGTGGAAATGGCCGGAGCAGTGGATGAGGTCGGCCGCATACTTCAGACGAGGGAGGACGAAGTGGTCAGACTCAAGGAGGAGCTCCGCGAGGTCAACGCCGGGCTGGAAGAGGAGATCAGACGGGTATCGGGTGACAGAGATCTGTGGAAGAGCAAAGCGGACGCTGCGGATCGAGCGGGATCAGCCAGAGGAGTGGATCTTGTGTCGCTTGAGAAGAGGCTCAACGTGCGTGATATCCTTCGTTGAGATCACAAGCTTATGACAGGCGCAAAGCGAGCAAATCGCCGACATGACCCTGCGCAACGACTCCCTGTCGACTTCGCTCCAAGCGGCTCAGACAGCCATCTCACAGCAATCCTCTTCGACTGACTCGACAAAGGTGCTCAAGAACCGTATAGATTCGCTCACGATCGAGCTCGATTCGATAGCTGGACAGTTCAACGAGGTATGGCGAATACTCCCGCCCACCTCTCGCCGCGCGGAGGCAGATCTTATCGACCCTCGGACCGGTCAGTCTAATGCTGCACTCTCTAGCCCGTCCAGCGCCGTCAACTTTGCAGCTCTTCAGCGACTTTATGTACCCCACAACGAAGGATTTTCGGGCATCGACGAGATGCTCAAAAGAGTCCGAGCGATGGTCGACGATGGGAGATTGCTCGTCGAGAGGTGCTGCAGATTGGGCTCGGAGCGTGAACTATTGAAGCAAAATGCCGCTAGGGCGAAGAAGCTCGCAGAGGACAGCAGAGCCAGCCTGGAGACTTATCAGCAGTAAGCGCGATTCGTTTGCTCGCGAGCTCCGACTGAACAAGCAGACAAGTCGCAGTGCTTGAAGACCGCTTGAACAAGTCTGGAGCGTCAGAGTCGAAGTTCCTGTGCGTCATACTGCCTGGGAGTCTGGTGTGATCTAACATACAGGGAAGAACTCAACACGCTTCGAATGGGACTCGACACCGCTACCGCTGCTAAGCGACAGCTGGAAGTGACCGCCCGCCAAGCCAATGAGACTTGTGACAGACTGACTGCGGCAAACGATGTTCTGTCCGCCAAGGCGCTTTCCTTGGCCGAGGATGCCGAGCACGAGCGCCGGACTCTGACGAAAAAGTGGACGGAAGAGGTCGACGCTCTGAGGAAGCGTTTGGAAGATGCGCAGGAAGAAGCAGATGAGGGAAGGACTCGAGGTCAAGCGCAGCGGATACAGCTGCTGGACGAGGTGGGTTGTTCGGCCATCTTCGCTCATCTGCTGATACCCAGCTCAACTCGCTGCAAGCAGAGAACGGCGATCTCCGCAAGCAGGTCCGAGCAGCTCAGCGCAAGTGATCGCGGCAACTGATCTGGACACGAGGTCTGAACGCCTGCAATGTGTGACGGTGGAACGATCTGTACACGAATTTTGGGACATAGATGTATTCTAGACGAGCTATAACGCGGGAATGTGATCAATGTTGCTTTGCCCGGCAACGACGAGGAAGAAGAAGAAATGACGTGTTATTGCGAGCGGTATCAATCACTCGTCTGAAATGTCGGTTTCCACCGTCGTCTTGATTCAAGGCTTGCTCGAGTATTGACATTCAATCACACACCTCATGTCCCGCCCAGCAGCCAGCACAATATCGCGATCGGTTCTGCCGTCGCTCAAGGCGGAAAGCAGCGCCGTCGCCGGCCTGAAAGCACAAAGACGGTTTCAGAAGTTCGACGCCGAGAAACTGCCCTTCATCCCTCCTCAATCGTTCTCGACCAGTACGTCGCGCCGGCGGACTTTGATCCTGATCCGGACACGCAGAGAGGACCATACTCACGTCAGCCACTTCATCGTACCCTTTCAGCTCCCGAGTCGTCTTCCCTCCATCACCCACGCCAAAGCCTGTGCTGCCTCGATTGCACTCGCCGAGGAAAGGATGGTCGATTATCCAACATTTGAACGAAGCGCAAAAGGCCGAACGCGACTCCGAAAACCTTTTGGGTACATTGTTCTCGCGTAAAGATCCATTGCGTCTGCGAACGGGATCGATCATCACTGTGACATCTTGGAACAATGCCGATAAAGCCTCGACAACGGTATTCTCGGGTGTGTTGATGGGCATTCGAAGACGCGGGGTCGACACGGCGTTCAGGTTGCGAAACATTATCAACCGACTAGGAATTGAGATCCAGTTCAAGGTCCTCAGTCCGTTGATCAAGGAGATCAAGGTCGTCCGACGCGCGCAAAAGGGCACGAACAAGGGTTCAGTCAAGGCGCTCAGACAGGCCAACGCGTACTACCTGCGAGACAGGCCGGAACTGCTGAGGAACTTGGCGGGAGCGTTGAAGGCGGACAGAGTGGAAGCAGCGCAGCAGGCCGGACGATCCGCTTAGGACATGCATATGAGCATCACGACGCTATGAGCGAATCTCGATTCGAGGCCCATCCTGGCAGCCGACGTGTCAACCAGGATCTCTCATCGCATCAGGAGAAGCTGACCACGACGATCGTGCCGTCGGCGCAGCCATACTGAAGTCAGCGTTTGCTTACTAACTACCTTCAACAACCCACAACGACCTTGTCCCGATCGACGGCCAAGCTCATTGGGTTTTTCTCGGGAATTTGCAGTCCAAGACGCTCCGCAGCTTCCTGCCAAGCTCCGCCCAGTGGTACAGTAGTCGTGCCGTCCGCATCCAGTTTGGTCAGGTGCAACTAACGCTTAGCTTCGCTCCTGTGATCGACTGTCAGTCTCACCTGCCGATCGGCCCCCCTTCTTGGGCCCGATCTAGAACTCCACACGATCTTTTTACTTTTCGCGTCAAACGTTCCGCGCTCAAAATCAGGAGCATCGATGATGTTCTTGAGCACGGGTGGGCGACTGAATAACAGCATCGTGCGTCGTTTGCCAGCCGCCGATGTCGTGTCCTGGACCTGGAACGTGGATGTTGCGCGCATGCTTTCGCGTCTAATCGGATACTTGCGAGGCGCTGTGGACACCGTTGGCGACAGAGCGGGGCCAGACGACGAAGATGATCTCGGAGTTCGGAGCGGCGACGGACTTGGCGGTATATCCGGCTTGGTCCCGAGCGGTCTCGGCGGAGTGCCCCGGGACAGCGACGGAGACTTCGTTGTTGAACCCAGAGCAGGCGCTGTGCCGTGACGTCGAGGCTGCGGTCTAGGAGTACCTGCAACTGGCGGATTCTTCGAGCTCGACGTCGTGCAGAGTCGAGGGGAAAGTGGTGCCGATGGGGGGAGCGAACCCAGCCCGCCTGCGGTCTCATCGCCACATTCTTCCCACTCCAATCGCAGAATCATAGTTCGTGTGGCGCACTCTGGTCAGCGACAGCGGAAATATGCCTTACAACCATGTCTTCCATATCCCCCTCAAAGCAATTGATCATCCCAACGCCGCCGACTCCCCCTCCGACATCCTTCAGCCTCGCTCGAACCACCACGTCGGCCCCATGCAAATCACACAACCTGTATTGCGCGATCATCTCTCGTTCCGATATCGAGAAGACACGAATCACGCCGTCCACCGTTATTGCGACAATGTGATCATGGACCAGCTGAACGTTTACGCATATGTTCGTTTGCTGACCAAACTTGACGATTTTCTCTCCTGTCCTGTCCGTCAGCCGGGCTTCAGACACATCCGGACGGATCGGACTCACCTCCAGTCCCACACGACCAGCGCCTTGTCCGCTCCAGCAGATACAAGCCATCTCGCGTCGATCCTGCCCATCAGTTCTCAAACCTACGCGTACCATGTATCTCACGCGACAGCCCTGCTGCCCTGCAAATGTCCGGAGAGAATATGGGTAAGCGACCATTTCCCCTCGGTATCCTTCGCCCAGACCTGCACTCGACCAACATCATGCGTGCCGACGACGATGATACCCTCGGAAGCATGATAGTCGAGACACGACACCGCCTTCGCCGGGAGTATCAACGGGAGCGAGGGGTTCTGACCGAGAGCATCGCTCAGATTCCAGATCCTTATCCTGCCGATCAACACCGACTCGGCTCCTGCCGACTTACGTCTCGTCGTACGAACCGCTGATTAGTACGTCTCTCCGCATCTTGAGTGACGTGACATAATTGCTGTGTCCGATGAGAGTTGTGACGCTTTGAGACTGCGAGGTGTGAGCATCCCCTCCGACCACAACCATGACGTGCTCACGAGCCCCTTCTTCCAATTGCGGCCTCGTCTCCAGATCAATCGGAAATGTTCGTCCCTGGCTCGTCAACAGGAAGCGTCCCCTCTTGCTGCCTAGACCGTGACTCACCACCTATCTCCGCGTACATTGGCGAGACGAGCGATCTCAGCTGCTTGGTCGCGGCCGCTGCATTCCAGCCGAAGACACCGAGTCCTCCAGTGATCTTGCAGATGAAAGATCCTGTCGTACCGCCGACAAGCCTTGTTCTGAGCGCTGCTATGCTTTGAGACGGCTAGCTCACCAGCCTCGAGTTCAGCAGATCTGTTAGACACAGCTCGGATAAGATCCTTTGAGCGAGATGATCGGGAAGTCGACCCGGTATATCTAGTCTCGATCGTCTGTACCTCTCTAGCAGCTTGATTTGAGCGTCAATATCGGAAGGATGACAAGCTACGTTTAGCGGGATGAGCTGGAAAGGGTATTTGCCTACCGTCCGCTATCGTTCCTAGCACTTCAACCCGCTCTTCCCTTCGCAACTTGCGAACGACCTCGCCCAGTTCACGTGGTCCGACTACCTCAATAGCTCGAGCCACGGAGACCTCCGCATTAGCCAGTCGATCCGCAGCTTGTGGACGAGGTGCACAGAGCTTATGCTCCGTTTGTAACGCCTTGTACCGCCTGTCCAGTTCGTGAAGCTGCGTGTGGAGGTCGTGCAGCGAAGCGGACGATGCATGTTGAGCGCGGACCAGAAGATTCTTGTAATGAGTGATCTGGCGGTTATGCTGTGTCCGGATCTGGATGATATCATCCTGTGATCAGACATAGTCTACCCCGCTTCCGATGCGCACTGCTGCATTGAAATCCTCGCTCTCTTGGTCTTGAGTGAGCACTTCCCACAGTTCCCTCTCGATACCGTCGATCAAGACGGGCGCTTCAATTTCGGCCGTCTCGGTGCGTCCACTCGTCTTCTCGGCCTCGCTGAGAGGGGCGGGACTGGAAGCTGCGATCCGCCCGGCCCATGCGGAGATCCCACCATCTTCGGCGCCATGCGGCCGGGAAGGCGCTTGCGTAGCGATTTGTCCGGCGCGATGCCTTCCTGGTGTTTGATAGTCATTAGGTACGACCGAGTCTCGTGACCCTGCTGCACACCGATCTTGTCTGCGGTGCGTCTCATGCGGTGTCCGAAGTATTGGGCCAATTGGCGTGATGATGGCCGCTTGTCTCCGACGATGCCCCGGTGTCGATGGCATAGCCATCGTCTCGAGACAGCAATCTCGGTTCTACGATCTGTATGATAATGATCAACGACCTATGAGCATGACAGGAATCAGTCTGTTAGGACCGCATCAATTCTGCGATCACGCTCGCTCGGGCAGACATTCTGAAACGCGTCGTTTCAGGCACAATACCGCAACTTTTCCAGCATCCTCGACCATCATTTTCTCGTTCAAGCTCGATCTATATGCGCCTCCGTACTATCCTTCGAGCTGCGGAATTCAGTCTGCAGCCACAAGATATCAGGACGACACAAAGCAGAACCGGGCGCAAGAATGCCAAGATGCGCCCGACACCGGCTGCTCGGCGAGACGTATCCCGAACCGGTGGTTTGTTTTACCGGCACCACCGGCGCCGGTCCGAGATTTGGCTGACCCGAAGTCGCCGCTGTTTCGAACTGGTGCATGTACATATACAACAGAGATCTGTGTCAAGATTCTGATATACCATCTCATTCATCATGCCCGTCGTCGAAAGAGATCTTCAAGGGTGGCAGGTTTCCGGCTCGCCCAAGGTCGGGTCAAACGTGACCTCGTTCGCTCTGTCCTCGTCCTCTAAAGCTGTCTTCTCCGGCTTCACCTACTCCCTCTCGTTCCCGCGCACAGACGCTTACCGTGTCCTCCTGACCGGACCGTATCGCCCTCGTCCCCCTCACGACAACATCTCTTTCAAGTACACGCCCTTGTCTTTCAAGCTCACCTCCTTCGATGCGGACAAGTCGACAGCTGTTTTCGCTTTCCCCGAGAGCGAGGCCAAAGGTGACAAGACGAGAGAGATTCACTTGGTGTGGAAAGACTCCATCGTGCTCACTGTCTACGAGAAGTCTTCGGACTCTTCCGAGCCAATCCGCCTTCTGGGTGACCTTCCGAGCCGATCTTACGCTCTGACGGAGCACGGTATTATCCGACATTGGTGGATCGAGCGCGAGAACCTTCACCTGGGTCTTGGCGAGAAGGGAGCGCCTATCGACTTGACTGGAAGATCGTTCTCTATGCACGGAACAG
>Ga0308160_10004011_pt1 | contig 16079 bp, 21 predicted proteins | sample PhyFR1_FD_201036 | JGI IMG/M metagenome (GOLD analysis project Ga0308160, IMG submission 201036) | Phyllosphere microbial communities from UC Gill Tract Community Farm, Albany, California, United States - DLSLF.R1 | ecosystem: Host-associated > Plants > Phyllosphere > Unclassified | place: USA...
GCGCGCTGATGCGCCTGGGCGCGAGCGCGTACCTGGCGCACGGTCCGCTGGCTGGCCCGACCTTCGAGGCCGCCGCGGCCGCAGGTGCGACGCTCGCGTTCACCTCTTTGCACATCCCGGAAGACTCTCCTGCGGGAGCCCGGGCAGCTGCGACCGCGATCGTGTCGGCTGCTGCATCCTCGGGACTGTCGGTCGTGGCCGATGTCTCCCCCAGACACCGCTCGGCTGCTCGGTGATTCGCCGTGGGACTTCCTGCGGTCGATCGGAGTGGCTCGGGCGCGGATCGACTTCGGGTTTTCGGTCCCTGAGATCCTCTCGATCGCTGCCGTCCTGCCGCTCGCCCTCAACGCCAGCACGCTGCGGGCCGCCGACCTGGCGCCGTTCGCTGACCTCGATGTCGAGCTGATCCACAACTTCTACCCGCGTGAGTGGACCGGGCTGGCGTTGTCCTCCTTCGCGGCGTCAGTCTCAGTTGCCCGGCAGTTCGGTTGGCGTGTTGGTGCGTTCATCGCGGGCGACTCGGTCCGCCGAGGGCCGCTCGGTGAAGGGCTGCCGACCGTCGAGCAGCACCGGAACATGCCGCCGTTGTTCCAGGCTGTGGCGCTCGTCGATGCTGGCTTGGACGATGTCTACGTCGGGGACCCGGCGCTGACCGATCGCTCGTGGTCGCGGTTGAGGTCGCTTGTCCGCGACGACGTCGTCGTGCTCGACGGGACTGCGGCGCCGGGCGTGCACCCGGCGGTCATCGAGGCGCTGGCGATCCCCGATCGGAACCGGCCCGATGCTGCTGAGGCCATGGTCCGGTTGGAGCACTCGCGGGAGCGGTTCGCCGGGCTACCGGTGCCCGAGGTCGGTGGGCAGCCGAGGCCGGCGGAGTCGGTCACCGTGCAGTTGGCGTCGGCCCGGAGGTACGGCGGGGAGGTGGCGATCTCGTTGCGGGGCCTGCCCGCCGACGACCGCGTGGCCGTGCTCGGAGCACTCACCGTCCCCTCGCCGGCGTTGCGAGATCGGTCCCTCACAATCGTCCTCGGCTGACTCCGGTTCCACTGATCCTCGCGCCCGCCCCACGAGGTACCAACCTTCCACGAGGATTCCTGCGATGGAGCAGTGGGAAGCGGATGACGCGCGGCGACGACACATGGCCCAATCTGGTCGCCGCGACACCGCGCCCGAGCTCGCTGACCGCCGCGAACTGCACCGACGTGGGCGTCGGCTTCTTCGTCGACCGGCGAGTGAGCGCACGCTGTCGGGTACGGCCTGACCTCGTGTTCCCTCGGGCAGGGGCGCAGTGTTCATCGATGGGTGCTTCTGGCACTACTGCGAGGAGCACACCCACCTCCCGAAGGCCAATGCCAACCTCTGGCGCCGGAAGTTGCTGGCCAACCGTCTGCGCGATGCGTCGAACGAAGCGATCCTGGTCTCTGAGAGCTGGCGGGTACTGCGCATCTGGGAACACGACGATCCCGAGGAGGCTGCACGCGTGGTCGAGATCGAGCTCGACAGATGCGCTGCGATCGTCCCGGCAACGCCCGTCGGACCAGCGAGAGACATGACTCTTATCGAGGGCAAGCCGGACTCGACACGCTGATCCAGTTCCCCTCGAGGACGAGCATGCGTCAGTATTGCCGAGGAGGGCCCCGTCCCGACCCGACCCTCCGCAGGAGACCGCGATGACGAAGTCCGCCCAGACCGACGCCACAGAAGAAGAGCGCGCCGCAGTCGAGCACGAGCGTGAGGAACTCAGGGACTTCGTCAGGAGCCTCACCGGGGACGACATCAAGTCGGGGACCTGGTTTTCGAAGCTCTTGAGCAACGCACTGGGCGCGTACACGCAGAAAGTGGATGCGGCCTACTTCCAGGAGCGGTACAAGGGCGTCCCCGCAGACGCGATCGTCGATCAGCGGATCAAGATGGCGGCTCGCTACGCGGCGATCGAAGGTGGTCTCTCGGCCGGCGCCTACACCGCCGCCATGGTCGCCACGCTCGGCACGTTGGGCGGCGCTTCACCGTTGACGCTTCCGGCGGCGGGCGTCACCTTGCTCGTCGACGTCGCGTACATCACACGCCTGCAGTTGCACCTCGCCTACGACATCGCGGTCCTCTACAGGGTCCCGATCGATGTCGACGACCCGGATGATCTGTGGAAGCTGATCCGGGTCGCCTTCACCATCCGCGGAGCACAGGCTGTGAGCGAGGGCGTCGTCAAGGCGGTCCCCGCGCTGGTCCGACCGCTGATCAAGGCCTTCTACTCGAAGGGCGTGCTCGCGGCAGCTCGCGGGCTCCCCGTGGTCGGGAAGTTCCTCCTGCAACGGAACGTCATCAAGATCGGGATCCCGGTAGTCGGCGTCCCGTTGTCGGTAGCGATCAACTACTACTCCACCGTCGTCGCCGGCAAGCACGCTCGCGCGGTGTTCCGAAACGACGCCCGCGTTGACGAGACAGCGACCACAGCCGTCTCCAAGAGTGACCACCCTCGTTCGATGTTGTGGGTCGCGTGGATGACGGTGCTCGCGGACGGGAAGATCACCGACGATGAAGCCCTATTCATGCGGAAGCTGGTCGAGCAGCTGCACGATCAGCACGATCTGACCGATGACCAGTTCGCGAACGTCATCGACCTTGATGTCGAAGCCGTCTGGCGACGCCTCGACGAAGAGACCGGTGATCTCGCAGATCTCATCGACGTGGCGGTGAAGACCGCGGAGATCGACGGCTCCGTGCACAAGCTCGAGACCGTGATTCTGAAAGAGCTGCGGGAGCGTTACGGCAATCAACAGGCGTAGTTCCTCCCCTGGCTCGAGCGACAACGACAGACGCCACCGACTGGATACTCGCCGTAAGAGCTGCCAGGTCACGGCGCGACAGCAGCTCGATCGAGCTGCAGCTCATCAGATCGGTACGGCGTTCGCGCTCTGGATGCGCTTCCGTCCCAACGAAGCGCTCTCCCGCACGATCCGTGGTGCGCTGCCTGCCGGGCTCGTCGGTGTCGGCGAGCCCCTCATCTACAGTGTGACGCTGCCCCTCGGTCGGCCGTTCATCACCGCGTGCCTCGGTGGGGTGTTCGGTGGCGTGTCGTCGGACTGTTCGACCAGTTCGGACACTCTGTCGGGGCGATCGCCATCGGCGCCTCGGACCTCTCGCCCCCCCCGCCCAACGGCTCGTCCGGGTTCGGATGGGCGGTGCTCGGGGACGGATCAGGGCTCATCGTGGCGTAGGCCGTCGGGTTCGTGGGAGCGCTGCTGTTCGGGGTATCCGACTCGGTGCGGGTCGACCTCGACGCACAGTCCGCTCTAGGAGCGCGGCCCGCCCTGATGCCGTCGGCCGCGTCAGCTGCGACCGAGGCGTCTCCCGTCTCCGCCGCAGCGGGTGCATCTGCGTCCGGTACTGTTGGCGGTCGAGCTCGGCTGGGGATTCCCGCGACGCGCATAGACACGCAAACATCTGCCTAGAGCGCACTTCACTGACGCGCCCGAGGCACGGGTACAAGAGAACAACTTGCCAGTCGAGCGCAAAGATGAGGTCGTCAGCTCGGCACCAACACGTGGCCTGGCTGGAACCTACCCCTGCACAAAATGACCGTCACTAGTCGACTTCCGGAAGAACTGCCGAAAAGCGGCGAATCTGAACGAGAACGACTCCCATCTCCCTCGTCCGTCAAGCGGCGCATACTGCACGACGAGCTCCTTGTCGACGACCGCAAGACGGGGGACGTTCCCAGATAGATCCCAAAGATGGAACGAATAATCTACCGGACCACATGCGACCTCCCACTCGTGGCGACTGACGAACGCCCGGCCGCCCAGACCGGCGCGGGACCCCTTGACTTCGATTCTTAGATCGGAGCCACTGCTTGTCCGCGAGAGCAAATCGAAGCCGGCCAAATTCGACTCCACACTTCTCCATTCGGGAGTCAAACCGAGGCGGGTCGACTCAAACTCGTAGGAAAGGCGCTCTGCGTCTCGCCCGATTCCTAATTTAGCAGACGCGTCACCCGACCGCGCTAGAGCCGCGAGATCATCCCAGAATGCCACGATTTGTGGCGATACCCCTTGGAGCACGTTCGCAAACGCGAAGCACTGGAGCACCTCGACGGGCAATGCAAAGCCCGCCTCCGCGCGCCCCCTAGGAATCAACTCCAACCAACCTGGCCTCGAGGCTTTCGCGAAATCATGTATCGCTGCTGCGGCAGCGTCCTCGCTAGTTAACGAGCACACCTCATCACCGCGAGGCGTGACACTCCCCCGCACCCCATCCAACCACCCAACGTTCGAACCGAAATCGATAGCAATACCTGCCGGGACCACGCCAATACGACCAAATAATGCCACCTCTGCGAGAGAATGCCCATCATTGATAGCACGAATTACCTCGAGGGCGGACAAAACTCGCCCTAGGGACAGCGGCATCGCCTAATCCTCAGACCTGGCGAGTGCTAGCACATCTTCATAGGACACTTCAGCCAGACGATCCCAAGAATCCGCATCCTCTTCGTCGCCATTGTAATCTTCAGCCTCCACCTGCACCTGCAGATCGGGATCGTCCAAAACCTTTCCCATGGCGTCGACCTTCTGCGCGACCCGCTCACTGACGATTTGATCCACCGACCCTTGCGCCTCGAAGAGTTCAATCGTTGTGCGCTGATCTGGCTCCAAACCATACCGATGGATACGGTCCTGAGATTGTAAGAAATGCCCCGCATTAAACGTACGATCCAGATAGAGCGCATGATGACATCGGCTATGCAAAGAAATCCCCTCGCCAGCAGCTGCTGGATTTGCAACCATAACCATGGCACCAGATGGTTCGAGGAAATTTTTTATCCGACCCTCTCTGGTGTCTAGAGAATCATCAGCGCCGGCCCCAACACCGCCGTGGATATACACTGATCCATGCTCATTGAGCCGCCACGCCAAGTATTCTACATTTTTGACGAAAGAGGTCCAGATCACAACCTTCTGGTTGTGTCTCACCAGGTTCTCCGCGCGCTCGATTACAGCCTTCACCTTCGGCGAGTCGCCTTCACGCATCACGTCACCAAAAAGCCCTGGGTCAATCCCTTCCAGCGAGTCGACTAGAAGCATCGGGTTACTCGCCGCTTGGATGGCCCTGATCACTGAGCGACCAAGTATCCGAAATGCCCGATTACTCGGATCATGCAGAGCAAACCGGGCGTCACGAGCTATTTGGCTGCGGAGTAGCCCGTACAACTCTGCCTGGGCAGGGGCCATTTCAGTAGACCGCCGAATCACATCCGGTCGACGTAGCCCGAGCTGCTTCTTCGTGGTGCGCACGAATATTGGACGAATGGCATCAACCACCGTCGTCTCATCTACGGCAATTTCCGGGTACAGAAAAGAGAACTGAGGAACGAGATCCGCTGTTGCCTGAGGCATCGGAGTCCCCGACAAAATCAGCTTCGATTTGGCGATGTGTGAGAGCCGTAGGACCGCCGCGCCCGAAGAGGTAGACGCACCGCCCTTGACACGATGACTCTCGTCCAAGAAAACGTGCACTGAACCAGACGCCACGAACTGCTGAACGAGCGGCTGGACGCGAACCAACTGCTGATAGGTGATCAGATAAACCGCCGCATCGCTATGCAGCCCAACCTGCACGCCCTCATTACCGCCAGTAAGACGTCTCGTCCGGGCAGCCAACGTCGGAATACACGCAGCGATCTCGTTGTCCCACGAACCGAGGGCGTTCTTTGGACACACAATTAAAAGCTTGTCACCTTCATTACGGCGCAAGACATACGTCGCTAGAGCTTCAGTCGATTTTCCGGCTCCTGGGACCGAGAACGTGGCTCCCGATGAACGTGAAGACAACACAATCACGTTGCTGACTTGTCGGTCGGTCAGCACACGTTCGAAGCCCGATTCACTGAGTTGCGCCCTCAGCGCGACGCTCCTGTCGACAGAATCCGAGGGCGGAGTGGTCAGGTAATCCCGCGACCGAACAGTCGCTGCTGTCAGGGCCGCGACTGCACGTGGACTGACGTCGATCTCCACACCCAACACCAAGCCGAAAGCTGATCGGAGCTGCCCGATGACTGCTCGCTGGGACAAGAAGCGCCACCATGGCAGCGTCCAAGTACGATTGGTGATCTCGCTCGAACCCTCACCCGAGACGAGCGCCTCGCGCAGGACAGCTAGCCAGGCTGAACCGTCATCAGCGCTCTCCCAGGAAATGACCGCCACAGCGGCTTCCGGCTCATAGTCAATCCGCAGCATTGAGCCACTTTCTGATCCCGAAAGACAACCCTTCAATTACCTCGAGCTGCGAAAGAACACCAGCAACATCCTGCCCATCCCTAAGCCCGTTTGTGCTCGCATTCTGCAAGGCCGCTGCCGCTTTCGCTACCTGCTTTTGCAGGTACTTTGACGTTTCCTTTTCCTTCTCCGCTGCAGTGCACGCTTCAAGCACGTCACGGATCACGAGCGCAGCCTCTTCAGCACGTTTCTCGTCATTCAGCACTGAAGCTATTTTGAGATCAAGAGAAACCGCCGTGTCCCCGAAGATGTCGTCGGCCGCTGGCTCGTCGTCGATATCAGCGCCAAACTTCTCCGACAGGCCATCTCGGACTTGAGGAAAGTACCGCTGCGCTGCCGGAATTAGATCGTAGAGACGCTCGCCTTGTTGCGCTTCACTCCCAATCAGAACGAACGACGCTTGTTGAAACAGCGATCGTTCGTCGACCTTTGCGAACTGCTTCTTCCCCTCAGCAACCTTCCTGAACGCAAACTCGTTCTTCGAAACCGCACTCCAATGATTATCGAGCTTCTTCCACGTCAGATATGTCCCTGCGAGCTGCAGCATATCCAAGCTCCTCCGAACCTCGGAAAGCGAAAGAGAGTAGAGCTCAGCGAGATTCTCGTCCGAGTATCCATACTCATTTTTTCGCCTCTGCATCATCGCCGCGAGAGCCTCCCACGTATAGTCTGCTCGCACGTCTTTGTCTACCTGCAGTGATGCCTCTAGCTCATCGATTGCTCGCTCGTCCGCCTCAGGTAGTACGACTACGTCGATGTACTCGTACTTTTTGTACTTCTGAGGATCGTTGTCGCGGAGAGTACGCCACGTGCAAAGCCTACGATTTCCGTTTATGACATGACCGTGGCCATCAAGCAAGATCGGGTCGACCTGTTCGACAGAGGGACGCTCAAATTTCTCGCGTAATCCTGACTGGCTGATCATTTCTTTGAGAATTGCGTGTTGGGCTCGTTGAGCATCCTGGCGCTCTGGGTCATCCGAAAACAGTCCCCGGTCAACCTCCGGATGGTTCGAGAGGTATTCGAGCTGCGCGGCTGCTGTTCGGCCGTTCGCGAGACGATAGCGCGGAAGATCGAGGGGTATTCTTTTGATTGGAAAATCTTCGATTTTCCCTTTGAATGTTAGACGATGCGTTGCCTTTGTTGGCTCGAGCTCGTCGAGGTACTTTTTTCTAGTCGGTAGAGGCCACTGCTCGGTCAAGATTTCCCTATTCTTCGATCGAAACGAGGTACATCGGCGTCGGGAGAACATTGCTAAATAGCTTCAGCTCACGTGTCACTCTTTTAGCATTGGCAAGATTCTCGCCGAGTTCGACGGCAGCGTCCGCACCCCAAGTCACGAGGATAGCGCGGTCGATTCTGCCACCCACGTAGAGATGTTGGAGCTTCAGCAAGTCCGCGTAAACTCGTGCAAAATTTCCCGTCTGGAGGCAGAGCCCAGTTCGATTCCTCAAGCTAGTGATCGTGGTATCCGATCCGCTACTCAAGGCAACCTCTCCCGGCCATCCGCGAGCGGTTAGTTGCTGGAGGAGCTCGGCGCGGATGATCGGGCCGGCTTTCTTGTACATTCTACCCTCTGACGCACGTATAGCTTCGAGGACCTCAGATAGTTGCGTGTCTTCCTCTCTGTCCGCCGGTATACGATGCCTGTCAACTGAATAGCGCATTATTGCCCTCCTTTGGGCAGAGTCGGGTCGTACACTGGCCTGTCCATAGGACGCAGTTTCAGAGTTCCTTCGCGAAGCTCTTTTATTCGTTCTTCGGCTATCATGACGTACTGTGGCTGAAGCTCGCTGCCTAGCGCCTCTCGTCCGTTCTTCAGCGCAGCAATCAAAGAGGAGCCAACTCCGGCATACGGATCTAGGACCGCGTCGCCCGCTTCGGTCAATGCGAGTACGAGTCGTTCGACGAGTTCAACGGGGAATTGCGCGGGATGACTAGTTTTTTCCGGATGGTTGGCCTTCACGTTGGGTATCTCCCAGACGTCGGATGGGTTCTTACCTAACGGATTTCCCGAAAGTTCTCCCTTCCGCGGACCCTTAAAATGCCTCTTCATAGGGTACTTGGATGGTACGCGAATTGCGTCGAGATTGAAGGTGTAATCTTCACTCTTGGTGAACCACAGGATAGTTTCGTGTCGACCCGAGAGCCTTTTCTTCGCATGTAGGCCGTGGGCAAAGTGCCACACAATTCGATTTCGAAGGATCAGGTTGTGCGTCTTGAACAGCGGGTAGAGCACAATATCAAGGGGGACCACTTCACCGGACTTAGTGATGTGATTTCCCACCTGCCATGCGATCGAGCCAGTCGGGGCCAGTACACGATAGGCTTCTGCAATAGTCGCTGCTTGAGTAGCGATGTATGCGTCCATCTCGGTGCGGGTCTCGTACGACTTCCCAATATTGTAAGGCGGTGAAGTCACAATCAGCTGGACAGATTCAGCTGGAAGCGTCCGCATGAATTTGAGATTGTCCTCGCAGGCTAGGAGGTGGTTAGGGAGCGTCGGTTCCATCGGGATCATTCTGGCAGAGCCTGCGGGCGCTCCGCGGCAAGTCTCAGGGTGCCAGATGACTGACGGAACCTCAATCCCCGTTTTAGGGCCTGGCTCCCGTGTGAGCGTCGAGGACCCGGCCGTGACTCCAAGTCGCTCACTTCAGGCTCGTCGGACGATACCCATCGGCCCCGACTCACCGTTACCGCCAGTGCTGCCACCTGTCGCCGGCAGAGCGCCTTGGGGCGTCCCTGCTGCCCGTCCCGGTCTCTGCGGCCTACATCCCACCGTCTATGCGGCGGACGGAGCGCGCGAGAGCAACATCGAACGTGAGCTCTGGGTAGGCACGATGCGTGTGTCGCTGCCATCGGGAAGGGTGCCGCGGGCCGTCCCCCACCATGAAAGTTGGAATTTGCTTGTGCGCGAGCCGTTCGTTCAGCCAGACGAGCTGTTCTTCATAATGAAGACCAGCTGGGCCCCGAGGCTTACCTAGACCGTGAGCGAGAAGGACGGCGTCGGCGCGGCTAAGGCAGGCGTCCAGGTTGAAACGGTGGCCCTTCCAGGTTTCGCCCAGTGTGCCGACCAGTGCTATACCACCAGAGCTTCGAGTCGCAAGCGGGAAGAGATTTTCCACCTGGAATGTCTCAAAGCCGAGGATCAAGCTTATTTTGCGCACTCTCTTCAAAGTTCTCGAGCCCGATGTCTCTGACGGGTTGCTGAGTATTGCGAGGAGCTGCGATGGTTGAAGCACTTTGTTATCCTAGGCCAGCAATCGGTCGAATACTGCGTGGACGCGAGTTTTCCTCTTCCTTGAACCCGTAATAGTCCTCGGTCCAGATCGCGGCGCCTTCACGCACGCCGTGCTCCGCCGTCCGTCGCCCAAGAGATTGGTCTGTCAGTAACGCTTGGCGTCCGCAGCGAACTGTCTGAGGACAGCAGCGGCACCGGCACCGGCACCGGCACCGGCACCGATGACGATGCCAACGAAGGGCGCGACCTCTGCGCATTGGACAGACACTCGTCCGCCGCTGACACCAGCGTGCTCCACCTGCTTCTCCAGATTGGCTTGAGGCTGGTGGTCGATCAGAACTTTGGTTTGCCCATCTGACGCGGTTCGACGAGTACGCGGACCTGGCCCGCGTCGGGCGCGAGCATTCGCTGCCGCTGGAGACGCGCCAGGCCGTCTGGGACCTTTGGGAGGTGTACGCGCGCGGGCTCCGCGAGCGCCAGGCGCACGACTGGGAAGACATCGTCCTGCTTGCACGCGATGCGGTCCGCGCGGTGCCGCTCGAGCGGCACCGCGCGGTCATCGTGGACGAGGCGCAGGACCTGTCCTGCGCCTGGTCGCGCTGGTGAACCAGCTCGTGGGTGACCGGACCGACGGCCTGACGCTCATCGGCGACGCCAGCAGACGATCGACACCGGCGGTCACACGCTCGGCGAGGACGGCACCAACCTGTCAGGCCGGGCCGTGGTGCTCGCCGTCAACTATCGGAACACAGCCGAAATCCTCGAGTCCGCGAGGGAGATGGTGGCGGACGACCAGTTCGTGGACATCGAGGGCGTGGACAGGGCCGGCGACGCGGTGTCCGACGTCTCACGCTCCGGTGCTGCTCCGACGATGACCCGCTTCGCCAGTCGCGCCGAGCACGACCGCGCGATGCTCGACCGGCTGGCCGAGGTCCTCGGACTCGTCGGGACCGGTCGCGGTGACGTCGGCATCCTCACGGCGACGAACCGGCAGGCGGACGACGTCATGCAGGCGCTTGCAAGCGCCGACGTCGCGACCGTCTCACTGCAGCAGTACGCGGGGCGGAGCTCGGACGCGGTTCGCGTGGGGACGGTGAAGCGTGCGAAGGGCCTCGAGTTCAAGCAGGTGCTGCTCGCGCACGTCGATCCCCGGCTGCTCGATGCTGCACCGGCCGAACCGTCGGAGACTGAACGAGAGCGCCGGGAGCGAGGGCGCCGCGAGCTCTACGTGGGGATGACCCGGGCGAGGGACGGCCTGTGGGTCGGCGTCCGCAGCGGAGCAACACGCAGCCGCTGAGTCGACACCAGGTGTCGGATCAGTCCGTCAGAGCACGTCCAGCATCTGATATTGTCACCGGCGGAGGGGGCAACATTGGGGGATCTCATCGTCGACGGCGCAGCGATGAACGCAGCGAGTAGAACCATCACGAAGATCAGCGCAGCGCTGAACGAGGAAGTTGGCTCTGCCGGCATGTCGGCGGACTTCGGAAGCGACGCGGTCGCAGCGGCTCACAGCGATTCCTCGGCGTCACACGAGCGATCTGTGCGAGCAATCGCCGAGATGACAGGCACCATCGGCGGGTGGGTGCGGACTGCAGCTGAAGAGTTCAGCTGCCGCGACGCTGACCTCGCGAGCGCCGTCGAATGACGGGCGATCCGACTCGCGGCGCGCCGGCATCCATCAGGGCTACCTCGCGGCAGCACGAAGCACGTGCCCAGGTGCTCCGGGACGAGCAGACTCGTCTGGAGCGCACAGCGGGAGGTCTGAGCGCCGGCGAGTGGTCCGGCTCGGCCAAACGGCGGTTCACGTCGGCGGCTGAAACCCTCGGACCGTCCTACTCACAGACGGCTTCCCTCATCGAGCACGTTGCGCAGACGCTGTCGCGGTACGCAGACGAGGTCGAACGCATCCAGGACGAAGCCGCCCGCATCCGGTCCGCACAGGACAGCGCTGCAAGCGATCGCGAGCGGCTGGTCACGAACCGCTCTCGACTCAATGAGTCTGTCGACGCAGGGACGGATGTGGAATCCGACCACGTCATGCTCCGCAGAATCTCTCACGCGCTGACGCAGCAGGACGACGAGGACGCTCAACTGTCCACGCGATGGGACGAGCTCGTCGCCGAGCGGACACGACTGGACGACAGGACCGCTGCGGAGCTCTCCGGAATCGAATCCGTCGGCATCGTGGCCGCGCAGGCACATTCAGTGGGCCGAATGTCGGATCTTCAAGTCCTGAGTTGGCTGAGTTCGTTGAAGCCTGACCAACTTCTCGCCCTACGCGACGATCCCGCGATCGCCGATCGGCTGGCTTCGGTCTCGGACCCCGAGATGATCGCCGACTGGTGGTCGTCGGCGGGCGGGGCACACGAGCGGGGAAGCAGCGACGAGCACTCTCCGGAGCAGGATGCCTTGATCGCAGCGTTCCCCGCCGTGATCGGCAATCTCAACGGCGTTGCCTACTGGGCACGCGACCGGGCGAACCGGTCGAACCTCAAGACTCTGATCAAGTCCGCGTCGGGTGAAGACCTTGCCGCCTACAAGAACATCCGCGCGTCCCTCGGGAAGTACAAGGGTGTCCAGCTGACCTCGCTCGTTCCTCAGCATCCACCACTGGCCGCTGTGTCGATCGGTAACCTCGACACGGCTCATGACGTCACCTACCTCGTCCCCGGGATGGACTCGGACACCAGGAACATGACGGTGGTGGAGCGAGCCGCCTACAACCTCCGGGTCCGCCAACAGGACTACGTAAAAGATGCGGCAGTCGTCGCGTGGATCAACTACGAGACCCCGACGACGAAGACCGTTCTGCACGGCGATCTCGCTCGGGCGGGGAGCGAACGACTCGGGCAGGACCTCGCTGGGTTCAACGCTGCTCGTGGTTCGACCAAGGGGACACTGAACGTGGTCGGGCACTCCTACGGGTCGACGACTTCCTCGCTCACCCTTGCTGACAGGGATTACGGGGTAAACGCCTACGTGACGGCCGGATCGGCCGGGCTGGAACGCGAGATCAAGACCGCTGACGACATCCACTCCGATCAGGTGTTCGCTGCGCAAGCACCGCGCTCGATCCCCGGCCTGCCGGGCGACAACTGGTCGTGGATCGGGCAGGCTTTCAGCATGACTCGCCGAGACCCAGCTAGCCCATCGTTCGGCGCAACGTACCTGCCGACAGCTGGACTCCCACACGACCCGATGATGAACGGTGTGAACCGTCACGACCCGATCTGGAACAACGCGACTGATCACGCCGGCCAGTACGGGTACTTCGACAAGAACACTGAATCACTCGACAACATCGCTCGCGCGACCACCGGGAAGGTCAGCGACCGATGAAGACACGCACCACGAAAGTGACCCTGAGCTTGGTGTGCGCCTCGGTGGTGCTGGCCGGATGTACCCAACAACCGAAAGGCAGTGAGATGGACGCCGAACAGGCACGAGACGGCATGGTGAGCCTGGTTCGGCAGACGATGGACGCTGCCGGCGGTGACTGGAAGTCGCTCTCGGAGGAACCCGCATCCTCGGAATGCTCGTCGGCCGCCGGCAGCTCAGGCGTCACGTTCTCGTGGGACCAGGAGCGCACCGGTGCCGAAGACCCAGAAGCGCTCGTCCGTACGGTCGCGAAGACGTGGAAGCAGCATGACTACGACGTGACCATTCGGCAGGACACGATCGACGACGGTCGGCCGCTCTGGTCCGCGGTCACCACCGGACAAGCGGTGGAATCGATCTCGGTCAACGCCAGTCCTCGACGAGTCTCCATCGAGGTTCAGTCGGCCTGCGGCATAGGCGACATCGCAGACTACGAGTGACCGACAACTTGGCACTCCAGCGGAGAGACTGAACAGATGGTGACGGCAGGCGCACGCGCGTCCGTGCTGGACCAGGTGCTCATCGAAGCTGGATTGGCACGGGCTTCCGCACGACCGCGACCACCGCGGCTCGCGGACCTTCCCGTGCCGCTGCGGAGCGAGGTCCTCGACCTCTACCGCCAGCTCGGTGGCCAACTCGATGCCCCGGTCTTTCGACCGGGCCCTTGGGATTTGCCGTACTCGAACGTGATCGTCGAACTTGATGAAGACATGCACTTCAACCGGTACCGAGCACTGACCCTTGAAGCGCCGTTTGCAGCGGCACTTCCGTGGGCGGCGGCCTACCGTCAGCACGCTGGAGCCCACGAAGGCCGCGCGGGGACCGGTGGCAGACGATGGACCAGTCCCCCAGCCGAGCGCATGTTCGGGCCAGCCTGCGAGCACTGGGTGTTCGACGACGGCGGAGCTCCGCGATGGAAGCAGCGAGCGCTGTACGACGCGATCAAGGATGCTGCAGCCGCAGCTGGACTTGTCCAGCTGGCTCGCGTCTCGATCTACGACGCTTTGGACGGAATCCGCATCGAGGACGCCCTTCGTGGTCGCGAGACGATCGCGCCGGACTCGCTCCGACGGTTCGTTGAGTCGCGTTCCCTCTCATGAACGGCTGACGACGGCGAACACCTCCCGCCGAACGCCATCAGCTCTCAGCGTGCAACGCCCTCCGCACACGCTCAACCGCCTTCGAGTCTTTGAACGCCACCACGTACGCCCGTCCGTCCCGCATCTCGATCCGAACGGCCGTGTCTCCGCCCACTGAGTAGAGCCGCCCCCGTGAGCTTCCGGCCGAACCTTTGATGCCCCATCCGCCGTACCGCCATAGGTGTCCACTTGCGCGACTTTGATCTGCGTAACCTCACGGCGACGCAGCCGCGTCTTCCAGAACGGCGCCAACCCAACGGTGATCTGTTCCGGCGAAAGCTCGATGAAGGCCGCCGTTCGCGTAACGAGCACCATCGCCCAGATGAGTGACCCGAAGACGAGGCCGAGAACGATGAGTGACAAAGCGTCGAATGCGTGTGCCGCGGCTCCCGCGACACACATCGCTGCAGCGGGGATGAAGACGAAGAACGCCCCGATCACGGCTTCGCGATCCGCCGGGCTGTTGAACACCTCGTCGGTTTCGGCCACGCTCAACCCTCTCTGGTCACGCCCAATGTACTGATGTATTGGCCGAGTAGCATACAGGCTCGCCGCGTTTTAGCGGAGTACGACCTGCGATACATCAGATACGCTGGGGTCCGGACGTAACGAAGAAGCCCCATGAGCAACGAAGCTCTCGCCGCATGGTTCGGCGTCGCCGTGACGCTTGCGATCTCGATCTGCAGCCTCGTCGTAGCCCAGCGCGCCGGTCGAACCGCTCGCTCTGATCGCGACGAGCGGGAAGCAGCGCGGGTGAGCGCCTGGGTGTCGTTCGTGTTCTCGAACCTGGACGGCGAAGACCGATCGCAGTGGAAGAACGTCCTCGTCATCCGTAACGCGTCTGATGCCGTCATCCACAACGTCCGCGCGAGAGCCGTCATGAACGGCTCCGACGAAGTCGAGTTCAGCGCGAAGGTCTGCCCTCCCGCGGAGTCCTACTCCAAGTGAATCCATCCAAGGAAGCGTCCCCACAAGACCCGCGCTTGGGCACTGTTGTCGAGCTGCTCCGAGCTGGTTCGGAGCGACCACGGAATGCGCCCCTTCACCGTGGCCGAGAAGTGGACCCTCGTGTCGATGTCCTTCACGGACGCACTCGGTAAGCGGTGGGAGTACGAGGCCGGGCGTGGAGTGCAACCCGTTTGACGCCGGAGTCGACTGACCGAACGACGAGAGACGCGGCGCCACCCGGCACCGCGCCTCCCGTCCCTCACTCCGACGTCACCTCACCACGTCAACACGAACCGCCCCCGCGTCCCCCCAGCCTCCAACCGCTCATGCGCCTCCACAGCCCGCGCAGCCGGCAGCACCTCAGCGACCCGCGGCGTCAACGTCCCACTCTCCACCGCATGCCGCAGTTGCTCGAGCTTGTCGAACGACCGGTACTCCGAAAACACCATCACCTGCACGAACTCGATGCCACGAGCCCCGTTGCCCTGCCACCCCCGCACGTCGAAGAACACTCCCCCGTCACGAACGGCGTCCACGACCTCGTCGCGCTGCACAGCAGCATCGGCGAGCGCATCGACCCCGTCCGGCACGAGCTCACGGACAGCGGAGGCGAAGGAAGCACCACGCGGCACCACGTGGTCCGGCCCGAGCGACCGCACGAGTGCTTCGTCCGCCGGAGCAGCATCCGCGATCACGGTCAGCCCGGCGGCCTTCGCCAACTGCACCACGTAGTTCCCGAGCAGCCCCGCGGCCCCGGTCACGGCGAGCGTCTGCCCCGGCGCGAGCGAGGCGTGCGACAGGATCTGCAACGCCGTCAGCCCGTTCATCGGCACCGTGGAGGCGAGCGGAAGAGAAGTCCCACGAGGAATCCGCGTGAACGACCCCACCGGCGCGACGAGCTCCTGCACGTACGCGCCACCGTGGGCACTGAGCGGCAGCGCCATCGCCATGACCTCGTCGCCGACCTGCCAGCCGGTGACGTCGGGCCCGACCTCGTCGATGACGCCGGCGGCGTCCATCCCCGGCACGTACGGCGGCGAGGCCTGCGAGCTGTCCCGCTGCCCGGCACGCACCCCCGTGTCGGTCGGGTTCACGGCG
>Ga0308160_10004012_pt1 | contig 16075 bp, 14 predicted proteins | sample PhyFR1_FD_201036 | JGI IMG/M metagenome (GOLD analysis project Ga0308160, IMG submission 201036) | Phyllosphere microbial communities from UC Gill Tract Community Farm, Albany, California, United States - DLSLF.R1 | ecosystem: Host-associated > Plants > Phyllosphere > Unclassified | place: USA...
AATGAAGGGAGTAGGTGCCGGTACCGGTAATTTAGGTATGATTGCATTTGGTACGATATCGGGAGGATTAGGCGCTAAATTATCGGGAGGTAATTTTTGGCAGGGAGCTGTCACTGGACTTGTTGTTTCGGGATTGAATCATTATGCTCATAAAATACAACAAGAAAAAGTAGATAGTGAAATAAATGTTTTGCTTGACACTGAAGGCGCATCTGGACACGGACATGCAGCGATGCTTGCTGGTAATGATGATAGAGGTTGGAGATTTGTTTCGAAAGAAGGTAGAGCAGCAGATAATAGCTCAGACGGTCAAGATGGTACTATGTTGACAGGCGGTAAGTCGGCTGTTCTGGACCGTCCATATGCAACTAAGGCAGAAGCTCTTTCAAATCACCCGCTTTATGACAGAGTTTTGACTTTTAAAACTACTTATAGTAATGCAATGAGAGCAATTAGCGCCACATATAGGTCTGCAATATCTAGTTACCATGTTTTAGTTGCAAATTGTGGGCATGCTGTAGCTGATGGATTAAGTGCAATTGGTTATTATTCAGGATCTGCGATGGAACCTAAAGTAAGATACGAACAAATATTGAGATATAACAATAATAATCATACCCCTCTAAATTTAAATGGTAGGATATTATTTCCAAGAAATTAGATATGAAAAAAACATTAATATATTCGGTAATCATTTTTTTACTTGTAAGTTGTATAAGTGATGTAAAGACAGGAGTTCCTTTTGAGAGTATTTCTATAGAAATGTCAAAAAAAAATAAAGTTAATAAAGCTATCTATCATCCAAATGTTAATCAAATAGTACATCAAGGAAAGCCTATAAAAATTATTGAAGTTTGGTCCGAAACTTCATGGTGTTATAAAGATCTAGATAGGAATATACAGAAGTTTAAAGATGTTAATTTTATTATTCGATTTGATAAAGAAATTCAGGAAATTACAGGTTTGAATGGTAAAAGATTAGGTGATAAAAAGACGGGACTTGCAATAACAAATTATAGATTATTTACAGAATTAACACATGCTGAACAAGTAAAAGATTCGCTTGTTTTCCTCTTTCAATCAGACAAAGGCACAATCCCTGTGGTATTTACAAAAATGAAATAGGGCTAATAGGAAACCCAGGCGACTGCCTGGGTTTTAACTTTTATTTTATAAAGTTGCTATATTTCTAGCAAAGAATTGTTTAAATGATTTTTATTTCCGTCAATATTATACTAATAAATAAGAAGCCAATTTCGATTGCTGTAATACTAATAAATTTATAGCCTCCGGAGTTTTATTTTTTTTCTATATTACTGGTAACCTCTCTTAGGTTATCTATATTAAAAATAATCTTTTCTATCTTTTTAGTCCAGGCTATTGTTTTGTTAACATTTAAACTGTCGATTAATAAAATCATTATAATTTTTTTTAAGTCTACGTTAGTCAAATATTATTTTTGATTTAGTTCTTTTAAACGATCGTTTATAGGGCTACTCAAAAGTTTAAAAATCATGCTTAAAAACAGTTCTTTTATCCGTTCTTTTTAATAGTGCTTGATTTTAACCTTAAAAAGAACTAATTCAGTTTAAGTTATTATGAATGACAACATTAATTCTCGGTAGAGAGATTCTTTATGTATCCTTTCATATAAGCAACATATTCACGCTCGAAAATAATATTACGTCCTAGTCCTTCTAACATTTCATTATGAAATGCTTGATAGTGGTTTGATCTCTCGTTCAAAATCTCCTTATGCTTACTTGTATCAAATGACTCGTCTTTTTCAAATAACTGTAAAGTTTTATTATTATATTTTTAACTCTCTCAAATGTTTTGTTGGAAGACTGGATAAGTTTTCTAAGGTCTTGATAATTATATTATCAATGAGAGCCAAAAGTTTTTCGTCTTCAACATATAACTTTAATAGAGCATGCGAATAATTTACTTTTTTGTAGTGTTCTTCATAATCGTATATCTTTTGCATTATTTCGTCATTGTCATATTCATCAACTAATATACTAGTTCTAGTTAAAAGGACTATCCATGCTGAAATACATTGGTGAAATGAAAGAAGTGCTGATTTTTCATCATTTCTGTGACCAATCTGAAGATTGGTCAATAGATCAAGTTTAGCCTTAAGATTTGTATTTTTATCCAAAAACTTTTGTTTAACAGATTCGACCTTAGTAGTTAAATTTTCAATATCCTCACTAGTTGCAATATTTTTTCCTTTTTCCTGAAAATAAGATTTAAAAAATGCTAAGTACAAACCGATTATTACAAGTGCGATCTGTAAAATAATTCTGCGTTCATTTATATTAGTTTTAATTTTTATCAGTGCTAATATACCCCACTTATATACAAATACATGAAATAAATTGCTGAACTTATTTTTTCTTTAATTTTCTTTTTATTATTCAGTGCTAGTCTTTGCGGAATTCATCTAGATTTACGTACAACCGGGCTTTCCTATTTTATGAAAAATCTATTTCCTTACTTTCCGCAATTTTTAAACCCATTGCACAAAATTGAATTTATGGGGCCTTTAAGTGGTTGGTTGGGATGGATTGATTTACTTGATAGAATTTTTACCGATATTGGTATATTTGAAACTATACGGTCATTCCGAAAACATGTACGACAATAGTTAAGAATATTAATACTGTATCAGTGATGACACAGTTAGTTAGTTAGTTAGTTAGTTAGTTAGTTAGTTAGTTGGTTAGTTTTTGTTCTTTATTTAGGATTGGTTCAATATTAGCAGAATTTTTTAGTTTGATTTTGTCCGGTTATGGGGAGATTGGATAGAAAGGGAAGGTTTTTTAATATGCTTTGCAGAGAAAGAGGTTCCTCCATAATTAATTAAAACCTAGTAAATACTAGGTTTGTCTGCTATTTAAGAGGCAGTACAGAAAAAAAAGTGTACTCGAAATTTTAAACAATTTCTTTGAACAAATAGGATAAAAACATTTTAAATATACAAATATTATATGGAATTTACCGAACTGTTAAATATGTAAAATTGATATTTGTTTGTCAATTGTTGTATTTTGAAAGTATCCTTAAATCATTTTTAAGGGAGATTTGCATAATTACAGTTGAGATGATGTCAATCTATTTCAAAATTTTTATTTTATGATTCATAGGAATTCTTTGTGAATGAAAAATGTTTTGGTAATGAAGACTAGATTTCAATTTATAATAATATTCTTTTCTGATTCTCCAGTAAATGTTTGCATATCCAGCATATTCAATATATCAACTATCTCATTGATAGCTAATTAATAAAAATATTTTAAAAACAGATCATTTCTTGCGTAAAAAAATTTCAAAATGAGGAATCTCGTAAAGAAAATAGGAAATGTTTTTGTTTATTTGCGCGCAAAAAATTAACGGAGCGTTAACAATTGTACATAGCTTAGTATTGGGATTGGATGAGCTCGATAATGAATTAAGGATTTTTGGAAAGAGTTTTTGTATTATGGCCGAAATATGGGGATAGGAATAACTAATCCATCAAATAATTTAGACGGAAACGGAACTATCCATTCCAAAGAAGTAAAAGTAGATATGACTGGCTGGTCTGATTTTGTATTTGGAAATGAATATCATCTTCCAACATTGGAGCAAGTCGAAAAGCACATAGCGGAAAAAGGCCATTTTAGAGAATATTCCGAGTGAAGAAGAGGTTTTGAAAATCGGAATTAATCTTGGGGAAATGAATGCTAAGCTTTGCAGAGTAGCGAGAAGTTGACTTTGTACATGATTGAAATGAAAAGGAAAATGAAGATTTAAAGAAAGAAAATATAGAAATGAAAAAGAGACAAAAAGAATTAGAGGATAGAATTTAAAATATTGAAAAAAAAAATTAAATTATGAAAAGATTTTTACTAATAACTATGATTATTTCATGTTTTTGCTCGCAAGCGCAAGATTCATATTCGCTCGGAATGTATGATACAAGATCTGTAAATGATACACCTAATTTCACTGCACATTCTATTAGAGTCGATTTTAAATCTAGAAACATTATTGGAGTGCCAGGTGAAGGAAGCTATTCAACTAATTTAACGATAGGCCAATGGGACGCGTGGAATAATTCGGGAGATAAAAATCATCAATTAAATTTTAATAATGGAGGGATTTTTTATAGAAATGCCTATCCTTTAGATCCACAATGGGGAGGTTGGCAACAAATTTTAATGGCTAACTCAAATGGCAATGTTGGAATCGGATTAAACAACCCAACACATAAGCTTGACGTTAACGGCACAATCCATTCAAAAGAAGTAAAAGTCGATATGACCGGCTGGTCGGATTTTGTTTTCAAGAAAGATTACAATCTTCCAACGCTTACAGAAGTTGAAAAGCATATTGCAGAAAAAGGACATTTAGAGAATATTCCGAGTGAAGAAGATGTTTTAAAGAACGGGATTAATCTTGGAGAAATGAATGCTAAACTTTTGCAGAAAATAGAAGAATTGACATTATATATAATTCAACAAAATAAGAAAATGGAAAATCAAATGAATGAAATTGAAGCAGTCAAAAATGAAAATATAGATTTGAAAAAGAGAATTGAAAAAATAGAAAAAAAATAATCATATGAAGAAAATAATTTACTTAACATCCTTACTTGCATTTTCTAATATTTTGTTTTCCCAGATAAACTCTCCAAATGGAGATAATATTTTTTATTACAACGGAGCAGCAGATGTTACTTTTAGGTTTCTCCCACGTGGAAATGGCGGAAGAGCAATTGTGCATGATACAGGCAATGTTTTATCTTTAAATTACGGAGGGGATTTTTCAGGAGGTACTCAGATAGGTAGTGAAGTTTTTTTTAAGGATGGGGGAAATTCATACATCAATTCCGGAAATTTAGGTATTGGAAGCTCTAGTCCCGCTTACAAACTAGATGTTTTTGGCAGTATAGGAGTTGGTAGCCAAAGTGTTAATGCTAATACGACAAAAATTTTTCTTAAAAATCCCGCAGGAAAAACTTGGGCTATAAGTTCTGGGGCTAATATGATTACCGAATCAAGTTTTTCAATATATAATTGGTCTTTAAATCAAACTGTTCCTGTTTTTAATATATCTGATAACGGGAATGTTAGTATTGGTATTGGAAGTGAAGCTTTCCAGAGTAAATTAATGGTAAAAGAAAATGGAAGTTCAGATAATATTTGGCGAGGAAGAATTGTTGCATCAGGTGATTTAAATGCCATCGTTATGGGGGAATACGGTGGGAAATCATGGTTAGGAGCCCATAATTCCCAGTTAACTGCATGGAGCGATTTAATTCTTCAGGGAGGCGGTGGTAATGTGGGTATAGGTATAGATAGACCGTCTAATAAATTGGATGTCAATGGCACAATTCATTCCAAGGAAGTTAAAGTAGATATGAACGGCTGGTCCGATTTTGTATTTAGAAAGGAATATGAGTTGCCAACTCTTGAGCAGGTTGAAAAGCATATCGTGGAAAAAGGTTACTTAGAAAATATGCCAAGTGAAGAAGAAGTTCTGAAAAACGGAAATAATCTAGGGGAAATGGATGCTAAACTTTTACAGAAAATCGAAGAACTTACTCTTTATGTAATTGAGCAAAATAAGCGTCTTAATAAGCTTGAAGAAGAAAATGAAGAATTAAAAAGGAAAATGAAATCATCTAAAAAACAGTAAAAATGAAGTTTAAAATATTAATAGCTCTTTTATGTTTTCAAATCTGTTTTTCTCAAAATATTTACGAGTTAAATGGGAATGTTGGAATTGGAACAAGCACACCCTCCTACAAATTAAATGTATTTGGGTATCATCACGACGCAAGAATCCTGCTTCATTCTATTGGAGGAGGTGATGATGCTCGCCAAGCGGATTTAATGCTCTGGGCCAGTGAACCGGAAGTAAGCTATTCCGGGGTTGGAATTGGTAATAATGTTAGTGTTTCCAGCACGAAAGGATTACATATATTAAATTCAGTAAGAGGTGGGTCGTATATGAGATTGCTGGATAATTCGATTTTACTTGGAGTTGTTTCGCCATTGGGAATAAACAAGGAAACATTACATATAAATGCAGAAGGAAATATGGGAGTTGGCACAAATTCTCCTGTTAGTAAATTCTCTGTTTCCGGCTCTCTGACTATAAATGGAGGACTTAGCAATAGTTTGGCAAGGCCAGCTGTTTCACCTGGTACTTTAGCAAATGGGGAAATTAGGGGATACAGTAGTTCTGGCAATTATTATGATGATGGATTTTTGAGATTATCCGCTGGTGGGGGAACTAATATGAACATAAAATCCTACATCGATTTGTCAGGTTATTCTACAATTCCTGATATGAACAGAAATATTGTATTTGGAACAAATGGAACTGAACGAATGAGAGTTGATATTAATGGAAATCTTGGTATCGGTACAACAACCCCAGATGCTAAACTTGCTGTAAATGGTACAATTCATTCCAAAGAAGTAAAAGTAGATATGAACGGATGGTCTGATTTTGTATTTAAAAAGGAATATAATCTTCCAACAATTGAACAGGTTGAAAAACATATAGCCGAGAAGGGACATTTGGAAAATATTCCAAGTGAAGAAGAGGTTTTGAAAAATGGAATTAATCTTGGGGAAATAAATGCAAAACTTCTTCAGAAAATGGAGGAAATGATGCTTTATATTATTGAGCTAAAAAAGGAAAATGAAGAGATAAAAAGAGAGAATATGGCAATTAAAAAAAGAGTAAACAAATTAGAAAAAAAATAATATATGAAAAGTAAAGTATACCTTTTTATTGCAGTATTTTGTTTCTGGGCTGTTAATGCTCAGATTTACACCCCCTCCGGTATTATCCATGGAAATTCCGGTAATGCTAATGTTGGTATTGGTACAGCCAGTCCGATGGCAAAGCTTCAGGTTGACAACGGTAATATACCGGTTCGAAATTTTGCGAACGTTGATAATCAATCTGCAATAATGATTGCCCATACAATAAATATTACCACCTATGATACATTTGGGACATCACTGCGTACAATCACTGAAAGTGCCTGAAATAATACCTATGGCTTGCAGTTTTTTACGCAGGCATCTTACGCAACGGGCCAAACCGAGAAGTTGAGAATACTTGGAAATGGGAATGTTGGAATAGGAAAAATCAATCCAACAAATAAATTAGATGTCAACGGAACCATACATTCACAAGAGGTAAAAGTTGACATGACAGGATGGTCCGATTTTGTTTTTAAAAAAGAACATAGACTACCTACATTAACAGAAGTTGAAAAGCATATATCCGAAAAAGGTCACTTGGAAAATATTCCAAGTGAGCAGGAGGTTTTGAAAGATGGCATTAATCTGGGAGAGATGGATTCGAAACTGCTACAGAAGATCGAGGAGCTTACACTTTATATCATCGATCAGGAAAAGAAGACCCAGGAATTAAAGACTATTATTTCAGAACAAAACAAGCGTTTAGATAAACTTGAAAATAAACAATGAAAAAACTAATTACACTTTTACTATTCGGGTTTTGCGCATTTACAAATGCCCAGCAGAAAATCACTTTCAGCTATGATTCGGCCGGAAATCAGATTGTTAGGAGTTTATGCCTTTCAGGCTGCAACCCAACGGGTAAATCAGTAGAGGACGTTAAAGAAATGGAAGCGGTTACTGATGACGATCTGCTTAAATTCGCCAACGAGGATGTGATTTCCTACTATCCTAATCCCGTAAAGGAACAGCTTTATCTGAAATGGGAGCTGGTTAATGATAACAAGGTTTCTTCCATTACAGTCTATGCATTATCAGGCCAGGTTCTGCAGAATTTTTCAAGTACGGAGAGCACCGACAATCAGGTTATTTCCTTTGGAGATTATCCGAGAGGGGTCTATTTAGTGGTCCTCAATTACAGAGACGGAGATCAGAAAACCATTAAAATCATCAAGCAATAAATTTAAATATGAAGCAATTCTACTATTTCGTTATACTTTTATTTTCAGTTTATTCCTTTTCCCAGAATTTTGCGGATACTAAAGGAGAGCTTCAGATATCATCATCCGGCACGGCAGTCTATACGCTTCCTATTGCTGTTCCACCGAGCATAAAAAATGTGGCGCCCGCGATAAATCTGGTTTACAGCAGCGGAGTCAGAGGCGGCATAGCAGGACAGGGCTGGAGCATCAACAGCATTTCCACAATAAGCCGCATGGCAACAAGGCGAGATATAGACGGATTTGTGGATGGGGTTGATTTTGACGATAACGATAAGCTGGCACTTGACGGTCAGCGTCTTTTGATCAAAACCGGCACCTATTGGGCAGCAGGATCTACATACGAAACAGAATATAAAAGCAATACCCGGATAGAGCTGAAAGTGGAAGGTAGTACGATGTATTTTGTAGTTACGGCTCCCGACGGATCAAGAAGCTGGTATGGTTCTAAGGGATCGGGAAGCCTGCAGAATTCGGTTTCGCTGAACTCCTGGTATATTGTCCATTACGAGGATGTAAACGGGAATTTTATAGATTATAATTATAAAGCGGTTCCCTACAACAATACAAGCCAGCTTTATATCGAGTCAATTACCTTCAGCGGTAATACAGCTGCGGGAATTGCGGCCCAGAATAAAATTGCTTTTTTTTACAATGCATCAAAACGAATTGAAAAAGATTATTTGAATGGACAGGCGGTATATTCCACGCAGATATTAAACAGTATACAGGTATATGCAAATAATGATTTTTTCAAAAATTACCAGATTCAGCACGACTTTGATACAGAACTTGGTTATGAGAGGATAAAAAAAATTACTGAGATTAACGGACAAATGGAGGCCTCGAATCCTGTAACCTTTACCTATGCATCCAGTCCATCAAACCCGGAAAGAACGGAGAAAGACTATACCAATACTCTTTCTTTTGATAAAACAGATCTTGCCGGGGATTTCGATGGAGACGGGAGGTTAGATTTTGTCGCAAACAATCAGGTTTTTACAAATTTATTCGTTAGTAATAGCGGCAATACACCGATTAACCTGCCTTTTGTCATTGATAAAGCAAATTCTTTTACGGCAACAACTATCTCTGGAAACAAATTGAATCAATTCCAGTCAATAGTGAACGCCAAGGTTATTAATAAAACTGCTGTCGAATTTGATATTTATAATCTGCGTGACGGAGTTCCGCAAAAGGCCTATACAAAAAGCATAGCTTTGGATTTAACGAAAAAGAGAAATCCTGTAACAACAGCCAGCGGATCAATGTTAGCAATAAAATGCTTAGAGGCATTAAAAGATTCGGATTTATGTGCAGACCCAAGGGCTTCCTATATGGAGGGGGACTTTGACGGAAACGGCATTAGTGAAGTACTTATTTTTAAGGATACCAATGAATGTGATGCAGTAGTACAGTCATTTATCAGGGATCCTTCATATGTTTTTAATGTGCAGGATTGTCCGGTAACTGTCACTGAACGCAGTGGGACAGAATCGTTTTACCTTTTAGATCTTGATCCTAATCAATCAAATGCTTTAGGCAGTAAAGGTTACATGAGTTTATCAAGCACTGACCTGGTAATAGATAAGTTTTTAAATGTTAAATATATTGGTGATTTTAATGGAGACGGCCGATCCGATATACTGCAGATCAGCCGGGAGGGAAGCTATAAAATAGTAGAAATTTCCAGAGCGGATAATTTTGCTTACACCAAGTTATTAGGTTCGGGCGTTATTGATAAATATTCCTTTGCAAAGCAATTGTTATTAGGAGACTTTAATGGAGATGGAAAGACAGATATAATGCTTCCAGATACAGAAGGAGGTGAAGGACATGTAAAATGGCATATTTATTATAGTAATCCAAATCCTGCAGGTGGCAGTTTGTTTGTAAAAGAGTCTCATGATATTGTAGAATACTGGCCGGATACCAGCGGAAGCAGTAATTTTAAGACTCAGGTGCACTACAGCAGCTATTATGCAATGGATATTAATAAAGATGGCAAATCAGATTTGGTGCGTGTTTGGAGAAAATATTTTAAGGATGACTGGACAATTAACAACCACGATACGGAATGGAAAGTTACAGGTTTTGCTAATAATATTGGAAAGGTTGGAACAGCTGGTTTTACACTGGGATACGATTCTGGAGTATTGTTTTCTAATTCTCCTGATATTCCTATACCAATTACCTCCAATTACAGATTTAATGGAGCGGATACTGATTTAGTTGTAGTGAGAGCACATTACAATAAGATTGAATATTATCAGTTCAATAAAAATGTCAATACCGAAAATAGATTGGTTGCCGTTACGGAATCTGGCGGGAACATCAAGCAGACGATAGATTATAAACCAATGCTGTCAGCTGAAGGTTTAGGAAATTCGTCTTTAGATTTTTATTCTTCTGAAAACGGGGTCAATTATCCAAATATTGAGATTATTAAAAATTCCGAGAGTTTTCTGGTTTCTAAACTTACTGCGACAATTAATGGGGTTTCTAAATATCAGGACTTTAGGTATAAAGGTTTCGTTTCCAATTTTAATTATGGAACTGTCGGTTTTATAAGAACAACTCGCAGCAGCTGGTATTTGTCAGATTCAGATCCTAAAATCTGGACTACTCAGTATAATGATCCTATGCTTAGAGGAGCCAATACCATTACATGGACAAGCACAGCGGGATCAACGGTTTTTGATAATGTGCCGAGCAATTTAGTAACTACCAAGACGAATGTTTTTGCAGTTTACAGCAAAGGCGGACGAGATGCAGTTTCTCAAATTTCAGATCCGGATAGTCTAAATATTAGTTCACCGGTTACAAGCGGCCAGACCTATAAGGCAACAAGTCAGATAACTGCATCGTCAGCAATCGGAAGCGACCTGGCAGTAAATTATTATGCCCCACAGATTGTGCTTCAGCCTGGTTTTATAGCCAGTGCAAGCAATGGCAATGCTAAATTTTCAGCATCTTCAAACACGGTTTCAGCCCCTAGTGCCGGTGCTCCGGACTCCAACAATGGTGTTTACAATGTTTTATTAAACAAACAGACAGTTGAGGACCATATATCAGGGATCAAATCAGAGACCGTTTACTCTTATGACGGTGGGGTGGACAGTGGTAATTATTACGGGCTTGAAGTGAGAAGTGTGACCAACAGTTACACGGGGTATTCACTTCAGGGAAGTGTAGCCGTTGATACCCAATATGATAACAATCCTACAGGGGCTGGGGCTGGATATTATATCGGAAGACCAAAAAAAGTGGTTTCAACAGCAGTTAATACTGCTTCAGGTGATACGCGCACTTCGGAGGAAAGCTATGTGTATTCAGGAGCTAATTTGACCAGGACAGAAAAGAAGGGACACAATACTTATGCCATTGTCGAGGAGATGACCTATGATGGTTTGGGTAACCTGTTGACCAAAACCGTTTCGGCTCCCACGGCAACACCTGCGCCAGCAGCGCGAACAATTATCGATGAATATGATCCGACCAAACGATTTGTTGTAAAGAAAACAGACCATCAGGGATTTGTGACCAACTTTACTTATAATAATCTGGGGCAGATGACCCAGTCCACTGATTATATGGGGGTGGTCAGTGATTTTGTTTATGACGGTTGGGGGAAATTGACCAATTCGACGGTGACTGGCTCTTCGGCTATCCCAATCACAACGACCAATGTATATAACAAGTTAAGCTCTGGAGGATATACGGTAACAACTACAAATAGTCTGGATGCCAAAACGGTTACCGAGTATGATGTACTGGGCAGGGTGATTAAAAACTCTGCCAAAGGATTTGCAGTCAACAGCATGATAACCAAGCAGACTGTCTACGATGCACTGGGCAGGAAAGAAAAGGAAAGCGAGCCGTATTTTTCAGCTCCGGGCCTATGGACAAGTTATGAATACGATTATCTGATGAGGCCGACTAAAATCACTGCGCCAACGGGAAAAATACAGACTTTTTCGTATTCAGGGGTTACTACAACAGGCACTGATGATGGCAAGGTTACCACAGTTGTTGTAGATGCTATGGGCAATAAAATCCAGACCAGCGATCCGGGAGGCACAATCAATTTTCTGTATTTTGGTAATGGGACTTTAAAAGAATCCGATTATCAGGGCAATAAGGTCCAGATTGTTATCGATGGCTGGGGCAATAAGATCAAACTAACCGATCCAAGTGCCGGGGTGTATACTTACAGTTACGATGCCTTTGGACAATTACTGACCGAAACCACCCCGAACGGGACTACTGCTTATGCATATGACCCGTCAGGAAAGCCAACCGAGAAAACCATCTCAGGCACCCTTACCAATAGTAAGACCAATTATTTTTATAATGGATTGAACCAGATCACAAGTACAAGTTTTGTTGATAATATTGAAGGTAAGACCACGAGCAATTTATATGAATACGACAATCTGAAAAGACTCTACAGGACTACAGAGACAACGCCTTATGCGGTGTTTGTAAAAGAAATGTCTTTTGATACCCAGGGAAGGGTAGAGAAAGAAACATCAACAGCTTCAGCTTCAGGTAAGAGCAGTTCAAAAACAATAAAAAATATTTACCAGAATGGTTTTCCATGGCAAATTGTGGACAATGAAACCCAGCAGGTCTTATGGCAGTCCAATTCACTAAATGAGAGGGCACAGCTGACAGGGGGGACATTCGGTAATGGAATTGGGGTTACCAATACCTACGACCAGTACGGCTATATCAGACAGATCAAACACGATAAGACCAGTCCGTCGGTTGTCAACGTGATGACACTAAATACTGATTTCGAAATTAAGAGGGGCAATCTGAACAGCCGCAGTAACAGTCTATTCTCAAGAAATGAGACTTTCAAGTATGATAATCTGGACCGACTAACCGAATACACCAATGGGCTTGGCATACAGGAGACCCAGGTCTATGACGACAAGGGAAGGATTACCCAGAACAGCGTGGGGACTTATCAGTACGACGGGACCAAGACTTATCAGAACAAAGCGATACTTCCAACACCCGAAGCGACAGCTTATTACACGACACGCGCTTCTCAGACCGTTACATACAATGTTTTTAAAAGCCCTGTTGAAATTGCCGAGACAGGAGTGGATAAAATAAGTTTTACCTACAATGACGGAAATGACAGAAGTTCTATGTTTTATGGTGGAGAACAAAACGATAAACTTTTAAGGACTTATCGTAAGCATTACTCCAGTGATGGCAGTATGGAAGTCAAACATAACATTGTTACCGGTGTGGTTGAATTTTTAACGTATATAGGAGGCGATGGCTACACGGCGCCAGTAGTGTTAAAAGACGATGGAACTACGCGAAATTATTTATATTTACACAGGGATTATCAGGGAACGATTGTGGCGATCAGTGACCAGAATGGGGCTGTGGTAGAGAAAAGGTTGTTTGATGCCTGGGGAAGTATTGTAAAAGTGCAGGATGGTGCAGGGAATATACTGGCTGGACTAACGGTTTTGGACAGGGGATATACCGGGCATGAGCATCTGCAGAGTATGGGTATTATCCATATGAACGGCCGACTGTACGACCCGAAACTGCATCGATTCCTGCAGCCGGACAATTACGTGCAGGAGCCTTACAATACGCAGAATTATAATAAATACGCTTACGTTCTTAATAACCCACTGAAATATACTGATCCTAGTGGTGAAGAAGCTATTACTTTAGGTGTAGCTGTTATTATTGGAGCAGCTATTGCCGCATTGACTTACACCATTACGGCATTAGTTGCAGATGTGCCCTTCAGTGTCGGAGGTCTTGTGAAAGCGACCTTTATTGGTGCAGCGAGCTCTGCGGTAACTTTTGGTATTGGGAGTGCGGCCACAAACTTGTTTACTAACTTCTATTCGCAAGCAGCGTTTCAGGCTGCGGCACATGGTACTTTCCAGGGTGGAATGACTGCTATTTCTGGAGGAAAATTCTGGAGTGGTTTTGCTGCCGGGGCTTTGAGTAGCATTGCTGCCAGTGCATGGAACGGAGGCTCAAGTATGGATGGAGTGGGCAAAAATGCTCATGCTATTGCTGGGACAGGAATGAAGGGAGTAGGTGCCGGTACCGGTAATTTAGGTATGATTGCATTTGGTACGATATCGGGAGGATTAGGCGCTAAATTATCGGGAGGTAATTTTTGGCAGGGAGCTGTCACTGGACTTGTTGTTAGCGGCCTGAATCATTTTGCACATAAAATAAAAAACAATAAATATATTGATAATAAGCTTGTTGCTATGGGAAAAGAACCGGGAGGAAGTGCAGCAGATGTTGGACAGAGTGAATTACAGGGTATAGCAAAAGAGTTATTTCCAAATATGATGGAACAAGCTGCTGACCCAACATTTTTAATAAAGGAACAGATTATATCCGATGGAAGTCCTGATTATGGACACACTTATGCGACTACTGAGAATGGAGTAACAACGCCTAAGTATATTAATATAAGCAGGCTAGCATTAAGTAGCTGGCATATGTTAGCATCAACTATTGGACATGAATTAAATCATTATATTTTCTTTAGGACAGGAGTTTATGACAGATGGGTGCGTAAATTTGGCGAGATACGAGCAGATGCATTATCAGAAAACAAAGCACAATATTGGGAACATAACTGGGGCGGGGCTCCAAGCTATGGAATTTTGAACTCAACCTATAAAACTTTTAATACTGGAAGATAATGAGTTTTATTTTTAAAAAATATTTTTTAATAGTACCATTTCTAAGTGTATTGCTTATCAACTGCGGTAATAAATCAAAAATTAATGATAATATTGTTATGGTGTTAGATGATTTTTATCCGCAGAAGGATTCTGTTTTGCATTTAAAGCTGATCAATAATTCAAATGAAAATTATTACATAACTCTAGATACAAATAGAACTTATGATTATGGTGCATTTAACAGTAAACGTAATAACAGTGTAATTTTAAAAACATTAGTTTATAGTAATGGAGAATTACAATCGCTGAAAGGAGAAAGATATGTAAGCAAGAGAACTGGAGCAGGAAAAAGCACATGCATAGCACAGGAGATTGAAAAATCTGATCATTTTTATAAAAATTATATATCTTTAAAAAATGCGGTCTTTTTAAAAAGCAAAAGTTCAACAGTGCTGGCTCTACCGTTCTCTTTAAGTTATAAGACCTGTTTTACATCTAATCATTATGACCTGAAAAAAGAGCAAAAAAATGAACTTAAAGTGCAATATAGTATGCTAAAAGAAATATTGGAAAAGGATGTATCTGCTAAGACACGTGATTCATTAGAGAAGAAAGGATACAAGCCTTATTATCAAGTGATGGTTTCCAATAAAGCTGCTATATTTTTATAAATGTTTTGCGCCATTTAAACTTTACAAAAGATGGTGTTAAAAATTAATAATATGCGATTTAGAATTAGTAAGGTTAGTAAAATAACAGAACTGAAAGGTAATAAAGAGATGAGCAATAATGCTCATCTCTTTTTGTTTTAATATTGACTTAAATAACTTAAATGATTATCTTAAGCCATGGAGTTGTAGAATTGGTTAGATTATAGATTATCCATAAATTCTTTTAAGCTTTAGTTAGTTAGTTAGTTAGACTCAAAAAACAGACGCAATCCATTAACGGTAGTCCTGCCGAAGTCATAGCCGAAAATACTTACGACGAGTTAGGGCAATTAATCTCTAAAGGCGTTGGTAATACAGATGGAAATGCTCGTTTACAAATAGTAGATTTTGCCTATAACATTAGGGGATGGCTCAAAGGAATTAACGATTTAAATTCTCCAAACAATGATGTTTATTTAGCAAGTGGTGATTTGTTTGGATTCAAAATCAATTACAACAATTCTTCTGATCCGAGCAAAGCATTGTATAACGGAAATATTTCTCAAACTTTTTGGAAAACTCTTGGTCAAGATACAGGTTTGAAAAATTATACCTATGACTACGATGCTTTAAATCGATTGACAAATGCAGTTTCTCATTATGGTGGACGTTACAACGAAAGTGTGTCATACGATAAAAACGGAAACATTATAGGTTTGGTTCGTAACGGGCATACAGACGCC
>Ga0308160_10004013_pt1 | contig 16074 bp, 11 predicted proteins | sample PhyFR1_FD_201036 | JGI IMG/M metagenome (GOLD analysis project Ga0308160, IMG submission 201036) | Phyllosphere microbial communities from UC Gill Tract Community Farm, Albany, California, United States - DLSLF.R1 | ecosystem: Host-associated > Plants > Phyllosphere > Unclassified | place: USA...
GCGCATCCAGACGACCGCGGGCAATGAAGAGTTCGTCTTCGTCGCCGGCGGCATCCTCGAGGTGCAGCCGAACGGCGTGACCGTGCTGGCCGACACCGCGATCCGCGGCGGCGACCTGGATGAAGCAAAAGCCCAGGAAGCCAAGCGCCAGGCCGAAGAACTGATGCAGAACCAGGATTCGACGATCGACTACGCGAAAGCCCAGGCGGAACTCGCCGCGGCGATCGCGCAGCTGGCGGCGATCCACAAGCTGCGCTCGAAGGGCCGTTAAACCCTTCCGGTAGCAGCAAACAGAAAGGCAGCCTTCGGGCTGCTTTTTTTTCGTCTTTTTCACTTGCCCCGCTACTACCGGCGCCCATGCAAGACCGCCCAATACCAAACAGCCCGGTGCGCTTGCCTCGGGCTTTTTTGTTATGGAAACAATATTGAATGTCGTATTTGTTGTTCTTTTAAATAGATATCGAACCAATACAGTGTTGTACCGTAGCAAATTATTTATTGATATAGATCAATATGATTTCTCTAGCGAAAGGGAGTACGTACAATTCGATACAGAACGATAAAAACGAAAGACACCATGTCCACACATCCCCAGCCGCCGGCGCTTGCCGCTTTCGCGGCGCAGCTTGGCACCGCGTTCGCCGTCAGCGAGCCGAACGGCATCTCCCTGCAGCTGTCCGAGGCCGTGCCGCTGAACAGCGCCGAGCCGGATGAGCGCCAGTTTTCCCTGATGTTCCGCGGCCCCGCCGAGGCGCCGCTCCAGCAAGCCACCCATACCCTCGACCATGCCGTCCTCGGCACGCTCGCCATCTTCCTGGTACCGGTCGGCCGCGACGCCGCCGGCATGCAGTACCAGGCCATCTTCAACTGATATCGCCAGCGCCGGCCAGGCCGGCCCGCACCCGCAAGGAGCCCCATGTCAGATCCCTACCTCGGCGAGATCCGCGTGTTCTCGTTCAATTTCCCGCCCAAAGGCTGGGCCATGTGCAATGGCCAGCAGCTGCCCATCAACCAGAACCAGGCCTTGTTCGCGCTGCTCGGCACGCAGTTCGGCGGCAACGGCGTGACGACCTTCGCGCTGCCCGATCTGCGCAGCCGCATGCCGATCCACACCGGCGCCGGCTACATCGTCGGCCAGGCCGGCGGCGAACAGGCGCACACGCTGACGCAGGCGGAAATGGCGCAGCACGCCCACGCGCTGGAAGCGAATACCGCGCTCGCCACCTCGGCCAACCCGGCCAACGCCCTGCTCGGCAAGAAGGGCCGCATGGGGCGCGACGTGTTCGCCGCCCCCGGCAACCTCACCAGCCTGCACCCGGCCAGCGTCACCTCGGTCGGCGGTGCGCAGGCGCACGAGAACATGCAGCCTTTCCTCACGCTGAACTTCATGATCGCGTTGATCGGCATTTTCCCTTCCCGTAACTGATTGGAGCCTGACGATGCCTTATGTTGGCGAAATCCGCATCTTCGCAGGGAACTTCCCGCCGGCCGGCTGGGAATTCTGCCAGGGCCAGATGCTGCCCATCGATGAAAACGAGGTCCTGTTCCAGCTGATCGGGACCACCTATGGCGGCGATGGCGAGAGCACCTTCCGCCTGCCCGACCTGCGCGGCCGCGTGCCGCTGCACAGCGGCGGCGGCTCCGCGCCGGGCGGCCTGAGCCCGCGCACGATAGGCGAGCAGGGCGGGGTGGAGTCCGTGACGCTGGCGGCCAGCCAGATCCCGTCGCACACCCATGCCGTCATGGCGTCGCGCAATCCTGCCTCCAGCAGCGCCGACGCCACCAGCGGCGTGCCGGCCGCGGTCGCCGCCACCAATGTCTACGGACCGGTCGGCACCCCGGGCCCGATGACGGCGAATGCGATCGGCGCCGCCGGCGGCAGCCAGCCGCACTCGAACATGGCGCCTTACCTGGGCGTGAACTTCATCATTTCGATGTTCGGCATCTTCCCATCGCAGACCTGAGGACCAGCAATGAGCGACCAATTCCTGGGCGAGATCCGCATCTTCGCCACCAACTTCGCCGCCACCGGCTGGGCCCAGTGCAATGGCCAGCTGATGCCGATTTCGCAGAACACGGCGCTGTTCTCGCTGCTGGGCACCACCTATGGCGGCGACGGCAAGAGCACGTTTGCCCTGCCCAACCTGCAGGGCCGCGCGCCGCTGCAGCAGGGCTACGGCGACAACCTGAGCCCGCGCGACCTGGGCGAAAGCGGCGGCGAGGCTAGCGTCAGCCTGCTGGCGAGCGAGATCCCGGCCCACACCCACCAGCTGATGCATTCGGGCGGCGCGGCCAGCGCCGCCACGCCCGACGCCTCGCTCGGCTTCGCACGTGCCGCCACCACGGCGCAGGTGTATGCGCCGGGCGACACCGGCGCGCCGGCCTCGCCGCAGGCGCTGGCGCCGGCCGGCTCCAGCCAGCCGCACAACAACATGCAGCCTTTCCTGACGCTGAACTTCTGCATCGCGCTGCAGGGCATCTTCCCGCCGCGCCCATGATGGGGGGCGAACTGCGGCTGCGCGCCATCGACGCGAACGACGAGGCCTTCCTGCGCCGCGTCTACGCCGAGGCGCGCGCGCACGACATCGCGGCGATGGGCTGGGATGGCGCCGGCGCCGCGGCTTTCCTGCGCATGCAGTTCGACGCCCAGCACCGGCATTACCAGACGCATTATCCGCAGGCGCGTTTCGACATCGTCGAGCGCGCCGGCGAACCGCTCGGCCGGCTGTACACGGCCAGGAGCGCCGAGGCGATCCACGTGATCGACATCGCGCTGCTGGCGCGCCAGCGCGGCCAGGGCATCGGCAGCGCCCTGCTGCAGGGCTTGCAGGACGAGGCCGCCCGCGATGGGCGCCGCCTCACCCTGCAGGTCGAGCGGCACAATCCGGCCCATGCGCTGTACCTGCGCCTGGGCTTTTCCGACACCGAACTTCAAGGCCTGTACCAGGCGATGCAATGGCAAGCCGGATCGCCCGCCTCGCTCCAGAACATACGATGAAACGACGAATCTTCCTGAAATCCGCCAGCAGCTCGCTGGCCGTGGGCGGGCTCGGCCTGCATGCCTCGCTGGCCGCCGCCGACACCGTTGCGCATACCTTTGCCTGGAGCCGCGCCAGCGCCGAAGCCCTGGTCGGCCAGTCCTTCTGGCTGAACCATCCCGCGCTCGGCGCGCTGGCAATCAAGCTGAGCGCCGTGCGCGTGCCGGCCAGGAATCCCGATCCGCGCCTGGACCAGTTCTCGCTCGTGTTCCACACGCCCGGCGCACCCGCCGTGGCCGAAGGCACCTACGAGATGGACCACCCCGCCATCGGCCGCTTCGACCTGCACCTGACGCCGTCCGGCCGCGATGCCGAAGGCGCCAGCTTCCGTTCCGACTTCACCCTCCTGGCCTGACCGACGCCCGGCCCGCCGCTCCTATACCGCCCATCACCGCCCATCACCGCCCGCACCGGATACCGCCATGCATAAACATGCCTCCACCAACCGTTTCTACCGGCTCGTCTGGAGCCATGTCCATTCCTGCTGGATCGCCGTCGCCGAAGGTGCGCGCGGACGTGGCAAGAGCGCTTTGCGCAAGCTGAGCGCGGTGCTGCTCGGCGCCGCGGCAGCGAGTGCCGCCATCGCCGCTCCGCCCGGGCCGGCCGGCTTCGCGCCGCCGGCCCTGAAAGCCCTGCCGGCCACGAATGCCTTGCCGACCGGCGCCCAGGTGGTGGCGGGCCAGGCCAGCGTAACGGCCAACGTCAGCCAGATGACGGTGCACCAGGGGACCGACAAGGCCATCCTGAACTGGCAGAGTTTCGACATCGGTGCGAACGCCGGCGTGCGCTTCGTGCAGCCGAGCAGCGGGTCGGTGGCCCTGAACCGGGTGCTCGGCAACGATCCCTCGCGCATCTACGGCAAGCTCGATGCGAACGGCAAGGTCTTCCTGGTCAACGGGAATGGCGTACTGTTCGGCGCCAGCGCCCGCGTCGACGTCGGCGGCCTGGTCGCTTCGAGCCTGTCGCTGCCGGACGGCGACTTCCTGGCCGGGCGCTACACTTTCAGCGGCGCATCGAGCGCCGGCGCGGTGCGCAACGAAGGCAGCATCCGCATCACGAATGGCGGCTATGTGGCGCTGCTGGCGCCGAACGTCAGCAACGCCGGCAGCATCGTTGCCGCCAACGGCAGCGTGGCGCTGGGCGCCGGCGAACAGGTCGGCGTCGACCTGCGCGGCGACGGTTTGATCACCCTGCGCGTGGAGCGCGGCGCGGTCGAGGCCATCGCCGCGAACAGCGGCCTGGTGCAGGCCGACGGCGGCCGCGTCGAATTCAGCGCCAGGGGCGCCGACGCGCTGGCGCGCGCCACCGTCAACAACACCGGTATCGTGCAGGCACGCGGCCTGGTGGCCGATGGCGGCAGCATCCGCCTGGCCGGCGACGGCGACGTGCATGCGGGCGCACTGGATGTTTCAAGCGGCAAGGGGAAGGGCGGCCAGGTCGCGGTCGAAGGCAACTTCGTCGCGCTCGACGGCGCCATCGACGCCGGCGGCGCCAGCGGCGGCAGCGTCGGCGTGCGCGCCGGCAGCATGCTGTCGAACGCGGCCAGCACGAGCGTGGCCGGCCGTGCGGGCGCGGGCGGCACGGTCGCCCTGCATAGCGGCGGAGCACTGGTGGAAAGCAGCAGCGCCACGGTCGACGCCAGCGGCGCCGCCAAAGGCGGCAGCATCGCCGTGCACGGCGAGGGCAGCATGCTGTCCTCGGCCGGCTACAAGGCCGGCTCGGCCCAGGGGGCGGGCGGCCGCATCGACGTTTCCGGCGCCGACGTGCGCCTGCTCGGCGCCCGACTCGACGCCAGCGGCGGCACCCAGGGCGGCCTGGTACGCATCGGCGGCGCCTTCCAGGGCGGCGCCGTGCGCGAGGATGCGCCCGACCTGGCGCGCTTCGTGACGCGCTGGGGCCAGAGCGCCCCGATCGCCAACGCCAGCAGCACCTTCGTTGGCGACAACACCGCGATCACGGTCGCCGCCACCGGCCGCGCCGGCCAGGGCGGCACCGCCGTGGTCTGGTCCGACAAGCAGACCACCATGCTGGGCAGTATCGACGCGCGCGGCGCGGGCGCCGCCGGCACCGTGGAAATCTCGTCGAAGGACGAGCTGCGCCATGTGGGCCTGGACAAGATCGCGCTCGGCAGCGGCGGCCAACTGCTGCTCGACCCGAAGAACATCACCATCGGCGGTACCGGCCCCGCCGCCGGCCAGTGGACCTACCAGGCCATCATGGGCAAGGGCTACAGCGGCGGCATCGGCTCCGATCCGGCCGGCGTCAAGGAAGGCGACGCCTTCGGCATGGCGGTGGCGCTGAACGCCGCCGGCGACCGCATGGCGGTCGGCGCGCCGTATGCCGACGGCGCCGGCGGCGACCGCCTGGAAAGCGGCGCCGTCCACCTGTTCAGCTTCAGCGGCTCCGACTTCTCCGGCGCTACCCTGCAGGGTACGCTCGGCGCCGGCTACACCGGCGGCAAGAACCTCGACGTCGCCTTGCCGGATGTCGCCCAGTTCGGCAGCGCCGTGGCGCTGAACGCGAACGCGACCCGCCTGGCGGTGGGCGCCCCGACCGACGGCAACGGCGCGGTGCGCCTGTTCAGCTTTGGCGACGGCAGCTTCGCGGCGCCGGCGCTGACCCATACCATCGGCGCCGACTACGGCACGGCCAACCTGCAGAACGCGGGGATGTTCGGAACGGGCGTCGCCCTGAACGCGGCCGGTGACCGCCTTGCGGTCGGCGCCCTCTACGATACCGGCAACGGTTCCTGCGGCGCCTGCGGCGCGGTCTACCTGTTCAACAACGCCGTCTCCAGCCCGGCCTTCGTGAAAGCGATCGGCGCCGGCTATGGCGCCAACATCGCCCTGCCGCTCGATGCCCAGTTCGGCACCTCGGTCGCCCTCGACGGCGCCGGCGACAAGCTCGCCGTCGGCGCCTTCGGCGTCGACGATTCGCGCGGCGCGGTCTACCTGTTCACCGACGCCTATGGCGCGACCAACCGCGTCGCCACCATCGGCTACGGCGGCGACAAGACCCTGAACCTGCCGCTCCTGAACGGCGAAGGCTTCTCGGCGGTCGCCCTGAACGCCGCCGGCACCCGCCTGGCGGTGGGCGCCACCGGCACCGGCGACACCGGCAGCGTACGCATCATCGACTTCGCCGACAGCCAGTTCGGCTCACCCTTCGTCAGCGCGATGCTCGGCAACGGCGCCGGCAACACCGAAGGCGCGGGCGCCGCCGCGGGCCTGGAAACGAGCGAGTGGTTCGGTTACTCGGTTGCCCTGAACGGCCTCGGCGACCGCCTGCTGGTCGGCTCGCCGCTCAGCGACGGCAACCTGAGCGACAACGGCGGCTACGGCACCGTGCGCGCGTTCAAGCTGAACATGTCCAGCCTCGGCTTCCCCAAGAACCCCGCCGCCAGCGTCACGGTGAACGCCGCCATGCTCGCGAATGCCCTCGACAGCGGCACTTCGATCACCCTGCAGGCCAACAACGACATCACGCTCGCCGCCGGCAACGCCATCGCGATCGGCGACGGCAGCGGCAACGGCAGCCTGACCCTGCAGGCCGGGCGCAGCATCAGCCTGAATTCAAACATCACCACCGGCAACGCCAACCTGACCCTGGTGGCCAACGAAACCGCCGCCAACGGCGTGGTCGACGCCTACCGCGACAGCGGCTCGGCCACGATCACGGTCGCCACCGGCACCCTCATCAACGCCGGCAGCGGCAACGTCCGCATGACGATCGCCAACGGCGCCGGCAAGACCAACAGCGGCAGCGGCGCCATCACCATCGGCGGCAACCTGGTGGCCGGCAGCGTCAACCTGCTGAACCGCGGCCTGAGCAACAACAGCAACGTCGTCATCGGCGCGGCCGGCAGCATCACCGGCACCGGCGCCGGCCTGATCGAGGCCGCCACCACCAACGCCGGCAGCAGCTTCATCAATAACGCCGGCGCCTACGCCATCAACCCGGGCGCCGGGCGCTACCTGGTGTACTCGAACAACCCGGACGCCACGATCGAGGGCCTGAGCGGCTACAGCAAGCATTACTCGCAGCTCTACACGGGTGCGGCCCCGGCCTACGCCGCCAGCGGCAACTGGTTCCTGTATTCGCACACGCCGACCCTGACCGTCACCGCCAACGCGGCCAGCAAGACCTACGACGGCACCGCCTCGCTGCCGGCGCTGGGCTACGGCTACAGCGGCCTGATCGACAACGACAGCATCGCGGTGCTGACCGGTTCGCTGGGCGTGAGCGGCTTCGGCAAGAACGTCGGCAACTACGCGATCAATGCCGGCACCCTCGGCAACTCGCTGGGTTACGCGATCAACTACACGGGCAACGTCGTGACCGTCAACCCGCGCCTGCTCACCGCCACCGTCAGCGGCGTGAACAAGACCTACGACGGCAACAAGAACGCCGAGGTGATCTACGGCGACAACCGCATCGGCAGCGACAACCTGGTGCTGGGCGGCACGGCCACCTTCGATAACAAGATGGCCGGCGGCGGCAAGACGGTGACCGCCAACGACATCACCCTGGGCGGCAACGACGCCTTCAACTACACGCTGGCATCAAGCAGCGCCAGCACCAGCGCCAGCATCTTCCAGCGCGTGCTGGACGTGAGCGCCATCGGCCTGAACAAGACCTACGACGGCGGCACCGCGGCCAACGTGATCCTGGACGACAACCGCGTGGCGGGCGACAGCCTGGCCGTCTCGGCCGGCACCGCCAGCTTCGACAGCAAGCAGGCGGGCACCGGCAAGACCGTCACCGTCACCGGCATCACGGTGGGCGGCGGCGATGCCGCCAACTACACGCTGGCCTCGAACAGCGCCAGCACAACGGCCAACGTCAACCGCCGCTCTCTGACCGCCACCGCCAGCGCCCAGGACAAGACCTACGACGGCACCACCGGCGCCACGGTCGGCTTCAACGACAACCGCGTGGCCGGCGACGTGCTGACGGTCAGCGGCAGCGGCAGCTTCGACGACAAGATGGCGGCCGACGGCAAGACCGTGACCGTCACCGGCATCGCGCTCGACGGCCAGGACGCCGGCAACTACTACCTGTCTTCGACCGCTGCCGGCGCCACGGCCAACATCGAACGCCGCGTCCTGCACGCCACCGCGTCGGGCGTGAACCGGACCTACGACGGCGGCACCGGCGCCACGGTCACCTTCAGCGACGACCGCGTGGCCGGCGACCTGATCGACTACAGCGCCAGCGCCAGCTTCGCCGACAAGATGGCCGGCGACGCAAAAGTGGTGACGGTGACCGGCATCGGCGCCGGCGGCCAGGACGGCGCCAACTACACGCTGGCGTCGACGGATGGCAGCACCACGGCCGACATCGCGCGCCGTGCGCTGACCATCAGCGCCAGCGCCCAGAACAAGACCTACGACGGCAGTGCCGCCGCCACGGTCACCCTGGGCGACAACCGCGTGGCCGGCGACCGCCTCGACTACAGCGCCGGCGCCAGCGCCAGCTTCGCCGACAAGAACGCCGGCGACGCCAAGCTGGTCACGGTGTCGGGCCTGGCGCTGGGCGGCGATGACGCCGCCAACTACACGCTGGCATCCGGCAGCGCCACCGCCAGCGCCAACATCGCGCGCCGCGTGCTGATGGCCAGCGCCGCCGGCCAGGACAAGACCTACGACGGCAATGCCCTTGCCACGGTCGTGTTCAACGACGACCGCGTGGGCGGCGACGTCTTCACCGTCAGCGGCAACGCCAGCTTCGCCGACAAGAAGGCGCAAGCCGGCAAGACGGTCAGCGTGTCCGGCATCGCCCTCGACGGCCAGGACGCCGCCAACTACACGCTGGCCTCCACCAGTGCCGGCGCCAGCGCCAGCATCGGCAAGCGCACGCTGAACGCCACGGCGGCCGGCGTGAACAAGACCTACGACGGCAATGCGAGTGCCGATGTCACCTTCAGCGACGACCGCGTGGACGGCGATTTGCTCGACTACAGCGCCAGCGCCAGCTTCGCCGACAAGATGGCCGCCAATGGCAAGACGGTCACGGTGTCCGGCGTCACGCTGGGTGGCGATGACGCGGGCAACTACACGCTGGCAGCCGGCAGTGGCACGGCCACGGCCAACATCGCGCGCCGCGTCCTGAACGCCACCGCAAGCGGCGCGAACAAGACCTACGACGGCAATGCGCAGGCGAGCGTGACCCTGGGCGACAACCGCGTGGCCGGCGACACGCTGGCGCTGAGCGCCGCCAGCGCCAGCTTCGCCGACAAGCACGCCGGCGACGCCAAGGCGATCACGGTGAGCGGCCTGGCGCTGGAAGGCGCGGATGCCGCCAACTACACGCTGGCCTCGACCACGGCAAGCACCAGCGCGAACATCGGCAAGCGCACCCTGCACGCCAGCGCCAACGCGCTCGACAAGGTCTACGACGGCACCATGGCCGTCCAGTTCGGCCTGGACGACGACCGCGTGGCCGGCGACCTGCTGACGCTGGAAGCGACCGGCGCCAGCTTCGCCGACAAGCACGTGGGCAACAACAAGGCGGTCAGCGTGTCGGGCCTGAGCCTGTCGGGCCAGGATGCCGGCAACTACACGCTGGACGCGACGGTCGGATCGACCACGGCCACCATCACGGCGCGTACCCTGACCGTCAGCGCCACCGGCGCCAGCAAGGTCTACGACGGCGGCACCGTGGCCAGCGTGACGCTGGGCGACGACCGCGTGGGCGGCGACCTGCTCACGGTATCGAAGGACGGCGCCGCCTTCCTCGACAAGAACGCCGGTACGGGCAAGGCCATCGTGGTGAACGGCATCGCGATCGATGGCCAGGACGCGCACAACTACGTGCTGGCCTCGGCCAGCACCGGCGCCAGCGCCGACATCACCCAGCGCACCCTGCACGTGAACCCGGGCGGCGTCGACAAGGTCTACGACGGCAGCCTGGCCGCCACCGTGACCCTGGGCGACGACCGCCTCGATGGCGACCGCTTCGACATCGCCCGCAACGCCGGCTTCGCCGACAAGAACGTCGGCGCCGCCAAGGCGGTGACGGTGCATGGCCTGGCGCTGTCGGGCCAGGATGCCGGCAACTACGCGCTGGCCGGCACCACGCTGGCCACCAGCGCCGCGATCACGCCGAAAGCCCTGGACGCGCGCCTGAGCGGCAGCGTCAGCAAGGTCTACGACGGCCATACCGGCATCGTGCTGGCCGCCGGCCAGGCCGTGCTGGACGGCTTCGCGGCCGGCGAGGGCGCGTCCATCGCCGCACTCGACGCACGCTTCGGCAGCGCCAACGTGGCCGGAGCGAACGGCGTGCAGGCCGTGTTGCCGGCCGGCGCGGTCAGCGCCGCCGACGGCACGCTGCTGTCCAACTACGTGCTGCCGGCTTCCGTGAGCGGCGCCGGCAGCATCACGCCAAAGGCGCTGGGCGTCGTCGGCATGCATGCCAACGCCAAGGTCTACGACGGCACCACCGGCGCGACCCTGGCCAGCATCGGCACGCTGGATGGCCTGGTGGCGGGCGAAAGCCTGCAGCTGAACGGTCCGGCCAGCGGCCAGTTCGACAACCGCAATGCCGGCAGCGGCAAGACGGTGACCGCCAGCGGCTACACCATCGCCGATGGCGCGAACGGCCTGGCTTCGAACTACACGGTGGCGCACAGCGCCAGCGCCAACGATGGCGTCGTCACCCAGGCGACGCTGACCGTGAAAGCCAACGACGTCAAGCGTTCGGCCGGCATGCCCAACCCGGTGTTCGGCTTCAGCGCCAGCGGCCTGATGGCGGGCGACAGCGCGGCGATCCTGCCGGAATTCGCGCTCGCCAGCGAGGCCAACCTGCAGTCGGCGCCGGGCAGCTATGCCATCACCATCGGTTCGCCGGCCACGCTGCTGAACTACCAGCTGGCCTACGTGAACGGCGTGCTGGACGTGACCGGCGCCGCACCGGAACTGATCCGCGCGATCCGTTCGACCATCGCCCCGGCGCTGCCGGTGGAGGTGGCGGGCGGCGCCAACCTGGCCAGGCAGGAGCAGCGCGAACTGCCGCGCGTGGAAACCGTGAACGCGCCAAACGCCCCGGCGCCGGCCGCCGGCCCGCGCATGGACGCCACCCCGGTGACCCTGTCCGGCGGCACCGAAGTCTTTACCCGTAACGGCGGCGTGCGCACCGCGCAGCAATGAACACCATGACCCTACCTGATACCGGAGCGATCCTCGTGCAACCACGCACCTCTTCACCCGCCATGCGCCCGCTGGCGCTGGCCGCACTGCTGCTGCCGGCCCTGGCCTGCGCCCAGACCACCACCGTGCCGACCACCGTGCCGGACGCCGGCCGCATCCTCGAGTCCAACCGTCCGCCGGTGCTGATCGCACCGCCCGGCCCGGCGCCGAAGGTGCTGCCGGATACCGCGCCGGCGCACGGCGCCACGCTGTCCGGAGACCAGCGCGTGCTGGTGCGCGGCTTTGTCCTGAAGGGCGTGAGCGCGGTGCCGGAAACGGCCCTGCAGGCGCTGCTCCAGCCCTACACGGGGCGCGAGCTGAGCTTCGCCGAGCTGTCGGCTGCGGCCGCCGCCGTCTCGAACTACTATCGGGGGCAGGGCTACTTCCTGGCCTCGGCCACGCTGCCGGCCCAGGACCTGGGCAATGGCCAGGTGACGATCCAGGTGCTGGAAGGGCGCGTCTCGAACATCGCGCTGCGCCCGGACGCCAGCGTGCGCCTGGATCCCGCCCGCGCGCGCCGCTACCTCGACGCGCTGGTGCGTCCCGGCCAGCCGGTCGAGGAAAGCAGCCTGGAACGCGCGCTGCTGCTGACCCAGGACCTGCCGGGCGTGCGCGCCCGCGCCGAACTCAGTCCGGGCGCCGCGCTCGGCGAAACCGCGGTCGCGGTCGATTTGACTGAGGGTTCGCTGGTCGACGCCAACGTCGGCCTGGACAACTCCTCGAACCGCTACACCGGCCGCCTGCGCGCCACCGCCGGCGTCAACTTCAATGACCCGAGCGGCAACGGCGACCAGGTGTCGCTGCTGGCGTCGAGCACCGGTTCCGACTTCAAGTACGCGCGCGCCGGCTACGTGATCCCGGTCGGTGCCAGCGGCACGCGCCTGGGCATCTCGTATGCCGGCCTGCGCTACCACCTGGGCGAGGAATTCGAGGCCCTGGATGCGCACGGCACGGCCAAGGTCGGCCAGGTGCTGCTGACTCACCCGCTGCTGCGCACGCGCCGCGCCAGCCTGCAGCTGCGCGTCGCCTACGAAGACAAGCGCTACGTGAACCGCGCCAGCGGCGCCGAGTTGAGCGACAAGCTGGTGCGCACCCTGCCGGTCGGCCTGGTGTTCGGCGCCCAGGATGGCTGGCAGGGCGGCGGCTACACCAGCGCCTCGCTCGACTTCACGCCGGGCCATCTCGATTTGTCGGGGAATGCCGCGAACGAGGCCGCCGATGCGGTGTCCGAGCGCAGCGCCGGGCGCTTCTTGCGCACCAACTACCTGCTCAGCCGCCAGCAGCGCCTGGCCGGCCCATTCAGCCTGCTGGCCAGCCTCGGCGGCCAGTTCGCCTCTCGCAACCTGGAGTCGGGCGAGAAGATCTCGCTGGGCGGCCCGGGCCGCGTACGCGCCTATGCCGCCGGCGAAGCCAGCGGCGACGAGGGCCACGTGGCGACCCTGGAAGCGCATTGGGAGCTGGCGGCGGCGAACGCCGATGTCAGCGCCTTTGTCGATTACGGCCGCATTACGCTGAATCACAGCGTGTACCCGGCCGCGCTGGCGTTCGGCGGCGAGAACAACTACGCGCTGAAAGGCGCGGGGCTGGCCCTGAGCTGGCGCCCGCTGGCCGGCACCGTGGCCCAGTTCACGGTGGCGCGCAAGGTCGGCAGCAACCCTGGCCTGAACGCGAATGGCCGCGACGTCAACGGCAGCAGCTCGCGTACGCGCGCCTGGTTCCAGGTCCAGCATTACTTCTGATGCGCTGCTCCTGATCGGTACGCGATCTGTCTACCCTGCGGCGCGGTTCATCCCTGTGTTGCCGGGTTCCGTCGCATGATCGGTGACGGGCGCCGAAGGCTGGGTTAGAGTTCCTGCACTCTTACTCATCTGGAAAGGTGTCCGATCATGCCGAAGCTGTCCGCCGTTTGCGTCGCCGTCCTCGTCCTGCTGGGCGCCCCCGCCGTTCATGCGCAGGAGGCCCCAGGCGCCGCCCAGGCCGCGCAATCCGCGCAGTCCACGGCGGCGCGCCTCGACGCCCTGTTCTCCGCCAGCTACAAGCCCACCGAGCCGGGCGCCACGGTCATCGTGGTCAAGGACGGCAAGACGCTGCTGCGCAAGGCCTACGGCATCGCCGATACGGCCGGCATGACGCCGCTGGAGCCAGGCATGGTGCTGCGCCTGGGTTCGATCACCAAGCAGTTCACGGCGACGGCGATCCTGATGCTGGTGGATGAAGGCAAGCTGGCGCTGACCGACGACATCACGCGCTTCTTCCCCGACTATCCGACGCGCGGCAAGAAGATCACGGTCGAGCACCTGCTGACCCATACCTCGGGCATCGCCAGCTATACCAGCCGCCAGGAGTACGTCCTGACCATGGGTAGCGACATGACGGTGGCGCAGATGATCGACTCCTTCAAGAACGCGCCGCTCGACTTCGAGCCCGGCACTGCCTACCGCTACAACAACTCGGGCTACTTCCTGCTCGGCGCCATCATCGAAAAGGTGTCGGGACAGCCGTATGCGAAATTCCTGGAGCAGCGCATCTTCGTGCCGCTGGGGATGAAGGACACGGCGTACGAAGGCTTCGAGCGCAGCAGCACGGCGCATGCGGCCGGCCACTCGCCGGGAGCGAAAGGCTTCGAGCACAGCGCGGCGCTCAGCATGACCCAGCCGTATGCGGCCGGCGCGCTGGTGTCGAGCGTCGACGACCTGGCGCGCTGGGATGCCGCCGTCAGCCAGGGCCGGCTGCTGAAACCGGCCAGTTGGCAGCGTGCGTTTACGCCCTACACGCTTGCCGACGGCAAGTCGACCGGCTATGGCTACGGCTGGGAAGTGGGCCTGCTGCAGGGCGTGCCGAAGGTCTCGCATGGCGGCGGCATCAATGGCTTCAGTACCTATGCGCTGCGCCTGCCCGAGCAGAAGGTATTCGTCGCGGTGCTGAGCAATGCCGACGGCGGCCTGGCCAATCCCGGTGTGGTGGCCAGCAAGGCGGCCGCCATCGCCATCGGCAAGCCCTTCCGCACATTCAAGGAAGTCGCGCTGGACGCCGCCACGCTCGACCGTTACGTGGGCGTGTACGAAGTGGAGAAGGGCGTTACGCGCACCTTCCGGCGCGAGGGCGGGGCGCTGGTCATGCAGCGCAGCAGCCGCCCGCCGATGCGCCTGAAAGCGTTTTCGCAGAATGGCTTCTACCTGGAGGACGGCTTCGACTACTTCGAGTTCGCCGCGGATGGCAAGGGCAAGGCCAGCAGCGTGACCCAGTACTTCGATGGCAAGGAGATGAAGCAGCCGCGCATCGGCGACGCGCCGGCCGAACGCAGCGCCGTCAAGATCGCCAGCGCCGCCTACGACAAGCGGGTCGGCCGCTACCAGCTGGCGCCGGGCTTCATCCTGGAGCTGAGCCGCGAGGGCGACCGTTACTTTGCCCAGGCTACCGGACAAGGGAAGCTCGAGATCTTTGCGCAGGACGAGAACGTGTTCTTCGCGCGCGCCATCGAGGCCGAGGTGCGCTTCGACGGCGCCGACAGCAGCTACCTGGTGCTGCACCAGAACGGCCGCCAGACCAGGGCGCCGCGCCTGTAGTCAGCGCGCGGCGAGCTTCGCGGCCACCTGCTCGCGGAAGTAGCCGCTCTGGACGTAGCGGTACAAATTGGCGCCGGGGCAGGCGGTTTTATCGGAGTGGTCGCGGTGGCTGGCGATGTTCCCGACCGGGACGTGGTATTGCGCAGCCAGGCTCGCCATCAGCGCCACCACGGCGTCGAGCTGTTGCTGGTTCGGTTCGACCTCTTCGAAGTTGCCGACCACTTCGATCAGGGCATGGCCCTTGGGGTCGTACTCGGTGTTGGTGTCGCCGGCATAAGCGATGTCGCGCGCGGCGTAGGTATGGCCTTCGAGGTCGATCACGTAGTGGTAGGGGATGTCGAGCCAGCCCTTGGTGTTGCGCGACCAGGTTTGCAGGTTGCGCAGGTAGCCGTGCACGTCGGTGCCGGGCTTGAAGGTCTCGCCCTGGTGGTGCAGGGTGATGTGGGTGATGGTGTGCCGGCGCGCGCGGCTGGCGTCGGCGGGCGTGCCGCCCCATTGCGCTACCGGGACAATCTGCGGCGTGGCAGGGGCGGGCGGCTTCACGGCGCAGCTGGCGCAGGCCAGGGCGATGGCGAGCAGGGCAAGGGAGCGTTTGGCGTGCAGGCGGAAGGTCATGGATGGGCTCGCTGTGGAAAACATGCCATCTTTCCACAGGCTGCCTGCCTTGTGCAATGGCCGTGCAAGCGTGCTCGCAGCGGCCGATGCTTTCCTGTTAAGCTAGGCGCGACATCCCTACTTTTCCCACTCATGAGAACCATTGCCCAGATCCTCAAGGACAGCAAGACGATCGCCGTCGTCGGCCTGTCGAACAAGCCCGAGCGCGCCAGCTACGGCGTTGCCGACTACCTGCAGCAGCAGGGCTACCGCATCATTCCCGTGAACCCGGCCTACAACGGCCAGGAGATCCTGGGCGAGCGTGTATTCGCCGATTTGCAGGCCGCCGCCGATGCGCTGGCGCCGAGCGGCACCCGCATCGACATCGTCGACTGCTTCCGCAAGTCCGAAGACATTCCGCCGCTGGCGCGCGACGCGATTGCGATCCGCGCCGGCTGCCTGTGGATGCAGCTCGAGATCGAGAACCACGTCGAGGCCGACCTCGCGCGCGCCGCCGGCCTCGACGTGGTGATGAACCACTGCCTGAAAATCGAACATCGTTCGCTCAACGCTTAAGCCCATCATGTTGAAATCCACTCTGCTGTTCCTCGGATTGACCGCCGCTTCCCTGTCCGCCATGGCGCAAACCCCGGCGGCGCCGGCACGCGCTGCTGCACCGGCCGCACCGGC